>Ga0209300_1000016_pt1 | contig 149703 bp, 145 predicted proteins | sample Shrwel_input2_RT_FD_187535 | JGI IMG/M metagenome (GOLD analysis project Ga0209300, IMG submission 187535) | Subsurface microbial communities from deep shales in Ohio, USA - Utica-3 well 1 S input2 RT (SPAdes) (version 2) ... | reverse complement strand
TGTTCGCCAAGCTGCCCAATCTGGTGGAGCGTGCCGGCAACGGGCCTCGCGGCGGCGGCTCGATCACCGCCTTCTATACCGTGCTCACCGAGGGCGACGACCAGCAGGACCCGATCGCCGACTCGGCGCGGGCCATTCTCGACGGCCATATCGTGCTCTCCCGCGCCCTGGCCGAGGGCGGCCACTATCCGGCGATCGACATCGAGGCCTCGATCAGCCGCGCGATGACCGCCGTCGTCGACGACGACCAGTGGCGCCGGGCCCAGCAGTTCAAGCAGATGGTCTCGCGTTACCAGCGCAATCGCGACCTGATCAGCGTCGGCGCCTACACGCCGGGCCACGACCCGCAGCTCGACCAGGCCGTCTCGCTCTACCCGCAGCTGGAACGCTTCCTCCAGCAGCGCATCGACGAACGCGCGAATATCGAGGAAACCCGCCAGCTTTTGCAGGCATTGATCCAGACCGGCAACCGGTAGTCTGGGCCATCATCGAGGTGAACCGTCATGTCGCAAGCGTCCCCCCTGGAAACCCTGATCTCGCTGACCCGCGAGAAGCGCGATACCGCCAGCCAGCGGCTGGTGGCGCTGCGGCGTGCCCGACAGGATGCCCAGACCCAGCTCGAGACGCTGCAACGCTATCGCCAGGAGTACCGCGAAAAGCTGCAGACGGCCATGCAGCGCGGCATCGGGCCCGACAGCTGGCGCAATTACGAGCAGTTCCTGCGCTCGCTGGACGCCGCCATCGAGCGCGCCCGCCAGTCGCTGGGCGAGCGCGAGCGCCAGCTCGGCCAGGGCCAGCAGCACTGGCAGCAGGAGCAGCGACGGCTGTCCGCCTACGACACCCTGGAGACCCGCCGCCAGCAGCGCGAACAGCGCCGCGAGCTGAAGCGCGAGCAGCGCCAGAACGACGAGATGGCCAATACCCTGCTGCTGCGGCGCGAGTCGCGCACTGCGTCTCACGAGTCCAGTCACTGAGGAGGTAACCCCCTACCATGGCCCTGTCAGCACTGGCCCCCGCCACGGGGACGCCCCCTTCCTCCACCGGCAGCAGCGCCGGCAGCACACCCGCCACGCCGGCCGGGCTGTTCGCCGGTCTGCTGGCCAAGCTGGGCAATGCCGACGCGGCCGATGCGGAGACGGCAGGCGCTCCGGGCACCGGAAAGACGGACCTGGCGACGGCGCTCGAGCAGCTCGCCGCCCAGCTGAAGGGCCGCCCGGACCAGGGATCACTCAAGGATACCCTGCGTGCCCTGCTGCAGGCGTCCGGTGACGGCTCGCCGGCGTCAAGTGCCCAGGACACGCCCCTCGACACGCTGCTCAAGCGGCTGTCCGCCGATCCGGGCTCCGACCAGAAAGGCAAGCCGGCCGACGCCGAGTCGCTGGTCGACCAGCTGGCCGCCCTGCTCCAGCCGCTGCTGGCGGACAAGGCCGACAGGCAGGCGGCGCTCGACCTCTCGGCCCTGCATCAGCGCCTGCCGCGCGAGGCGTCCGCCGGCGGTGATACCTCGCTGGATGCCATCCGTCAGCGACTGGACGCCATCGCCGGCACCCCGGGACGCACGTCCGATCACGCCGATGCGCCGATGACCCCGGCGGGCATGGACTCGTCCGGCGCCCGTCAGCCGGGCATGAGCGCCCTGCCCGTCGACACGCTGCTGGCCGGTCGCAACCCGGGCGGGAATGCCGACGGCACTACCCCGCCGCCGCTGTTCCAGGCCCTGCAGACGGCGACAGCGGCCACCGGTGGCAATGCCGCGACACAGTCGATGACAGCGGCCACGGCTGGCGACGCCAAGCACAACTGGCAGGGCGCCCTGCTGGATGCGGCCCGGGGCGATGCCACCCAGGCACCGCTGAACACCTTCGCCGCCCAGGCCGGCGGCACGGCGGGACATGCCGCCGGCGCGGCCTCCACGCCCGCACCGGCGACCGCGACACTGAGCGCTCCCGTGGCCTCCGCCCAGTGGCAGCAGGGGCTCGGCCAGCAGCTGATTCAGCTGCATCAGCGCGGCGGCCAGCAGGTCCAGTTGCACCTGCACCCCGCCGAGCTGGGGCCGCTGTCGGTCCAGCTGAAGGTCGACGACCAGCTGGCCCAGGCCCAGTTCCTGTCCCACAATCCGCAGGTCCGGGCCGCCATCGAGCAGGCCATTCCGCAACTGCGGGCCGCCCTGAACGAGGCCGGCATCCAGCTCGGCGAGGCCATGGTCGGAGAGCAGCCCCAGCCGGGCCAGCAGGATGCGTCCGGCGGTTCCGGCCGCCCGGCATCCGGCGCCCCGGGGGCCCTGGCTCAGGGCGCCAGTGGCCCTGGTGACGAGGGCGTCGACGGCGAAGCCGGCATGACGATCACCGCGCCACCGGGCTCGCGCGTCGGCGGCGTCGATCTCTACGCCTGATCCATCGCACTGCGCAGGAGGCCGGCGGCTGCCGGGCGTATCACCCCCCGTCGGCCGCCGGCAAAGCGCCGAGTTGACCCCGTATGTACGCCCTTTTTCCGCCATCCCGGGCCCGGCGCAGGACGCATACTCCCCCCACTTGCAATCCACGACGGCGTAAGCAATGGCCAAGACACAGACCGACGGCAAGAGCCGCAAGCCCTGGTGGCTGCTGGGCTTATTGATCATCCTCATCTCGGGTGCCTGCTCGGCCGGCGTCTATTTTCTGCTGGAGTCGCGCATCTCGTCGGCCAGCCAGACCGGTACCGAGGAGGCGGCGCCCCAGGAACCGGCCACGCCCATCTTCGTGACCATCGATCCGTTCACGGTCAACATCCAGAGCGACGACTATTCCCAGCGGCTGCTCTACATCGGCCTGTCTCTCAAGGTGCTCGATGACCAGACCCGAGAGGCACTGCTGACCTACATGCCTCAGGTCCGCAGCCGCCTGCTGATGCTGCTCTCCGGCCAGAAAGCCGGGGATCTGGTGACGCCGGCCGGCAAGCAGGCGCTGTCCAAGGCGATTCTCGCCCTGTTCGACAAGCCGTTCGCGAATGCCCAGAAGCCGCTTCACGTGGAAGACGTGCTTTACACCGACTTCATCGTGCAATAGACCATGGCTCAAGACGATCTCCTGTCGCAGGATGAAATCGATGCCTTGCTCAAGGGCGTCAGCGGCGAAGAGGAAAGCGGTTCGGAAAGCGAGGCGCAACGCGGCAACTCGCGCATCCGCCCGTATGACCCGGCCACCCAGCACCGCATCATCCGGGAACGCCTGCACGCGCTCGACATCATCAACGAGCGCTTTGCCCGCCAGTTCCGGATGAGCCTGTTCAACCTGCTGCGCCGCAGCGCCGACATCACCGTCGAGGCCGTGCGCTACCAGAGTTACAGCGACTTCTCGCGGCATGTGCCGGTGCCGACCAACATCAACCTGATCTCCATGAAACCGCTGCGCGGCACGGCCCTGGTGCTGTTTCCGCCCAACCTGGTGTTCATGGTGGTCGACAACCTGTTCGGCGGCGACGGGCGCTTTCTGACCAAGTCGGAAGGTCGCGAGTTCACGCATACCGAACAGCGCATCATCCAGCGCCTGCTCCGCCTGGCCATCGACGCCTACCAGGACGCCTGGAAGTCGGTCTATCCGCTGGAGATCGGCTACTCCCGCTCGGAGATGCAGGTCAAGTTCGCCAACATCACCAGCTCGCCCAACGAGATCGTGGTCACCAGCACCTTCCATCTGGAAGTCGGCAACCTGTCCAGCAACTTCCAGATCTGCATGCCCTACTCGATGATCGAGCCCATCCGCGACCTGCTGTCCGGCCCGCTGACCGACAGCAACGCCGAGGAAGACCGGGTGTGGGGCGAGCGCATGGCCGACGAGGTCAAGGAGTCGCAGATCGAACTGGTGGCCAACTTCGTCGACATCACCACGACCCTGGGGCGGGTGATGTCGCTGAAGAGCGGCGACGTGCTGCCCATCGAACTGCCGGATATCGTCACCACCAGCGTCGACGGCGTGCCGGTCATGCAGTGCGAGTACGGCAGCCAGCACGGGCAGCGGGCGCTGCGCGTGCGCCGCCTGATCGACCATGTCCAGTCCCACGCCAAATTTGCTCCCGGGCCGAGCGGAGTCAAGGAATCCGAGAATGACTGATCCCAACAAACCCGATCAAAACAGCGCCGACGACGATTGGGCGAAGGCCATGGCCGAGCAGGCCGGCGGCGAGCCGGCGGCCGAGGACGACCCCTGGGCCGCCGCCTTCGCCGAACAGGCCGAGGCCGAGCACCAGCCCGACGAGCCACCGGAGCCGGCCGCCGACACCAGCCAGGCCCGCGCCGCCGGCGACACGGTCTTCAAGCCGCTGGACGGCGGCAATGACGGACAGTCGTCGATGCGCGACCTCGAGATGATCATGGACATCCCGGTCAAGCTGACCGTGGAGTTGGGTCGCACGCGCATCACCATCAAGCAACTGCTGGAGCTGGCCCAGGGCTCGGTCATCGAACTCGACGGTCTGGCCGGCGAGCCCATGGATATCCTGATCAACGGCTACCTGATCGCCCAGGGCGAGGTGGTGGTGGTCGATGACAAGTACGGCATCCGCGTCACCGAGATCATCACCCCCTCCGAGCGGGTGCAGAAGCTCAACCGATGAGCGCGAGCGATGCGGCACAAGGCGCCACGCCCGGCAGCGACAACCTGCTGGAACTGGCCATGCTGGGCAAGACCGCCCTCGCGCTGGCGGTGGTGGTCGGCATCATCCTGCTGTGCAGCTATGCCCTGCGCCGGCTCAATGCCGGTCGCGGCCAGGCGGGTCGTCACCTGAAGGTCGTGGCCAGCGCCGCGGTCGGCCAGAAGGAGCGCGTGGTGGTGGTTCAGGTCGAGCAAACCTGGCTGGTGCTGGGTGTCGGCGGCGGTCAGGTCAATGCCCTGCATCACCTGCCCGCGCCGGCCGAACCGCCCGAGCCCCCCGCCGCCGCCGATGGCGGCTTCGCCACGCGCCTGGCGAGCGCCCTGCGCCAAGGCAAGGCGCGCTCGGGGGATGACGGAGCGTCGTCATGAGCGCATTCCGACAGGCGCGGCCCTGTCACTGCGGCTGGCTGCGACTCGTTCTGCTCGCGGCGCTGGCCCTTCTACCGCAGGTGGCCCTGGCCCAGTCGATCCCCGGACTGACCAGCCAGCCTCTCGAGGACGGCGGCCAGCAGTGGTCGCTGAGCCTGCAGCTGCTGCTGCTGCTCAGCGCCATGGCCTTCCTGCCGGCCATGCTGCTGATGATGACCAGCTTCACGCGGATCATCATCGTGCTGAGCCTGCTGCGCACCGCCATGGGCACCCAGGCCACGCCGCCCAACCAGGTACTGCTCGGCATCGCGCTGTTTTTGACCTTCTTCATCATGTCGCCGACGCTGCATGATGCCTACGAGCAGGCCTGGGTACCGCTCTCCGAGAAGCAGATCGGCCTGGAGACCTTCGTCGAGCGCGTCAGCGACCCGTTTCGCGAGTTCATGATGGCCCAGACCCGGGAGCCGGATATCGCCTTGTTCGCGAAACTGGCCAATGTCGGTGAGATGCAGGGGCCCGAAGACGTACCCATGCGCGTACTGTTGCCCGCCTACGTCACCAGCGAGCTGAAGACCGCCTTCCAGATCGGCTTCACCATTTTCATTCCGTTTCTGATCATCGACCTGGTGGTGGCCAGCGTGCTGATGTCGCTGGGCATGATGATGGTGCCCCCCGTCACCATCTCGCTGCCCTTCAAGCTGATGCTGTTCGTGCTGGTCGACGGCTGGCAGCTGCTGATCGGCTCGCTGGCCCAGAGCTTCCATTTATGACCCGCGAGCACCGCCCTTTTTCATTGATGGAGTGCCTGCCATGACACCGGAAATGGTAATGAGCCTGGCCTATCAGGGCATGAAGGTCACCCTCTTCCTTGCCGGCCCGCTGATCCTGACGGCGCTGGCCATCGGCCTGCTGGTGAGCCTGTTCCAGGCGGCGACCCAGATCAACGAGATGACCCTGACCTTCATCCCCAAGATTCTCGGCGTGTTCGGCGTGATGGTGCTGGCCGGCCCGTGGCTGCTCAAGCTGATTACCAACTTCACCACCGAACTCTTCCACAATATCCCCATGATGCTCGGCTAGGGCCTGGCGCCACATCATGCTCGAGGTCACCTACGACCAACTGCACGCCTGGCTGGTCGCCTTCTTCTGGCCGTTCGTGCGCCTGCTCGCCTTTATCATGGCCGCGCCGTTGTGGGGCCACGACAGCATTCCCCGCCAGGCGCGGATTGGCCTGGCGGCACTGATCGCCTATGTGATTGCCCCCTCGCTGCCCCCGTTGCCCACGGTCCCCATCATCTCCTGGCCCGGGCTGGGCATCCTCGTCGAACAGCTCCTGATCGGCGTGGCCATGGGGCTGGTCATGCATATCACGCTGTCCGTGGTGATGGCGGCGGGCGAGTACATCGCCCTGAAGATGGGGCTCGGCTTCGCCACCTTCTTCGCCTCGGACATCGGCGAAAACACGGTCGTCCTGGCACGCTTCCTGTACATGATCACCCTGCTGATGATGCTGGCGCTCAACGTGCACCTGGCAGTCATCGAGATCCTCGCGGATTCCTTCACCGCCCTGCCGATCGGCGCCCACCCCCTGAATGCCGACGCCTTCGCCATGATCGCCCGTTATGGCGGTACCATCTTCCGCTCCGGCCTGCTGCTGGCCCTGCCGGTGATCGCCGCCCTGCTGATCATCAACCTGTCCATGGGCATCCTCAATCGGGCCTCGCCGCAGCTGACGATCTTCTCGATCGGCTTCCCGATGACGCTGACGGCCGGCCTGGCCCTGCTGATGGTGCTGATGATGGACTTCAGCCGCTTTCTGGAAAACCTCTTCCAGCAGGGGCTGAACATGCTCCAGCAAGTCATTTCGCTCATGGCGGGGTAAGGCAAGAAGGCAAGAAGGCAAGCGCCGACTCGGCCAATCAGCCCCCTTCATCAAAAAAGCCTTCGGTAACATCGAAGGCTTTTTCGGCAATCATTGCATGAAAACGCGCGTGACTGGATTACAGCATCTGGAACAGCGACATGTCCTTCACGTCCACAAAGGCTTTCTGGGATGCCTGCAAGCCCACCTGACGCAAACTGTAATCGGACACGGCCTTTGAATAGTCTAGATCGACCAGATCAGACAATGTCGACTTGTAGTTCAACGAACGGTTGCTGTTGATAGTATCCAGTTCGTCAAGCTCGCTTAGTCGCGCACCAACCGAAGCCCGCGTCGTCAGCACGTTATCCAGACTGTTGTCCAGCTGGCGGCTGACCGTCGACAATGTGTTATCCAGTTGCGCCTTGTCCGTGGGAGTCTCTGCAGGATTATCAAGTACGTTCAGTGCGTTTTCCAACGTGGAAAAGAGACTCTGGTCCTTGCCGCGACTCATCTCGATCGTATCACCGGAAACGGGCGATCCTTCAAGTGTCATCGAGATCCCACCGAACTTCACTGGCTCCCCAATCGCTCCCGATCCAGGGGTTGTCGTGTTAGTTGCCTGATTGGTCAATGCGTAGTCAAACTTCCCGGTAGCAGCGTCATAGCTGGTGATCTTCAAAGAGAAGGAGTCACCGTACTCGACATTGCTTGCATCAGCCGTGTGCGGCCCCGAGAACGTCAAAGTACTGGAAGGCTCGATAGTGGCATCGGCTACATAGCCCGCCCCACTATGCACACCAGAAAAGACCTTCTGGCCGCTATCGCCGACCGCCATCTGCCGGGAGGCATCGACCTGCTGGCGGCGGACCGTGTCAGCCCCCTTGTATTTGACTTCGCCACCTTCCTTGACGAATGGCGGCGCATTATCCTTGATACCACCAAATAGATACGACCCGTTACCATTCGTGGTATTGGCCATGCCCTGCAGGCTTTCGTAGATGCCCCGCAGCTGACTGGCAATTGATGTCCTGTCAGCATTGCTCAGGGTGTCGTTGCCTGCCTGAACAATCAGTGTCTTGGCGCTGGTGACCGCCTTGCTCACGCTATTGAGCACGCTTTCTTCCTGCGACAGAGCATTACGCGCGGACACACGTGAATCACTATATTGCTGGCTGACGGCCAGCGACTGGGAAACCCCTACGGCCCTTGAAGCTGACTGAGGGTCATCCGAAGGCGTGACCACACGCCGCCCGGTAGCCAACTGTTGCCCGACCTCGAGAAAATCGCTCTGTTGGCGATTCATGGCCGACAGTCTCGAATCGAACATGGTCAGCGTGCTGATACGCATGACGAAAAACTCCCGTGAACCGGTTAACGAATGCCCAGAATGCTGTCGAAGACCGTGCTGGCGGTCTGGATGACCTTGGCGTTGGCCTGATAATACTGCTGGAAGCGGATCAGGTTGGCCGCCTCCTCGTCGAGATTGACGCCGGACTCGGACTGTTGGACCTGCTTGAGCTGTTCGGTCAGGGTATTCTGGGCATCCAGATTGGCCTGGACGACATTGGTGCGGTTGCCCACGTCGCTGACCATCGAAGCGTAGGACTCGCTAAGGCTCGCCTTGCCGCCGACCAGATCGGCATTCTGCAGGTTCTGCAGCGCCAGGGCGTTGGTGTTATCACCGGCGGCCGGGTCCTGGGCGATGGTGAACTTGTCGTTGGCTACAGGCACGCCGTCGAACGTCATGCTGATACCGTCGATCGTCAGCGTATCCCCGGTGCTCAGCGACACGTTGGCGGCATCAGTCGCCGGTTCACCATTGACAAGAACCTTGCTGCCCAGGTTGTCGGTACCCGGGTTGCTGGCATTCTGCAGGACGAAGCTGCCATCGGGGTTAATGCTCCCCACACTGAGAGCCAACGGTGAGTCTTGTGCAGGCAGACTGAATCCGTCTCCCACACTGACATCATCGACCGATAGCGTGCCCGTGTTGGCGTTCGCGGGCGTCACAGCGACGTGCGCACCCGCAGCGATCTTGGACGTGTCGTGGATGACGTTATTGAGTGTGCCAGCCAGGTTGCGCGTCGGCTGTACCTGATATACGTCGCCATTCGCCAGATTGCTGGAATTATCCACAGTAAGGGTGACACCATCAAAAGTCAGCTGATCGCCACTCAGGCTGAAATCCCCGACCTTCTCACCGGTATCTAGGCGTTTTACAGCAAATTTGCTGCCATCATAACGCAGCTCATAGTCCCCCGGAGTCACCTGAGAGACATCGCTGAATTCGGCCGAGAAACTGGCCGTGCCGTTGTTGGTATCCCGGCTGAAGACCGTGGGTCCGCCGATGGCAAAGAAGTCACCGCCCGGATCGCCGTTCAGGTCCTGACCGGCGCGGTGCTGGTCGTTGAAGCCGGTGGCCAGCGACAGCGCCATCTGCCCCAGCTGGTTCTGGGTCTTGTCCAGGGTTTCGCGACGGAAGGTCATCAGCCCGCCGAGGGTGCCGCCCTCGAAGGTCGAGTCCCGCAGCTCGACCTGACTGCCGCCCGGGTCGTTGTAGGCAACCACCGTGCGCGAGGGGTCGGCGGACGACGGCACGGCTTCCAGCGTGTAGCTGCGATTGCCGGCGACCAGCGGCTGGCCATTGCCGAGCATGACGTTGTAGGTGTCGCCGTCCTGCACGCTCAGTGAGACATCCAGCCGCTCGCTGAGCGTGGCCACCATGTGGTCGCGCTGATTGAGCAGGTTGTTGGGAATGTCGCCGGTCTTGGCCTTGGTCAGGGAGATCTGGCGATTCAGCTTGGCGAGCTGATCGGCCGTGTTGTTGATCTGGGTGACCTCGTCGCGAATCTGGCCGTTGATGCCCGACTGCATGTCGTCCAGGTAGCTGTCGAAGGCACGGAACTGACCCGTAAGGGTATCCGCGGTGCCGATGACACCTTGCCGTGCGGCCGGATCGGACGGTGCACCGGCGAGGTCCTCCATCGAGGAAAAGAAGCTCTGCATCAGCGGGGCCAGGCCGGAATCGCTGTCCGCCAGCAGGTTGTCGATCTGACTCGCCTGGGTATTGTAGGTCTCGAGGGCGCTGGAACGGCTGGTGGCCGCATTGAGCTGCGAGGCGATGTACTGGTTGAACTGACGTTCGACATCGTTGACCTGAACGCCCCCGCCCGCCGGCTGGGTTTCACCGAGCTGGGTGACCTGACGGTTGTAGCCCGGCGTATAGACATTGCTGACGTTGGTGCCGGCGGTCTGCAGGGCCACCTGGGCGGCATTGAGACCACTGAGGCCGGTGGAAAAGAGGCTCATGTTGCTATCCCGATCTGGCTATTGTCAGAGATATCGGCCGAGCGCCGAAGAACTTGAGCATCATGTCTCGGCCCGTGTTGGATCAGAACAGGCGCGTGGGCACCCGCTCCAGGCTGAAGGGATCGCCTGTCGTGGACGCATGTTGCGACCCCCCACGTGCAACCGTCTGCGCTTCGGCATCAACACCCGGCTGCCGCAGGCTGCGCATCACGGCAATCAGCTTGTCGGCATAGTGCGGGTCGGTGGCATAGCCGCCCGCCTGCAGCGCGCGCGCGGCCTGGGCGCCATCCGTCGCGGTCACCACGCCGGCGTAGCGCGGGTTGTCGCCGATCAGCCGCGCGTAATCGGTGAAGGCCGCCTGATAGTCGTCGTAGACCCGGAAACGATCCACGCGCCGCTCCGGGCGGCCGTCGGCGTACTCGGTGGTGACGATGTCGGTGGTGGCCCCGCGCCACTGACTGCCGGCCTTGATGCCGAACAGGTTGTGGCTGTTGCCGCCGTCGGCGGTGGGAATCTCGTAGCGCCCCCAGCCCGTTTCCAGCGCGGCCTGGGCCAGAATCAACTCGGCCGGCACGCCGGTCTGCCGTGCCGCCGCGTCGGCCGGGCCGCGCAACGTGCCGACGAAACTCGCCACGTGTGCCGGGCGTGTATCCCGGCTCTCCGGCGAGGCCGCCGAGGCCCCGGCACTGGAAGCAGTCTGGTTCGCCGCCTGTGCGTCCAGCGCCTCGAGGAAACCGTGACCTCGGGCCGTCGATGCGACGGCGGCCGTGCTCGCGTCATTCTTCAGCACCCGCGGCGTTCCCCGCGGGATGCCGGCGATCAACGGCTCGCCCGCGCGCTCGCCGCCGGGAACCATGCCGCTGTTCTGAAGCTGGTCGACCAGTTTTTCCGCCAGCCCGAAGCCCTTGCCCGACAGCTCCTGCGCCCACTGCTTGTCGAGCATTTCCGTATAGAAGCGGGCCTGCTGGCTGTCGAGCAGTCCCGACTGGGGCGTGGCCTCGCGCATGCTCTTGAGCATCATGCGCAGGAAGATCGCCTCGAAGTCCCGGGCGGCCGACTTCACCCCCTCCTGCGGGTTCTCGCGAGCGGTATGCTTGAGCCGCTGCAGGCCCTGCAGATCGAGCGCGAACTGGCTGCCCAGGTTATTGACCGTCATCAGATGATCTCCAGCTTGGCCCGCAGCGAGCCGGCCGCCTTGAGCGCCTGCAGGATCGACATCAGGTCCTGAGGCGTGGCGCCCAGCGCATTGAGCGCACTGACCACCTTCGCCAGATCCGCGCTGGTCTGCAGCATCTGCAGCGAGCCGCCCTCCTGGGAGACCGACACGTTGGCGTTGGGCACCACCGCCGTCTGTCCCTGGGAAAACGCATTGGGCTGACTGACCTGCGGGTTGGAACTGATGGTGACCGACAGATTGCCGTGCGCCACGGCCGCCTGATGCAACGTCACGCTGCTGTTGAGCACCACCGAGCCCGTCCGCGAGTTGATGACCACCTTGGCGGGCTCCTGGCCCAGCGCCAGGTCGATGTTCTGCACCCGCGCCATGAAACGCACGCGGTCGTTGCTGTCCGCCGGTGCCTGCAGGCGGATGACCCGCCCGTCGACCGCCGCGGCCACCGGCGCGCCGAATTCGCGGTTGATCGCCGCCACGGCACGCTGGGCGGTATCGAAGCTGTACTCGTTCAACTGCAGGTCGAGCGTGCCGTCACGCCCCAGCGCCAGCGGAACCGCTCGCTCGACGGTCGCCCCGCCGTTGATGCTGCCGCCGGCCTGCTGATTGATCGAGACGCTGCTGCCCGCGGCCTGGGCACCGGCGCCGCCGACGAAGACATTGCCCTGGGCCATGGCATACACCTGCCCGTTGGCCCCCTTCAGCGGGGTCATCAGCAGGGTGCCGCCCCGCAGGCTGCGGGCGTTGCCCACCGACGACACCACGACGTCGATCGGCTGCCCCGGCCGCGCGAAGGGCGGCAGCTCGGCGGTGACCATGACCGCCGCCACGTTCTTGAGCTGCATGTTGGTGCCCTCGGGCACACTGATACCCAGCTGGTTGAGCATGTTGGTCAGGCTCTGGGTGGTGAACGGCGCCTGGGTGGTCTGGTCCCCCGTGCCGTCGAGGCCTACCACCAGCCCGTAGCCCACCAGGGCGTTGTTGCGCACGCCGGCGAACGAGGCCAGATCCTGAAGCCGCTCCGCCCGGGCCGGCATCGCCAGCAGGCAGGCCAGCACGATGCCGAGGCACCACAGCCACGGCCTGACAAGGTCGGAGGAATGGGTCTGCATCTTCATAGCCCGTGACTTCCTTCGCTCAGAACGGCGATATGTTGAGGAAGAAGCGCTGCAACCAGCCCATGGTCTGCGCCTCGTTGATGTAGCCATTGCCGACATACTCGATGCGGGCATCCGCCACCTGCGTGGACATCACGCTGTTCTGGTCGCTGACGTACTCGGGATCGACCACGCCGGCGAAGCGGATGAACTCGGTGCCCTGGTTGATGGCGATCTGCTTCTCGCCCTGCACCTGAAGATTGCCGTTGTAGAGCACGTCGGTGACGGTCACGGTGATGGTGCCGGTGAAGCTGTTGTTCGCCGATGCCCCGCCACTGCCGGAAAAGTCGTTCTTGCCCTCGACATCGAAGCCGTACTTGCCCAGCTTTTTCAGCCCATGCGGCAGGGAGTTCAGGCCCAGGGTGGCACTGCCGTCGCGCCCGGCATTGGCCGAGGAGCTCTTGCTGGCACTGACGCTCTCGTCGAGCACGATGGTGAGCACATCGCCGACCTGACGCGGGCGGCGGTCCTCGAACAGCGGCTGATAGCCGCTGGCCGGCTGATAGATCGCCCCGTTGGGCACCGGCGGCGGCGGCGGCTGCAGGGCGATCTTCTCCTGCTCGCCGACCACCGACGGCCGCGGCATCTGGGCGCATCCCGTCAGTATCAGCGCCAGCAGCAGCGCCGTGCCGACGCCAATATGGCGGGTGATTCGCGGTAGCCGGTCACTCATGGGCGTGGGGTCTCGTCATGTCGCTGCATTTACAGCTGGGCCAGGCGCGCCAGCATCTGATCCGACTTCTCGACGGCCTTGCTGTTGATCTCGTAGGCGCGCTGGGTCTCGATCATGCCGACCATCTCCTCCACCACGTTGACGTTGGAGGTTTCGACATAGCCCTGGTAGAGCACGCCGGCGCCGTTGTTGCCGGGCAGGTTCTGTGCCACCGGGCCCGAGGCATCGGTTTCCAGGTACAGGTTCTCGCCGACGCTCTCCAGCCCCGCCGGGTTGGTGAAGTTGGCCAGGGTCAGCTGGCCGACCTGCGTCGACTGGGTCGTGCCCGGCTGGGTCACCGAGACAATGCCGTCCTTGCTGACGGACACCGACAGCGCGTTCTGCGGAATGAAGACCGCCGGCTCGATGGGATACCCGCTGGAGGTGACCAGCTGGCCGTTCTGGTTGACCTGGAAGCTGCCGTCCCGGGTATAGGCGGTGGTGCCGTCCGGGCGCTGGACCTGGAAGAATCCCTTGCCGTTGATCGCCAGATCGCGGGAATTTTCGGTGTTCTCCAGGTTGCCCTGGGTGTGCAGGCGCTCGGTCGCCACCGGGCGCACGCCGCTGCCGACCTGAAAGCCGGACGGCAGGTTGTCCTGCACGGTCGACTGGGCCCCGGGCTGACGCAGGTTCTGGTAGAGCAGGTCCTCGAAGACCGCCCGGGAACGCTTGAAGCCGTTGGTGCTGACGTTGGCCAGGTTGTTGGAAATCACGTCCAGCTGGGTTTGCTGCGCTTCGAGACCGGTCTTGGCGGTCCACAGCGATCGAATCATCTCGTTGACTCCCTGGAAATCGACACTCAGCCGGTGACGGACAGCAGGCTGTTGGCCCGTTGCGCGTTCTCGTCGGCGCTGGAAATCACTTTCATCTGCATGTCGTAGCGGCGCGCGCTGTCGATCATCGCCACCATGGCCTCGGTGGGGCTGACGTTGCTGCCCTCGAGCGCCCCGCTCACCACCCGTACGGTGTCATCGGCCTGCAGGGCGGCCGGCGCCTGGCCGTTGGCATCGGGCCGAGGGCGAAACAGGCCATCGTCGCCCCGCACCAGATCGCCGGGCTGCGGATTGACCAGCTTGAGCTGCCCGGCCGGCCCCCGTGCGACCGGGTCGGTACCCGGCACCTGGGCGCTGAGCGTGCCGTCGCTGCCGATGCGCACATCCGCGCCCAGCGGCACCACGATCGGTCCGTTGACGCCCAGTACCGGGCGACCCTGAACGGTGACGACACCGTTGGCATCGACCTGCAGGTCACCGCGCCGGGTATAGGCTTCGCCATCGGGCGTCTGCACCGACAGCCAGCCGTCGCCGTCGATCGCCACGTCCATCGGCCGGCCGGTGGTATTCAGCGGCCCCGCCGAGAAGTCGCTGCCCGGCGTGGAGGCCATCACGGAGGCCCGCGTGGGCAGCCCCTCGCCCTGCACCGGCACGGCGCGCATGGCGTTGAGCTGGCCGCGAAAGCCCGTGGTCGTCACGTTGGCCAGGTTGTTGTTGATCACCGCCTGCTGATCCATGCTCTGGCGGGCGCCGCTCATGGCGGTATAGAGAAGACGATCCATGCTGTTGGGTTTCCGGCTGGACAGTTGCTCCCCCGGGCCGGCAAGGCGCCGGCCCGGCGGCCCACGACATCAGCGCAGCTGCGCGATCTGGTCCATCACCTCGGACTGGGTACGGATCGAGTTGGTGTTGGCCTGATAGTTGCGCTGGGCGATGATCAGGTTGACCAGCTCTTGGGTCAGGTCGACGTTGGACTGCTCCAGGGTTTCCGGGGCGATGCTGCCGAACTGGCCGACACCGGCGGTACCCAGAACTTCAGCCCCCGAGGATTCGGTCGCTGCCCACATGTTGTCGCCGGAGGCCTTGAGCCCTTCCGGGTTCCGGAAGTTGGCCAGCGTGATCTGACCGGCCGCCACGGACTTTTCGTTGCTGTAGTTGCGCATCACCGTGCCGTCGTCGGCGATGCTGATGCCAATCAACGAGCCCGACGTATAGCCATTCTGGGTCAGCGTATTCTGGGTGGAATCATTGGCAAACTGGGTGGTTCCGGACAGATCCATGGCAAAGCTCAACGGCTGATTCGCACCACCATCCACCGGAAAACTCACTTCTGCAGCTGAACTAGCAACCCCCGGGTTTTCGACATTGGCGTCAGAATAAGCATTATTGAGGTCATAGTAACCCGCGGCCGCATTTCCATTACTTTCACTAACACTGGAACTGGCCAAACTAAGCTGAAAGCCGGCTTTGACTATACCTACAACCTCACCATCCGCACGCTTGTTTGGATTATCCGGAGTAGGAGTAGTAGGGTCGTTAAGCTCGGAGTACTGCGCAAGCTGGCCATTGCCATCGAACTTGACCCAGGAACTGTTCTGCAGGTAGCTGTTGTCCACACCGGCACCCGTACCGGTAAAGGCGAGCTTGCCGTCAACGGCGGTGGTTACCTTCCACTGATTATCGCCAACCTTCTCAAAATAATTCGTGACATTGCGCGTATTGCCCAGGGAATCATACGCCGTATAACTGTTCGAATAATTATACTTCAGATCAATATTGAGCGGGCTTCCCGTGGAATCATAAGCACCCGAACTATCCACCTTGACGAGGTCGCCATTGGCATCGACTGCCTGCAGGCTGACCTTGTTCTTGTCGGCATCAGCGGCACTGGCGCCGGCATCCATATTGTAGACCGACGTCACGCGGCTGGTCGCCGAGGCCGGCATGTCATTCGCGGGAACCTTGAGCGCCTTTGGCTGACCACCCGGCGCCACGCCGGAGAAGGGATCGTTGGCATCACTCAGCCCGTACCCCATGACGCGGGCCCCCTGGGAGTTGACCAGATAGCCATCGGCGGTCATGGTCAGCTGGCCGTTGCGCGAATAGCCGACCTGACCATCCTGCTCGAAACGGAAGAAGCCGCTGCCGGTGATCGCCAGATCCAGGTTGCGCCCGGTGGACTCCAGGTTGCCGTTACTGAAATCCTGCAGCACGCCGGAGACTCGCGTCCCCAGGCCCACCTGACTGTTGGCGAACACGTCGGCGAACTGCACCGAGGAGCTCTTGAAGCCTGTTGTCTGCGAGTTGGCGATGTTGTTGCCGACGACATCGAGCTGCTGAGCGGCTGCGCCGACCCCACTGAGTGCCTGTGAAAAACCCATGGTTACCTTCCCCTACGTATACCGGATGTTCTGTTTTTAAGGATGACTCAAAGAATCTGGCGGACCGCTTCCAGCCCGACCTGCCCGCGAATCGCGCCCAGGTCGAGCCGCGGGCCGCTGTCGGTGGTGACCACGCCGTTGACCTGGGCATAGTTCAGCGCCGTGACCGGCACGGCCTTGTCGTCCTGGGTGGCCTCGATGCGCACCCGATAGGCGCCGTCGGGCGCCGTGGTGCCGTCGTTGCGCGTGCCATCCCACACGAAGGACTGGGTGCCGGCCTTGAGGGCGCCCACCTGATCCGGGTCGATGGTGCGCACCACCTCGCCGTTCTGGCCGACGATGGAGACCTTCACGGTATCCGCCGGACTGTCCAGCTCGACGCCGAAGGGTGTGGTGGCGTCGTCCTTCTTGAGTACCTGATCCCCCGGCACCAGCACGCCCTGGCCGATCAGTGCGGCCGCCTGCAGCGACTGACCGGTGTCGATCTGACTGGCGAGGCTGTCCAGAGTGTCGTTGAGCTGGTTGATGCCGTTGACCGTGTTGATCTGCGCCAGCTGCGAGGTCATTTCGGCATTTTCCATGGGCTTCATGGGGTTCTGATTCTTCAGCTGGGTCACCAGCAGGGTCATGAAGCTGCTGCTCAGGTCCTCGGTCGACCCCGTCGCCTGCTTGGCGGCGGCGCCGAGGTTCATGTTGTTGAGCACGTTCGAGTCGATGGTGTTGGCCATGCGGGGCCTCCTGGCAATGGACGAAACCGGGCCGATCAGTTGTCGCCCAGGCTCAGCGTCTTGAGCATCAGCGACTTGCTGGTATTCATGACCTCGACGTTGGCCTGGTAGGAGCGCGAGGCGGAAATCATGTTGACCATCTCATCGACCGGCTCGACGTTGGGCATGGTGACGTAGCCCTGATCGTCGGCCATGGGGCTGTCCGGCCGGTACTCGCGACGCATCGGGCTGGGATCGTCTACCACCCGGCTGACCTGCACCCCGCCGACACCGCTGGTCACATCCGAACGGGTCTCGAACACGACCTGCTTGGCGCGGTAGGGTTCGCCGTCCGGCCCGGCCACGCTGTCGGCGTTGGCCAGGTTGCTGGCGGTCACGTTCATGCGCTTGGACTGGGCGCTCATGGCCGAGCTGGAGATATCGAAGATGCTGAACATGGACATCGGCTTACTCCGGTTGCATGGCCGACTTGAGGCCCTGGATCTGGCGCTTCATGAAGGTCAGCGCCGCCTGGTAGCGCACCGAGTTGTCGGCGAAGGCGGCCCGCTCCCGATTCATGTCGACGGTATTGCCGTCCAGGCTGGGCTGATCCGGCACGCGATAGCCCAGGTCCAGCGACGTCGCGGCGGGGGCATGGGCCGGAATATGGCGGCTCGAGGTCCGCGACAGCGCCAGGCCGCCGTTCTCGCCACGCCCCTGCTGCATGACGCGCGACAGCTCGCCGGCGAAGTCGAAGTCGCGTGCCTTGTAGTTGGGCGTGTCGGCGTTGGCGATGTTGCTGGCCAGCACCTTCTGGCGCTCGGCACGCAGGTTGAGCGCCTCCTGGTTGTAACGCAGCGCCCCCTCGAGCTGATCGATCATGTCCGGCCCCTGCCTTGGATGGGGAAATTTTCAGCCTGCGAGAATAGACGCCCCCCTGTCAGGACAAAGGCAGAAACAGCCCCCGGTTTGGGCATCATTTCCACGCTTGATCGGAGGCATCGACGCCTAGAATCGGCATCAACGATTCAGGGGGTAAGGGATGCGCCAACCAACCCGGCAACGGCAGGCCCGGCAGCGCCCGATGCGGCTCGTCATTGCCGCCCTGGCGCTCGGCCTGCTGCTCGCGCCAGCGGTCGTCGGCGCCGCCACCGATATATTGACCCAGCGCGTCACCCAGCTGCTGAGCCAGCAGGCCGGCGAGCTGGGCGAGGTCATCGGCGTCAGCGTCCATGCCCCCTCGGCGGTACTCGGCCAGTGCGACGACCCGCAGCCCTTCCTGCCCGACAACGGGCAACGTCACTACGGTCGTGTCTCGGTAGGAGTGCATTGCGATGGGCCCGGCGGACGCCGGCAAACCCGCTACCTGCAGGCCGAGGTGTCGGTGCGGGTACGCTACGTCACCGTCACCCATGACCTGAACCGAGGCAGCGTGATCGCCCGCAACGATCTGCACCTCGCGCAGGGGCGCCTCGAGAAGCTGCCGCGGGACGTGGTTCGCGATCCCCAGGCGATCGTCGGCCAGGTCGCGGCCGCGCCGCTGCGGGCCGACACGCCGCTGCGCGCCTATCAGCTGCACGCCCGGGATCTGGTCAAGCGGGGGCAGCGGGTCACGGTGATCGCCAGGGGCCCCGGCTTCGAAGTGAGTCGCGAGGCCGAAGCGCTGGACAACGGCGCCAGGGGGGAGCAGGTACGCGTGCGTGCCGGCAACCGCAGGATCCTTCGGGGCCGGGTCACCGGTCCGAGGCGGCTCACCATCGACTTCTGACGGGCGGCCCCCCTACACTGAGGACACGCCCAGCCACAGACACGGGTTAAAGTTTTCCCGCCGCGCGTCGATAATCAGGGAAAGCCGATGCCCAAAGAGAGTGTGCCCCGTGAAGATCGATGGCTCCCAGCCCCTGCAGCGCCCCGCACAGAATGATGCCACCCGGACCGGCAAGCCGTCGCGCGCCGAGTCCGACACGACACAAGGCGCGAGTGCCACCTCGGTGGCCCATCTCAGCGACAGAACCCAGGATGCCACCCGCGACATCGATACCGCGCGCGTGGCCGAGGTGCGTCAGGCGATCAGCGAGGGACGGCTCGAGATTCGGCCCGAGCGCATCGCCGACGGCCTCATCCAGAGCGTACGCGACCTGCTCGACTGACGTCGCGGCGCCCCTTTGAACTCCGGAGACCGAGCATGAGCCTGGCCCAGCATCTCGAACGTGAACTCAAGCATCTCGACGCCTTTATCGAGCTGCTGGAAACCGAGCATCGCTCGCTGTCTCAGGCCGATGTCGACGGCGAGCAGTTGCAGCAACAGGCCAGCGACAAGCAGACTCACATGGCGCGTCTGGAATCACTGGAAACCCAGCGTCGCAATGCTCTGAAAACCCTCGGCTACGGCGACACCCGCCGCGCTTCGGAACAGGCGGCCATCGACGCCGGCTGCCAGCCGACGTGGCAGCGTTTCCTGGAACGCGCCCTGCACGCCAAGCAGCTCAATCAACGCAACGGCATACTCATCGAAGCTCGCATGACCCAGAACCATCGCATCCTGCGCTTTCTCAACGACACGGCCAGCAAGACCCTCTACGGCCCCAACGGCCAGGCCCGTCCGGGGAGCCGCGGTATCAGCTCCCGGGCCTGAAACACCGCCACGAGTTCGGCATCGGCCACACGCCGCCAGCAGGCATACTGCCTGCTGGCGCGTTTCTACAGCCGCGCCTCCACGCGCGACAGGATCTGGCGGCTGACCTGATTCACCAGCGGGGTCGCCGCCTTGTCGACCGCCTTGGCCAGCCACCGGTTGCCCAGTTGATAGCTGACGCACAGTTCGACCCGCGTGCCCTCGGGTACGGCGACCAGGGTGTAGCGCCCCTGATTGGCTACCCCCGCGAGTGACTCCCAGGCCAGCACGCGGGGCTCGTGACGCTCGACCACCTGCACGTCGAATTGCCAGTCACGCCCGATGACGTGAAGTTGCCAGCGGTAGCGGTCGTCGCCAAGCGGCTCGATCGCGGTAATCATGTCGGAATAGTCGACGAAGTTCTCGACCCGGGCGAGCAGCGGATAGACGCGCTCCGGCGGCGCCGGCAATACGGCGCTGTGTTCAATGATCGGCATGCCTGTCCCTGTTTCCGGTTGAAACCCTCGCCCGAGGGTACGCATTGCCGGGGACCAGTACCAGTCCGCCGCCCACGGCTGTAAGGCTATCGCAGTTAGGCAGGGCGAGGAGCGCCGGGGGGCAGGTCGAAGAGGGGGTCCGACGCCACGGATGGCGTCGGTAGCGCCCAGGGAAGGGATCACAGCGCCCCCTCGCAGGCCTGCCGACGGATCAGTCCCGAGCCGACGACGCTAACTGCGATAGCCCTGCCCACGGCTGGAGCCGCGAGCGCCCTGCCGTTACAATGCCGCCCTGCCGCCCCTGGGCGGCCCATCCGGACGCCCGGACCCCGGAACCGTGACTCACGGCCATAAATTCTCCGGCAGGACCCTCACATGACCCGAACCATCTCCTCGACGCCCGCCAGGGCCGTCGTCATCTATTCCGGCGGCATGGACTCCTACACCGTGCTGCACCACGCCCTGCGCCGCGGCTACGAACTTCACGCGCTTTCGTTCCATTACGGTCAGCGCCACGCCAGGGAGCTGGATGCGGCCCGGCGCGTCTGCGAGCAGCTGGGCATCGCCCACCAGGTCGTGGACATTCAGGCCATTCACCCGCTGATCGACAACTCGGCGCTCACCGATGCCGAGCGCCCCCTGCCCGACGGCGATTATGCCGAGGACAACCTGACCGCCACCGTGGTGCCCAACCGCAACATGATCCTGTTGTCGCTGGCCATCGCCAAGGCGGTCAACATCGGCGCCGAGGTGTGCTTCTACGGCGCGCACGGCGGCGATCACGTGCTCTATCCCGACTGCCGCCCCGAGTTCCTGGCGCGCATGAACGACGTTGCGGCCATCGCCAACTTCTCGCCGGTGACGATCGAGGCCCCCTATCTGCACGCCGACAAGGCTGACATCCTTGCCGATGGGCTGGCCATGGGCCTCGATTACGCCGAGACCTGGACCTGCTATCAGGGTGGCGAAACGGCTTGCGGCGAGTGCGGCAGCTGCCGGGAACGCCTGGCGGCCTTCGCTGCGCACGGCCGGGTCGACCCGCTGCCCTACGCCGCTGCGGGGCACTGAGCATGTACAGCGTCAAGGAAGCCTTCTATTCGCTGCAGGGCGAAGGCGCCCGAACGGGCCGCCCCAGCGTGTTCTGCCGCTTCACCGGCTGCAACCTCTGGTCGGGCCGGGAGAGTGATCGCGCCACCAGCCTCTGCCGGTTCTGCGACACCGACTTCATCGGCACCGATGGCCAGAACGGCGGGCGTTTTGCCGAGGCCGAGCAGCTGGCGACGCACCTGGCCGCGCTGTGGCCCGATGGCAGCGAGCGTGCCGTCCCGTACGTCGTCTTCACCGGCGGCGAACCGCTGCTGCAGCTCGATGCCGCCCTGATCGCTGCCATGCATGCGCGGGGCTTCGAGATCGCGGTGGAGACCAACGGCACCCTCCCGCCTCCCGACGGCATCGACTGGCTGTGCGTCAGCCCCAAGGGGCGGGCCGGGCTGGCCATCACGCGAGGCGACGAGCTCAAGCTGGTCTATCCGCAGCCGGATGCGCTACCGTCCCGTTTCGCCACTCTCGACTTTCGTCATTTCTATCTGCAGCCGATGGACACGCGCCCTGCCGCCCTCCCGGATGACGAGCCGCCGCTGGCAGCGACCCTGGCCTTCTGCCTCGCGCATCCCCAGTGGCACCTGTCGCTGCAGACTCACAAGCAACTGGGGATCGACTGATGACCCTGTTCGTCAACGGCCTGAGCCATCTCGACGCCTCACTGTGGAACCCGGAGCGCGGCCTGATCGGCGTCAGCTGGCACGTCGACGTGGCCCTCCACGGCCAGCTCGGCGAGGATGGCATGCTCTTCGACTTCGGTGCCGTCAAGCCCTGGATCAAGACCGTCATCGATGACGGCCCCGACCATACCCTGCTGGTGCCGACCGCCGCCGCGGGCGTCACGGTGAGCGACTGCCGCGAGGGGCTCATGGTCCGCACCACCGCCCCCTACCCGATGGAGATCCGCGCGCCGCGCCAGGCCTATACCCTGCTCCCCTGGGCCCGCATCGATCGCGAACGGCTGGCCACCCACCTGAGCGAGCAGCTGACGCGACACGCCCCGCCCCGCGTCGACGGCGTGGAGGTCACCCTGCGCGACGAGATAATCGACGCCGCCGGCGCCTACACCTACAGCCACGGGCTCAAGCACCACGCCGGCAACTGCCAGCGCATTGCCCACGGCCATCGCTCGCGGCTGCATATCTGGTGCGATGGCCGGCGGCGTCCGGACCTCGAGCGCCACTGGAGCGAACGCCTCGACGACAGCTATCTGCTGCACGCGGAAGACTGCGAGCCCGACGGCGAGGCAGGCAGCACCGTGATCCGCTATACCGCGCGTCAGGGGCGCTTTCACCTGCGCCTGCCTGCCGAGCGCTGCGAGATCCTGCCGACCCCCACCACCGTCGAGCATATCGCCCGCTGGCTGGCCGAGCAGATCGCCAGGCACCATGCCCCCGGCCAGCGGGTGCGCGTGCAGGCCTTCGAGGGGATCGACAAGGGCGCCCTGGCGGAAGCCGGGCCATGAGTCACTCGGCAGGCACGGCGCTCCTCGGTCCGGCCGAAAAGAACGCGGGCTGCCGCCCCGGCTGTGGCGCCTGCTGCATCGCCCCGTCGATCAGCTCGCCGATTCCCGGCATGCCCGATGGCAAGCCGGCCGGTGTGCGCTGCGCCCAACTGGACGAGCACAACCTGTGTCGGCTGTTCGGCGACCCTCGGCGCCCGGCGGTCTGCCGGGCCTTCACCTTCGATGTCGACGTTTGCGGCAATGACCGCCACGATGCCCTCGAGCGCATCACGCTGCTGGAAAGCCTCACCTGAACTCGACCCACCCGCCCATGTCATGGCCTGGACACTAAAAACCCCGGCGACAATGCCGGGGTCGGAGGGTGGTCAGGTTTGGAGCGAGCTCAGCGCGCCGCCCGGGTAACGAAGCGGCCAGGGCGCCTCCCGTGGCCATGCCGGAGGCGCCATCGACAGGCCACCCATCAGAGACGCTCGATAGTCGCCTTGTCGCGCAGGGCTTCCAGCAGCCCCTGGATCGCGGCCTGGGCTCTCAACCGCTCGGCCAGCCGTGCTGCCAGTGCCGCCTGACGATCCGAGCCGTCCTGGCCATCCGGGGTGGTCACCTGATCCAGGGCGATCAGCGCCACGTCCGGATCGAGCATCGCCCGGCCATAGACCGGCTGCCCCGCCTCGCTCGGCCGCGGCAGGCGGAATGCCTGGTCGATGACGGCCTGCGGCACTTCGGACTTCTGGGGTCGGCGTGTCACCGCCTCGGCCTGCTGCCAGTCCAGCGACGGCGCCTTGCCGGCCTCGAGCGCACCGGCCAGCTGGGCGGCACGCTCGCTCAGGGCGTTGCGGGTCTTCTCCGCGGTCACCGCGCTGCGCACCTGATCGCGCACGTCATCCAGCGGCAGCGTCGTCGCCGGACGGTGATCGGCCACGCGCAGCACCAGGCGGCGCTGGTCATCCAGCTCGATCACGTCACTGTTGTAGCCCTGCTCGAGCACCTCGGGCTTGAAGGCCGCATCCATCACACCCGGCTCGGCCAGCACGCCATCGGCCGAATCGCGCGACACCCAGTCGCTGTGCTGGACCTCGAGCCCCAGGTCCTTGGCCACGCTGGCCAGATCGTCGGCGGAGAAGCTCTCGTCGATCAGCCGTTGGGCCTTCTCGTTGAAGCGCTCCTCGGCCTTCTGCATGGCCAGCTTCTGGCGCAGCGAGTCACGCATCGCGTTGAAATCGGGGATATCGATGCCCGTCGCCTTGAGCAGGTGCAGGCCATTGTCCGTGGCCACGATGTCGGAAACCTGGCCCGGCTTGAGCGAGAAGGCGGCATCCTCGAACGCCTGGCCGAAGATGCCACGGCTGATCACGCCCAGCTTGCCGCCCTTGTCGGCGGTGGTCTTGTCATCGGAGTACTCGGCGGCCAGCTTGGTGAAGCTCTCGCCCTGGTCGAGACGCTGACGGACCTTCTCCAGACGCGCCTTGGCCTCCTTGCGGGTCCGCTTGTCCCCGAAGCTCACCATGATGTGCGCGATACGACGCGGCGCCTCGCTCTTGCGCTGCTCGTAGGCCTGGCGCAGCGCCTGTTCATCGACCTTGACGTCGTCGGCCAGCGCTGCCTGGTCCAGCACGACATAGTTCAGCTGGACCTGCTCGGGACGCTTGAACTGCGCCTGATGCGCCTGGTAGTAATCCTCGACTTCCTGATCGGTGACGCTCACCGGCTGCTCGAGATCATCGGGCGTGAGTGTCACGTAGCGGAAAGTGCGCGTCTGGTTTTGCAGGGCGACCAGCTGGCGACGCTCGGACGGCAGCAGGAACTCGCTCTCGGCCAGCCCCTGCTGGATCTGCTGGCGTTGCAGGTCCTGCTTGAGCTGACGACGAAACGCCAGGGGCGTATAGCCGGCACTGGCCAGCCGGTTGCGGAACAGGTCGGGGGAAAACTTGCCGTCCTGATCCTGGAACTCGGGGCGATTGACGATGACCTGGTCGAGCTGCCCATCGGACAGGTAGAGCCCCCCGTCGGCCGCGTACTGGTCGAGCAGCGACTGACTGACGAGCTGCTCGATGACCTGCTTGCGCACCTCGCTTTCCTGGTCCGCCGGCACCTGGCCGGAACGGATCGCGCGTTGCACCTCCGTTTCCACCGCCTGCCGGCTGATGCCTTCGCCATTGACCTCGGCGACGTTGTCGGAGCCTTGCGTGAACAGGTTGACGAGGGACTCGATACCGAAAAGGGCGAGCGCGACGATGACGGCCCCGACGATGACCTTGGCGATCATGCTCTGAGAGCGGTCCCGGATTTGTTGCAGCATGCTGGCCTCGGATGCAGTGTTATTCGACAGGTTCACTAACGAAAAAGGCGCATCGCGGATGCGATGCGCCTGACAACGGATACCGGGAAAGCACTTCGGGCCCAAGAGGGATGCTGAGCATCACGAATCAATCATCCGCGCACTGATCTGGCCGCTGTCCCCGGTGTCATTCCGTGGAAATCGCGACTCAGTTGACCGAGTCCTTGAGCGCCTTGCCCGCCTTGAAGCTGGGCACCTTGGCGGCGCTGATCTCGATCGGCTGGCCGGTTTGCGGATTGCGACCGGTGCGTGCGGCACGCTCCTTGACGGTGAAGGTACCGAAGCCCACCAAGGCCACGGAGTCGCCTTTCTTCAGGGAGTCGGTCACGGTATCGATCATTGCATCCAGGGCACGACCGGCCGCCGCCTTGGGAATATCGGCGGAAGCAGCGATGGCTTCGATCAGCTCGGATTTGTTCACACTTCACCCCTTGACTGTTTCGGAAATTACTGGAAATCGGCGCGATATAGCGGGTGGCCTTGCACGATCACAGCAAAAAGCAATTTATAGCAACGTGCGGGAACGACTGTCAACCAACCTTCGGCGCCAAGGCCCGTCATACCGGGCTTTTCGCACCGGCATGACGGCTTAAATCGGCTTAATGCGTGCTTATCATGCTGCGGGTGGACGAGGTATCTTCGACCCGGCCTTCATCGCTGTCGCCACCGGACACATCGACCAGTGCAATGTCGAGAACTTCATCGATCCAGCGTACGGGCCGAATGTCCAGGGCATCCTTGACATTATCGGGAACTTCCTTGAGATCCCGACGATTCTCCTCTGGAATCAGCACGGTCTTTATACCACCGCGCCGTGCCGCCAGCAATTTCTCCTTGAGACCGCCGATCGGCATGACCTCGCCGCGCAGGTTCACCTCACCGGTCATCGCCACGTCGCAACGAACCGGCCGCTCGGTGTAGGCGGAGACCATGGCCGTCACCATGGCGATGCCCGCACTTGGCCCGTCCTTGGGGGTCGCCCCCTCGGGCACGTGGATGTGCAGGTCTTCCTTCTCGAAGCGCTCCGGATCGATCCCCATGGGCACGGCCCGGGCACGGACCACGGTGTGCGCGGCGTCGACCGATTCCTTCATGACATCGCCCAGCGAGCCGGTCTTGTTGATACGTCCCTTGCCCGGCGTGACCACCGACTCGATATTGAGCAGCTCGCCCCCCACCGAGGTCCAGGCCAGCCCGGTGACACGCCCGACCTGATTCTCCTGATCGGCCAGACCGTAGCTGTAGCGACGCACCCCGGCGTAGGACTCGATGTCCGCGGCGGCCAGCAGCTGCGGCGCCTGCGCGCCCTCCTTGGCTTCCTTCTCGAGGCGCTCGCGCAGCACCTTCCGGCAGACCTTGGCGATCTGGCGCTCGAGCTCGCGCACCCCAGCCTCGCGGGTGTGGTAGCGAATCAGCTCGAGCAGCGCCTCGTCGGAGAAGCGCAGCTCCTCGTCCTTGAGGCCGTTGGCCTTGAGCTGCTTGGGCACCAGGTAGCGCTCGGCGATGGCCCGCTTCTCGTCCTCGGTATAGCCCGGCAGACGAATCACTTCCATGCGATCGAGCAGCGGGCCGGGGATGTTCATCGAGTTGGCCGTGCAGATGAACATCACGTCCGAGAGGTCGTAGTCGAGCTCCAGGTAGTGATCGCTGAAGGTGTTGTTCTGTTCCGGGTCGAGCACTTCCAGCAGCGCCGAGGAGGGATCGCCACGGTAGTCGGCACCCAGCTTGTCGACTTCGTCGAGCAGGAACAGCGGGTTGCGCACGCCGGCCTTGGTCATGCGCTGGACGACCTTGCCCGGCAGCGAGCCGATGTAGGTCCGCCGGTGGCCGCGGATCTCCGACTCGTCACGCACGCCACCCAGCGCCAGACGCACATATTTGCGGTTGGTCGCCCGGGCGATCGACTGCCCCAGCGAGGTCTTGCCCACCCCGGGCGGGCCCACCAGGCAGAGTACCGGCCCCTTGAGCTTCTTGACCCGCTTCTGGACCGCCAGGTACTCGAGGATGCGCTCCTTGACCTCTTCCAGGCCGTAGTGGTCCTCGTCGAGCACCTTGACCGCATGGGCCAGGTCATGCTTGACACGGGTGCGCTTCTTCCACGGCACGGCCACCAGCCAGTCGAGGTAGGAGCGCACCACGGTAGCCTCGGCCGAGGTCGGCGCCATCATCTTGAGCTTGCCGAGCTCCTGATTGGCCTTCTCGGCGGCCTCGGCGGGCATGCCGGAGTCCTTGATCAGCTGCTCGTACTTCTCGGCCTCGTTGGGCACGTTCTCGAGCTCGCCCATCTCCTTCTGGATGGCTTTCATCTGCTCGTTGAGATAGTACTCGCGCTGGGACTTCTCCATCTGCTCCTTGACCCGGGAGCGGATGCGCTTCTCGACCTGCAGCAGATCGATCTCGGACTCGATCAGCGCCATCAGGTGCTCGATGCGATCCCGCACGCGATCCATCTCGAGCAGTTCCTGCTTGTCGCCGATCTTCAACGACAGGTGCGCGCAGATCGTGTCGACCAGCCGGCTCGGGTCCTCGATGCCCTGCAGCGAGCTCAGTACCTCGTTGGGCACCTTCTTGGAAAGCTTGACGTACTGCTCGAACTGGTTGAGCAGCACCCGCACCAGCGATTCCTGCTCGCGCTCGGTCAGCGGCTGGCTCTCGCGCAGGGTGATCTCGGCGATGCTGTAGCCGCTTTCCGCCTGGCCGAGCTGGTGAATGTCGGCGCGGGAGGCCCCCTCGATCAGTACCTTGACGGTGCCGTCCGGCAGCTTGAGCAGCTGCATGATGTCGGCCACGGTCCCCACCGCAAACAGATCACCGGCATCCGGATCATCCTGCCCGGCCTCGCGCTGAGCGACCAGCAGGATCCGCTTGTCGGCTTCCATCGCCGCTTCGAGGGCCTGAATGGACTTCTCGCGACCGACGAAGAGCGGGATCACCATCTGCGGGTAGACAACCACATCCCGCAGCGGAAGAAGGGGCAGACTCTGTGTCTGTTCGGTGTTCTGCTGCATTGCAGGCAGTTCCTCACGAATCGGATGGTTGGGCCGCCTGAGCGGCTCATGGCTGGAATGAACAATGGGGGCGGCGCGACCACTTTGCAACCGGGCCGGCGGATGCCGGGACGGCGGGAAACGAAAAGGGGGCCTGGCGGCCCCCCGTTCGGAAACAGCCTCGACTCAGCCGTCCTTGTTGGCGACCTTGCCCTCCTCCGAGGAGGAGTAGATGAGCAGCGGGTCGCTCTCGCCGGCGATCACCGACTCGTCGATCACCACCTTGGTCACACCTTCCAGCGAAGGAACCTCGTACATGGTATCGAGCAGCACGGACTCGAGGATCGAGCGCAGGCCACGCGCCCCGGTCTTGCGCGCCATCGCCTTGCGGGCCACGGCCCGCAGGGCATCCTCGCGGAAGTCGAGCTCGACGTTCTCCATCTCGAAGAGCTTCGCGTACTGCTTGATCAGCGAGTTCTTCGGCTGGGTGAGGATCTGGATCAGCGCATCCTCGGTGAGCTCGGTGAGCGTCGCGATGACCGGCAGGCGACCGACGAACTCGGGAATCAGGCCGAACTTGACCAGGTCCTCCGGCTCCACGCCGGTGAGGATGTCGCCGACCCCCTGGTCGGAGTCCTTGCTCTTGACGGCGGCATTGAAGCCGATGCCGCCCTTCTCGGCCCGATCACGGATCACCTTGTCCAGCCCGGCGAAGGCGCCGCCGACGATGAACAGGATGTTGCCGGTATCGACCTGCAGGAACTCCTGCTGGGGGTGCTTGCGCCCGCCCTGGGGCGGCACCGAGGCCGTCGTGCCCTCGATCAGCTTGAGCAGCGCCTGCTGGACCCCCTCGCCGGACACGTCACGGGTGATCGACGGGTTGTCCGACTTGCGGGAGATCTTGTCGATCTCGTCGATGTAGACGATGCCCTTCTGCGCCTTCTCGACATCGTAGTCGCACTTCTGCAGCAGCTTCTGGATGATGTTCTCGACATCTTCCCCGACGTAGCCCGCCTCGGTCAGCGTGGTGGCGTCGGCGATGGTGAAGGGCACGTTCAGCAGCCTCGCCATCGTCTCGGCGAGCAGCGTCTTGCCGCTGCCGGTCGGCCCGATCAGCAGGATGTTCGACTTGCCGAGCTCGACATCGTCGGACTTGCCGCCGGCCCGCAGCCGCTTGTAGTGATTGTAGACGGCCACGGAAAGCACCATCTTGGCGCGATCCTGACCGATCACGTAGTCATCGAGGGTGTCGCGGATCTCGCGCGGAGCCGGCAGGCGATCCTCGTCGCCCTCGGCGTCGGCCTCGAGGACTTCCTCGCGAATGATGTCGTTGCACAGATCGACACATTCATCGCAGATGTAGACGGAGGGGCCAGCAATCAGCTTGCGTACCTCGTTCTGATTCTTGCCGCAGAACGAGCAGTACAGCAGCTTGCCCTCGTCCTTGCCTTTGCCGTCGGCCATTCGCGTACCTCTTTACGGCGACGGCCCCTGGCGGGCCGCCTGGATATGCAGGGTTGGATTTACGCTATCAGGATACCGGCCGCTTCTCCAGCATCTCGTCGATCAGGCCATAGGCCACCGCCTGCTCCCCGTCCATGAAATTGTCGCGGTCGGTATCCTTGGCGATGGTGTCGATGTCCTGACCGGTGTGATCCGCCAGAATGCGATTGAGCTTGTGACGGATATTGAGAATCTCCTTGGTGTGGATCTCGATATCCGAGGCCTGGCCCTGATAGCCGCCCAGCGGCTGGTGAATCATCATCCGCGAGTGCGGCAGGCAGAAACGCTTGCCCCTGGCGCCACCGGCGAGCAGCAGCGCCCCCATGCTGGCCGCCTGCCCCAGGCAGACGGTGGAGACGTCCGGCTTGATGAACTGCATGGTGTCGTAGATCGACAGCCCCGCGGTCACCGAGCCACCGGGCGAATTGATGTACAGGTGGATGTCCTTGTCCGGGTTCTCGGACTCGAGGAACAGCAGTTGTGCCACCACCAGATTCGCCATGTAGTCTTCCACCGGACCCACCAGGAAGATTACACGCTCCTTGAGCAGGCGGGAGTAGATGTCGTACGCCCGCTCGCCGCGCGCGCTCTGCTCGACCACCATGGGGACCAGGCCGCCGGCGTTTTGAATATCGAACTCATTGCCCATTGCGTGACACCCTTAACATCCGGTGATTGGGATAATCCTGGCTTGCCGACCGACAGTCGCAGTGACTAGAGACCCGGCACTCGGCCGGGTCCGTGCTGCCTGCTTGTCGGCCTCAAGCCTGGTCGTCGGCCTTCTCGTCATCGGCGTCGTCCTCGCCACCCTGCTGCTGGGCGGCCTGGAGTGCCTCTTCGTAGGACATTTCGACGTCTTTAACCTGTGCCTGCTCGAGCAGCTTGTCAACCGCCTTCTCCTCGAGCACGGCAGACTTGACCTGATTCTTCATCTGCTCGTCCTTGAGGTAGTACTCGATGACCTGCTCGGGCTGCTGGTACTGCTGGGCCAGCTCCTCGACCTTGGCCTTGATCTCGTCGTCGCTGGCCTCGAGGCCGTTGTCCTCGATGACCTGGCCGAGCAGCAGGCCGACCTGAACGCGGCTCTTGGCCTGATCGGCGAACAGCTCGTCGGGCAGCTGGGAGACGTCGAAGTCCTCGCCCAGGCCGAACTGCTGGGCCGCCTGGCGCTTGAGCGCGTCGGTTTCCTGGCTGATCAGCGAGGCCGGGACCGGGATGTCGTTGGCGCGCTGCAGCGCCTCGAGCACCTGCTGCTTGACCCGGTTGTCCACCGCCTGCTTGATCTCACGCTCCATGTTCTTGCGGACCTCGGCCCGGAACGCCTCGAGATCGCCGCCCTCGACACCGAAGCGCGCGATGAAGTCGTCGTCGATCTCGGGCAGCTGCTGGGCGCTGACCTGGTGGACCTTGACCTTGAAGGTCGCCTCCTTGCCGGCGAGGTGCTCGGCCTGGTAGTCCTCCGGGAAGGTGACCTTGATCTCCGGCTCGTCACCGGCCCTGGCACCCACCAGCTGCTCCTCGAAACCGGGGATGAAGCTGTTGGAGCCCAGTACCAGGTCATGCCCCTCGGCCTGGCCACCCTCGAAGGCCTCGCCGTCGATGAAGCCCTGGAAGTCGATCTTGACCTGATCGCCGTCGGCGGCCTCGCGCTCAACGACCTCCCAGGAAGCGTTCTGCTTGCGCAGGGTGTCGATCATCTGATCGATGTCGGCGTCGGTCACCTCGGCGACCGGGCGCTCCACCTCGGTCCCCTCGATGCTGCTGAGCTCGACCTGCGGGTAGACCTCGAGCGTCGCCACGAACTCCAGATCCTTGCCAGCTTCGTCGACCGTCGGCTCGATGGAGGGATAGCCCGCCGGGTTGAGGCTGTGCTCGGTGATCGCGCGCACGTAGTGCTGGCGCATCACTTCGCCAACCACCTCGTTGCGCACGTCACGGCCATAGCGCTGCTTGACGACGGCCATCGGCACCCTGCCCTGACGGAAACCGTTCAGGCGCACCCGCTTGGCGGTGTCCTGAAGACGTTCGCTGACAGCCTGATCGACCTCCTCTGCCGGTACCTGTACCGTGACGCGGCGCTCGATCGGGGAAGTCGTTTCGACGGAAACTTGCATGAATGGTCCTCTACCGACTAGGGCTGTTTGGAGTACGTTCAAAAGAGATGGATTCTAAGAATCCCGGGGCGACCTGGCAAGTTCGCCCGCTTTCCCCGATACATGGGGGCTGTACCAAAGCTTTGCAAGGGGCTCGCCGACACTCCAGGCCACCTGACGACGAATCGCGACCGGAGCCGGAGAGAAACCGCCGGGGAAACGGAGAACATGCGAGGAACGAGCGAGACTGCAGGATCGGGAAGGAATGAAATGGGGTGGATGATGGGGATCGAACCCACGACCACCGGAGCCACAATCCGGGGCTCTACCACTGAGCTACATCCACCATTTCATGAACTGCATTGCCGACGTCGACGTGGGGTGGATGATGGGGATCGAACCCACGACCACCGGAGCCACAATCCGGGGCTCTACCACTGAGCTACATCCACCACTGTCGTGTCGACTCGCTTGACGCCCTGCCCGAGAGCCTGCCGCCGGACTGCAGCATGGCGCGCCCAGCAGGACTTGAACCTGCAACCCACGGCTTAGAAGGCCGTTGCTCTATCCGGTTGAGCTATGGGCGCCGAACTGTTACGGCCCAGCCACTGCCACAGCCGCGACGAGCAACGCAACCCATCCGAGACGTCGCAGCCTGCGGATGGTCGGGGTAGAGGGATTTGAACCCCCGACATCCTGCTCCCAAAGCAGGCGCGCTACCAGACTGCGCTATACCCCGCCGGCGAGACATACGGCCTTGACGCTTGCCTCCGGGCCTCGTCAAGCGCTGCATATTTTACGCAACATCCTCCGCGAGTCAAGCCCTTAGCCTCACCCCCTCACCCCCGGCGCTTTGACTGCGGGGTATTGCATGCGAAAATCGATGCCTCTTCTTTTTCCGCATCACTGATTGCCGCGAAACAAAGGAACTTTCGATGACCGCCCAATTGATCGATGGCAAGGCCATCGCCGCGCATGTCCGACAACAGGTCGCCCGCCAGGTGGAAGCTCGCCGCAGCGAGGGCGCCCGCGTGCCCGGGCTTGCGGTGGTATTGGTCGGCCACGATCCGGCATCCGAGGTCTATGTCCGCAACAAGCATCGTGCCTGCGAACAGGCCGGCCTGCTCTCCTTCCGCCACTCGCTGCCCGCGGAGACCTCGCAGGCCGAACTCGAGGCGCTGGTCGACCGCCTCAACGACGATCCGGCGGTGGACGGCATTCTCGTCCAGCTGCCGCTGCCCGAGCATCTGGATGCCCGTCCGATTCTCGAGCGCATCCGCCCGGACAAGGACGTCGACGGCTTTCACCCCTACAATCTCGGGCGCCTGGCCCAGCGTCTGCCCGTGCTGCGCCCGTGCACGCCCAAGGGCGTCATGACCCTGCTCCAGGAATCGGGCATCCCGGTGCGCGGCCTCGACGCCACCATCGTCGGTGCCTCCAACATCGTGGGCCGGCCGATGGCGCTGGAACTGATGCTCGCCGGTTGCACCACCACCGTCTGCCATCGTTTCACCCGCGACCTGGAGGCCCACGTACGCCGCGCCGACCTGCTCGTGGTCGCGGTGGGCGTACCGGGCCTGGTCAAGGGCGAGTGGGTGAAGCCGGGCGCCATCGTCATCGACGTGGGCATCAACCGCCAGCCGGACGGCACCCTGGTCGGCGACGTCGAATACGCGCCCGCCGCCGAGCGTGCCAGCTACATCACCCCGGTGCCCGGTGGCGTGGGTCCGATGACGGTCGCCTCGCTGCTCGAGAACACCCTGTTCGCCGCCGAACTGCACGACGCCATGCACGGCGACGGCTGAATCGATATAATGCGCGCCCTGCAACGCACCATTCAGCAACACACCAGGAGATCTGAATGAGCGAGACGCCGATGAACGTCGAGAGCTTCAATCTCGACCATACCCGGGTCAAGGCCCCCTACGTGCGCCTGGCCGGCATCACGACCGGCGAGAACGGCGACCATATTCACAAGTACGACATGCGCATCTGCCAGCCCAACCAGGGGCACATGGAGATGCCCGCGCTGCACTCGCTGGAGCACCTGATGGCGGAGCTGTCGCGCAATCACAGCGACAAGGTCGTCGACATCAGCCCCATGGGCTGCCAGACCGGCTTCTACATCGCGATGATCAATCACGACGACTACGACGGCGTCCTGGATCTGATCGAAAAGACGCTGCAGGACATCCTTGTCGCCGAGGAGGTGCCGGCCTGCACCGAAATGCAGTGCGGCTGGGCCGCCAGCCACAGCCTGGAAGGCGCCCAGGCGCTCGCCCGGGATTTCCTCGCCAAGCGCGATGAATGGCACCAGGTCTTTGCCTGAGCCAGTAGAGAGGACGATTCGCCCCATGCACAAGATCGGCATCATCGGTGCCATGGAGGAAGAGGTCGCCCTGCTGGCCTCCCGCCTGGAGAACCGCCGGACCCGCCATCACGTCGGTTCGACCTTCCACACCGGGCGCCTGAACGGCGTCGAGGTGGTCATTCTGCAGTCCGGCATCGGCAAGGTGAACGCGGCTATCGGCACGACGCTCATGCTCGACATGTATCACCCCGAGGTCATCATCAATACCGGTTCCGCCGGCGGCTTCGGTGACGGGCTGGACGTGGGCGACGTGGTGATCTCGACCGAGGTGCGCCACCACGACGTGGATGCCGTGGTGTTCGGCTACGAGCATGGCCAGGTGCCGCAGATGCCGGCCGCCTACCTGCCCGACGACCGTCTGGTGCGCGTGGCCCGCGAGTGCGTCGAGAGCCTCGGCCACCTGCGCGTTCACGAGGGCCTGATCGCCACCGGCGACGCCTTCATGGCCTGCCCCGATGCCGTCCAGCGCACCCGCGAGCGTTTCCCGACGATGCTCGCCGCCGAGATGGAAGCCGCCGCGATCGCCCAGACCTGCCACCTCTACGGCTGCCCCTTCGTGGTGATCCGCGCCCTCTCGGACATCGCCGGCAAGGACTCCAACCTGTCCTTCACGGCCTTCATCGACCAGGCGGCCCGCCACTCCGCCGAGATGGTCGCGGCCATGGTGCAGCGGCTGGGCACCCCGCAGGCGACGCCGCAGGAAGCCTGAGCTCCTGCCCCGCCGTGGCAACGGCCGGAAAGCGGCCATGAAAAAGCCGCGCCCCTCGGGGCGCGGCGTTTTCGTTGCAACCCGTCCTGGCGAGCACTGGATGGCGCTCAGCGCTCCAGCACCCAGGTGGTGCCTTCCCGGGAATCCTTGAGCACGATGCCCAGCGCGGCCAGCTCGTCGCGGATGCGATCGGCCTCGGCAAAATCCCGGGCCTTCTTGGCGGCCGCCCGCGCGGCAATCCGCGCCTCGATTTCCGCCTCGGCCAGCGGCAGCGCCCGCCCGCCCTGGAGAAACGCTGCCGGCACCTGCTCGAGAAGCCCCAGCACCTGCCCCAGACGCTTGAGCTCGAAGGCCAGCGCCGCGGCGCGCCCGGCATCCTCGGCCTTGGCCCGGTTGAGCTCGCGGGCCAGTTCGAAGAGCACCGACAGCGCCTCGGGCGTATTGAAGTCATCGTCCATGGCTGCCGTGAAACGCGCGGCATAGCCGGCGTCGACATCGCCGGCCACCGGCTCGACGGCGTCGAGGGCATTGTAGAAGCGCTCCAGCGAGCGCCGTGCGTCGTCGAGCGCATCCGGGGCATAGTTGATCGGGCTGCGATAGTGGCTCGACACCAACAGGTAGCGCACCACTTCGGGGTCGTGCTCGGCCAGCACGTCGCGGATGGTGAAGAAGTTGCCCAGCGACTTGGACATCTTCTGCTGGTCGACCCGCACCGCGCCGGCATGCATCCAGGTGTTCACGTAGCGCTGCCCGGTCGCCGCCTCGCTCTGGGCGATCTCGTTCTCGTGGTGCGGAAAGGTCAGGTCGGGGCCGCCACCATGAATGTCGAACGTCTCGCCCAGGCAGCAGGTCGACATCGCCGAGCACTCGATATGCCAGCCCGGGCGCCCCTCGCCCCACGGCGACGGCCAGCTCGTCTCGCCCGGCTTGGCCGCCTTCCACAGCACGAAGTCGAGCGGGTCTTCCTTGTGGGAATCCACCTCCACCCGGGCGCCGGAACGCATCTCGTCCAGGTTGCGGTTGTTGAGCTTGCCGTAGTCGGCGAAACGACGCACCCGGTAGTAGACGTCGCCGTTGTCGGCCCGATAGGCGTAGCCCTTGTCGATCAGCGTGGCGATCATCGCCTGGATATCGTCGATGTGCGCCGTGGCACGCGGCTCCCGGTCGGGGCGCAGCACGCCGAGCCGCGCCTCGTCCTCGTGCATCGCCGCGATCATCCGCTCGGTCAGCGCGGCGATGGGCTCGCCGTTGTCCTCGGCACGCCGGAGAATCTTGTCGTCGATGTCGGTGATATTACGGACGTAGGTCACCTCGAAACCGCGCGAGCGCAGATAGCGGGTGATCACGTCGAACGCCACCATGACCCGGGCATGGCCGATATGGCAGTAGTCATAGACGGTGATTCCGCAGACGTACATGCGGATCCTGCCCGGCTCGAGCGGAACGAACGTCTCCTTGGTACGCGTCAGGGTATTGTAGATCTGCATGATCAGCCCTTCTTCTGGATCTTGGCCCAGGTATCCTTGAGACCGACGATGCGGTTGAAGACGCGTTGCCCCTCGGCGGCGGCGTGGCGATCCGCGCAGAAATACCCCACCCGCTCGAACTGGTAGCGGGCCTCCGCCGCGACCTCATCCAGGCTCGGCTCGGCGTAGCCCTGCACCACCGTCAGCGAATCGCGATTGAGGTGTTCGAGGAAGTCGACATCCCGATCCCGGTCGGGTGCCTCGACCTGGAACAGGTTGTCGTAGAGACGCACCTCGACCGGCACGGCATGCGCCGCGCTGACCCAGTGGATCACGCCCTTGACCTTGCGCCCTTCCGGATTCCTGCCGAGGGTGTCGAAATCCACCGAACAGCGCAGCTCCTCGATGTCGCCGGCCGCGTTCTTGATCACCTCGTCGCAACGAATCACATAGGCGTTGCGCAGGCGCACCTCCTTGCCCGGCGCCAGGCGGAAGAACTTCTTGGGCGGCTCTTCCATGAAGTCATCGGCGTCGATCCAGATCTCGCGGGTGAACGGCAGGCGGCGCACGCCCATGTCGTCACGCGCCGGGTGGCCCGCCACCTCGAAGGCCTCGTCATGGTCCTCGGGAACGTTGGTCAGCACCACCTTGAGCGGCTTGAGCACGCACATCGCCCGCGGCGCGTTGTCCTCGAGGTCCGAGCGAATCGCATGATAGAGCATGGCGATATCCACCATGCCACCCTCGGCCCGAGTGACCCCGATCATCTCGCAGAACTTGCGAATCGAGGCCGGCGTGTAGCCGCGCCGGCGCATGCCGGAGATGGTCGGCATGCGCGGGTCGTCCCAGCCGTCGACCACCCCTTCGTCGACCAGCAGCTTGAGCTTGCGCTTGGAGGTCACGGTGTAGTTCAAGTTGAGCCGCGCGAACTCGATCTGGCGCGGCCGCGCCGGCACCGGCAGGTTGTCCAGGAACCATTCATAGAGCGGCCGATGGTCCTCAAACTCCAGGGTGCAGACCGAGTGGGTGACGCCCTCGATGGCATCGGACTGGCCGTGGGTGAAGTCGTAGGACGGATAGATCTTCCACTTGTCGCCGGTCTGGTGATGGGACGCATGGCGAATCCGGTAAAGAATCGGGTCGCGCAGGTTGATGTTCGGCGAGGCCATGTCGATTTTGGCGCGCAGCACCTTCTCGCCTTCCGCGAACTCGCCCCGGCGCATGCGCTCGAGCAGGTCGAGGTTCTCGTCCGCCGAACGGTCGCGATACGGGCTCGGGCGGCCCGGCTCGGTCAGCGTACCGCGATATTCGCGGATCTCGTCCGGCGAGAGGTCGTCGACGTAGGCCTTGCCCTCGCGCACCAGATGCTGCGCCCAGGCATACAGCTGATCGAAGTAGTCGGAGGCATAGCGCACCTTGCCGGCCCAGTGAAAGCCCAGCCATTCCACGTCGGCCTTGATGGCGTCGATGTAGGCCTGCTCCTCCTTGGCCGGATTGGTGTCGTCGAAACGCAGGTGACAGTCCCCGCCAAACTGCTCGGCCAGCCCGAAGTTCAGACAGATCGACTTGGCATGGCCGATGTGCAGAAAGCCATTGGGCTCCGGCGGAAACCGGGTAACCACGGTATCGACCTTGCCCGCTTCGACCTCCTCGCGAATCTGGTTGCGGATGAAGTTCGGGGCGCTGCTGCTCTCGTTGGTCATGGGACGTCGGGGAACCTCTTGATGATCGGGTATCGCAGACGGGCAAGCCTAGCGGCTTCGCCTGTCGCTGGAAAGCGGCTATTATAGCGTGACGCTCGCGCGCTACGCCAAGGCGCCCCCACCCAGACAGTCCGGAAGGATTCCATGATCGTTCTGCATACCAACTACGGCGAAATCCACCTGCAACTCGACCATGAAAAGGCCCCCGCGACGGCGGCCAATTTCGAGCAGTACGTGCGTGACGGCCATTACGACGACACCCTGTTCCACCGCGTGATCGACGGTTTCATGGTCCAGGGCGGCGGCTTCGACACCCGGTTCGAACAGAAGCCGACCCGCTCGCCGATCGACAACGAGGCCGACAACGGCCTGAAGAACCGCAAGGGCACCGTGGCCATGGCTCGCACCCAGGACCCGCACTCCGCCACCGCGCAGTTCTTCATCAACGTCGCCGACAATGACTTCCTGGACCACCGCGGCAAGTCCCTGCAGGGCTGGGGCTACTGCGTGTTCGGCGAGGTGGTCGCCGGCATGGATGTGGTCGAGAAGATCAAGGGCGTGCCCACCACACGCCGCGGCATGCACGCCGACGTACCGGCCGAGGACGTGGTTCTCGAGCGCGCCGAGATCCGCGACTGACACCACCACCCTCGACGCCCGCCGGCCACCGCCGGCGGGCGTCGTCGTTTCACTCACCCACCGATGCGCCCCTTGCCATGACCACGCTGCTGATTTCCGATTTGCACCTGCACCCCGGCGCCCCCGAGATCGCCGACGGCTTCCTGCGCTATCTGGACGGCCCGGCACGCCGGGCCGAGCGCCTGTACCTGCTGGGCGACATCTTCGAGGCCTGGATCGGTGACGACCACCGGGGCGAGTTCGAGACGGCCATTCTCGACGCCCTGCGCCGCCTGAACGACGCCGGCACGGCCCTGTACTTCATGCACGGCAACCGGGATTTCCTGGTCGGCGACGGCTTCGCCGAGACGACCGGCGCCACCCTGCTGAGCGACCCGAGCGTCGTCGAACTGGGCGGCGAGCGCGTCTTGCTGATGCACGGCGACAGTCTCTGCACCCGTGACGAGGCCTACATGGCCTTTCGCGCCAAGGCCCGTGACTTCCAGTGGCAGGCCCAGATCCTCGCACTGCCGGTCGAGCAGCGCCTGGCCCTGGCCCGCGACCTGCGCCGCCAGTCCGGCGAAGCCAATTCCACCAAGGCCGAGGACATCATGGATGTCACCCCGAGCGAGGTGGAGCGTGTGATGGCCGAGCATGGCGTGCGCACGCTGATCCACGGCCACACCCATCGCCCCGCCGTGCACGAGCTGGAGGTCGACGGTCAGCCGGCACGCCGCATCGTGCTCGGCGACTGGCAGCCGAACCGCGGCTGGGAGGTCCGCGTCGCCCCCGGCCTGCCGCCGCAGCTGCGCGACTTTCCGCTCAGCCCCTGAGGCCGTCCGCTCGGGACGGCCCTGTCAGGGGGCGCAGGTCGTCGAGCGCGACAGCGACTGATCGAGCAGCGTCCGCCAGCGCAGCAGCACCGGGGCATCGGTCTGCGTCACCTCGCCCAGCAACTGGCGCAGCGCTTCCGCGGCCTGCTCGTCCTCCGGCGCCAGTACCTCGAGCCACAGCTCCAGCGCATAGAGTTGGTGATGCGGATTCTCGTGTTCCCGCGCCTGCTCCAGCGCCTGTTCCAGCAGCACACGCACCACCTCGGGCGAGCGCCCCAGCCGATGATGGACCCGCGCCAGATGCACGCAGAGCTCCGGCACGAAGAGCGAGCCGCGTTCGCGGGCCATCATCAGGCACTGGTCCAGGTAATCCTCGGCGCGAGTCAGCTCGTCGAGCGCCATGCAGGCATCGATGTACCACAGCATGGGGCGCTGATGCCGGTCGCGCCCGACCAGCTCGGTGAACTCGTCCAGCCCGGCCTCGATCATCGCCAGCCCCGCGCGGTCCCCGGTCAGGGCACGATGCCAGCCCAGCGCGCACTGCGCCGTCATGTGCCAGAGATGCAGGTCGGGCGTGCGGGTCAGCTCGAAGGCGCGCTCGGCCCGTGCCCCGGCCAGATGGACATGCCCCAGCTGCCGATACAACGCCGCCGCGCTCATCAGCGCCAGCGCCAGCGAGCCGGGATGGTTGAGCGTCTCGGCCAGGCGAACCGCCGCCTCGACCTGCTGCTCGGCCCGCCGGTAATCCCCGCGCAGGCACAGCGCCCAACCCTGATAGCAGGCCGCCGCCACCTGCGGATGGTCGGAGAACGGCAGCCACTCCATCATCATCGGCTGATGGAGCGGATCGATCTCCTCGAGATGATCCAGCGCCTGACGCACGCGCCCCGCCCAGTATTCGCAATGCGCCCGGGCATAGGCCGCCAGGCGCCGATAGCGGGGGTCGGGCAGCTGCTCGGCCAGCGACGCCATCCCCGAGGCCAGCGAGAAGGCATCCGCCTGGGCAAAACGCTGACTGCACCCCACCCAGAGCCCCCACTTGACCAGAAACCGCTGCTCCAGCTCGGTTTCCTCGTCGGCCCCCTGGGTGCATTCGAGCAGCTCGCGTGCCTTGACGAAGCTCTCGTGCGCCGTGGGCGAACCGTGCCCTTCCAACGCAAAGGCGGCCTGACCGCGTACCGTCAGCAGGCTGATCTCCCGCTCCACCTGCCCCTCGATCTGGCGCAGGCTCGCCAGACCGAGATCGGCCATGTGCAGCGCCGTGCGATTGGCGCTGACTCGCAGCGCCTCGCGGGCGGCCAGCTCGAAGTAACGGGCACCTCGGGCGTAGTGGCCGCTGCGCCGCAGATGCGTGGCGAAATCCCCCGGGTGACGGCTGATCCACATCGGGAAGCGCTCCTCGATCAGGCCGACCACCTGCTGGTGAATGCGCGTGCGGATATCCCGCGGGCAGGACAGATAGGCCGCTTCCTGCAGCAAGGGATGGGTGAACTGATATTCATATTCGCTGTGAGCGTCACAGCGCTCGATAATCTCGAGACGCTGCATGTGAACGAGCGCCTGTTTCAGGCGTTCCGGATCGAGCTCGCTGCATTCGCGCAGGAAATCGAGCCGGAACTGGCGACCGAGCACCGCCGCCACATGCGTCACATGGCGGTCGTTGTCGAGCTGGTCGATGCGGCTGGCCAGCAGCCCGAGCAGGCCATGGGGCAGCTCGTCGACCTGGATACTGCGCCCTTCGCGTCGGTCCATGTCGAGACGCCGGCAGATTTCCTGAAGGTAGAGCGGCACGCCGTCGCAGCGTTCGATCAACTGGCCGCGCAGGCGCGGACTGAGATGCAGGCGGTAGCGCCGGGCCAGCTGCGAGAGCAGCCGCGATGACTGCATGGCGTCGAGCTTGTCGAGCAGCAGTTGCTGGTCCCAGTGCAGGCGCACCGGCAACGGATCGCGCCCGTGATGGCTGGCTACCAGCAGAAAGGCCGTGTTGATCGGTAACCGCGCCTGCAGACCGGCCAGCAGCTTGAGGGACGGCTCGTCGATCCACTGCAAATCGTCGACCAGCAGCACCAGCGGCTTGCGAGCGGCGGTACGCTCGATCATGCGATGCAGCACACCGACCAGCAGGTCGACCGCTTCACCGCTCTGGGCGGCAGCCAGCGAGTCATCGGCTTCGGCCAGCCCCAGGGCCTGCTGCAGCAGTTGCCAGGATGCCGACGACTGCAGCAGCGCCTCGTCGCCCTGCTCGCTCAGCAGCTCGGCCAGGCCGGCCTCGTCGAGGTGCTCGCCGCAATGCCAGCGCAGCATCAGCCGCGCCAGCCCGAACGGTTCCTGCATCGACATGCGCGTGGTCGATTGCCAGCACAGCGCCACGTCCTCGCTTTGCACCAGCTGCCGAAAGCTCACCATCAACGCCGACTTGCCCATGCCCGACGCGCCCTGCACCAGCAGGCTCTGGCGCAACCCCAGCCCGGCTCGAGCCAGGGCATCGCGCAGCTTGCGCAGGGCACTCTCGCGACCGATCAGGCTCGGCGGCACCGCGCTGCGCCCCCCCTCGTTGACACCCAGCACCAGGGCACGCAACCGCACCTTGCCGTCGCTGGCCAGCAGGCGGGTCGACAATCGCGGCTGAAGATCCAGCGCCGGGGGCATGTGCTGGCTGGCCTCCTGGGAGATCACCAGTTCGCTGCCCTCGGCGGCACTCATCAGCTCCAGGGAACGCTGCGTCACCTGCCCCAGCGGGTCGACCAGCTGGCGCTCCGGCAGATAGAGCACCCGGCCGCTGTCCAGTCCGGCAGCCAGATCGAAGCGCGGCATGTCGCCACGCCCGCTCCAGAGTCTCGCCGCCTCTTCCGGCAGGGCCCGGCGGCAGTGCTCATAGAGCGCCACCAGCTCCGCCAGCTGATGGGCCGGCCCGTGGGTACCGAAGCAGGCCAGACCGAGCCCGCCGGTGGCTCCCGGCAGCCAGAACCCGCCGAGATGGTGACACTGGCGCTCCAGCCAGCGCAGCAGCTCGATCTGCAGCGACAGGCAGGCCCGAGCCTCGCCACGCTCGTCCCACTCGCCCCGCAGACGCAGGCGAATGGCCATCACGGAGAGCTGGCGGTGCTCGATCTCGTCATCGCTCAGTGGCTGGCTGTCCGCCGCCAGGGTTCGCGAGTAGGCACCGCGCGGGGTTACCGGCAGGGTTTCGCCACGGCCGTCCGACCAGTAGCGCGCCAGCTGAAGGATGCTCGGTTCGGGCTGCTGACCGGACAGGGCCAGCAACTGGAGGTAGGCGTTGTACTCCTCGTGGGCGGCGGCGGACTGGCGCTGGTCGATCAGCTGGCGGATCAGGCGCTCGTGAAACGGCGCATAGCCGGAAAAGCGACTGACCAGGGTGCGCAGCAGGGCATCGGGCAGCGCCTCGCCGCCCTCCAGCACCTGCTCGGCATAGCTCAACACCCGTTGACGCCACTCGCCACGCATGCGCACCAGCCAGCGTTGATATTCCGCACATTGAGCGAGTTGCAGATCCTCGACGAGGTCGCCACGATAGACGGCCAGTACCTGCTCAAGGCCCGCCACGTCCGGCACGCGTTCGAGCAGCGTCTCGAGCTGCTTGAGGTCGAAGCACCAGTTGTCGGGCAGCGCGAAGGCGATGGTCTGGCGCGACACGCCGAGGGTGCGCTCGGCTTCCTCGCCGAGACTCTGGCGCAGGCAATGCAGCGCGTGGCGCAGGTTGGTACGACCGGAGGACAGCCCCTGGTCGGGCCACAGCAACTCGGCCAGCGCTGCCCGGTTGACCGGCTGTTCCATCAGCAGCAGATAGACCAGCAGCGCCTTGACCTTGTCGTAACTGAACTGGGTGAGCGTATCCTCGCCCAGGGTGAGCGAGAAGTGACCGAACAGCGTCAACTGCGTGTTGCCGGAAGAAGACCGTGCCATTGTTATCAGTTCCTGCGTTGTTCGTCAGCGAGGGCGAGTACGCCACCCGGACCGCGGCACGCGTGTCAGGCCGCCGCCGGCAGGCCGCTGTGAAAGCGGAAGGTGGCATCGGGCGATTCGATCAGTTCCCGCTCGCGTTCGGCGAAGAAGGCGATGCGCGTATCGATGGACGATGCCGAGAAGCGCCTGGCCAACATCAGGTAGTCCTCATAATGCCGCCCTTCCGACTTAACCAGAGTGCGATAGAACTTGGCAAGCTCCGCGTCCAGATGCGGAATGAGCGCGGCGAAGCGCTCGCAGGAGCGTGCCTCGATGAAGGCCCCCACAATGAGTATATCGACCAGCCGTTCGGGATCTTCAGCGCATACATGCCGGCGCAGTCCCTCGGCGTAGCGTGATGCCGCGATATGCCGGTACTCGACGCCGCGCGATTCCATCAGCCTGACCACCTGTTCGAAGTGCAGCAACTCCTCGCGGGCCAGTTGCGACATCTTGGTCAGCAGCAACGGCCGGTCGACGTAGCGATACATCAGGCTCATCGCGGTGGACGCCGCCTTCTTCTCGCACTGGGCGTGATCGATCAGCAGCAGCGCCTGATTGGCCAGCGCGGCCTCGATCCAGGCATCGGGCGTGGTACACGGCAAAAAGGCCAGCAGTTCGGGGGACAGCAGGGTTTCACGAGTATCGGGCATGGGGGTTCACGTCATGGATTCATCGGAGTCACCGGCGTCCCGGCAGGCTTCGGCACGCGCCAGCAGCATCGTCGCGATCGCCTCGTGAAGCTGCACCGGCGACATGCCGGCACCCGCCTCCCGGGGCTCGAGCCCATAGCGGCGAATATCGCGCATGCGCTCGCGGCCCACTCGCAGCAGTTCCACCGCTCGCGACAGCGCCGGCTGATCGGCACGAAAGCGGATACCGTGCCGCTCGAGCTGGGCCTGCAGCCGATCGGCATCCGTAACCCGCAGGTAGTGGCCGGCCACCGCCACGCGCCAGCCGTCCAGACGCTGCATCACCGCTTCGCGGGTGGCGTGATCGTAGCCGAACCAGTCACGGATCTCATGATCGCTGCGCTGACAGCCGCGGCAGACACTGTCGCCGACGGTGGTGGAACACAGCCCCACACAAGGGGAAACGATTCGTCGACTCATGGGACCTCCCGGTGAAGCGCCCATGGTAACGCGCCGGGCGCCGGCCGACGAGACGGCCACGCCAGTTGCCTCGCGTTGAAGCCCACGGCGTACGACCAAAATCGTGCGCCCCCGTCACACCCTTGCCTTAACATTGTCGACAGTTTCGCGTAGAATGCGCTCGGCTCTGAACAGAGCATCAGAAGGCAGGATTTGTGCGATTTTCAGCGATGTTCGCTGCCATTTTCTGCACCTACTGGATTCCGAAAATCGATGAGGGTCCCCAACGTGCTTGAAGCCTACCGTCAACATGTCGAGGAACGCGCTGCCGAGGGCGTACCGCCGAAGCCGCTGACCGCCGAGCAGACCGCCGAACTGGTCGAGCTGCTCAAGAATCCGCCGGCCGGCGAGGAGCAGTTCCTGCTCGAGCTGATCACCGATCGCGTGCCCCCCGGTGTCGACGAGGCCGCCTACGTCAAGGCCGGCTTCCTGACCGCCATCGCCAAGGGCGACGCCGAATCACCGCTGATCGACAAGGTGCACGCGGTCAAGCTGCTGGGGACCATGCAGGGCGGCTACAACATCGCCACCCTGGTCGAGCTGCTCGACGACGAGAGCCTCGCCAAGGAGGCCGGTGAACAGCTCAAGCACACGCTGCTGATGTTCGACGCCTTCCACGACGTCGCCGAACGCGCCAAGGCCGGCAACAGCGTCGCCCAGGACGTGCTGCAGTCCTGGGCCGACGCCGAGTGGTTCCTGGCCAAGCCGGCCCTGGCCGACAAGATCACCCTGGCGGTGTTCAAGGTGCCCGGCGAGACCAACACCGACGATCTCTCCCCGGCGCCGGATGCCTGGTCACGCCCGGACATCCCGCTGCATGCCAATGCCATGCTCAAGAACCCGCGCGACGGCATCGAGCCGGAAGTGCCGGGCAGCAAGGGCCCGCTGGCACAGATCAATGAGGTCAAGAACCAGGGCTACCCGGTCGCCTACGTCGGCGACGTGGTGGGTACCGGCTCCTCGCGCAAGTCGGCCACCAACTCCGTGCTGTGGTTCTTCGGCGACGACATCCCCCACGTGCCCAACAAGCGCGCCGGCGGCTTCGTGTTCGGCGGCAAGATCGCGCCGATCTTCTTCAACACCATGGAAGACGCCGGCGCCCTGCCCATCGAGATGGACGTCGAGAAGCTCGAGATGGGCGATCTCATCGACGTCTACCCCTACGCGGGCAAGGTCTGCCGGCACGGCACCGACGAGGTGCTCTCCACCTTCGAACTCAAGACCCGGGTGATCCTCGACGAGGTGCGTGCCGGCGGCCGCATCCCGCTGATCATCGGCCGCGGCCTGACCGAGAAGGCCCGCAACGAGCTGGGCCTGGAACCCTCCGACGTCTTCAAGAAGCCGGAACAGCCGGCCGACAGCGGCAAGGGCTTCACCCTGGCGCAGAAGATGGTCGGCAAGGCCTGCGGCATGGACGGCGTGCGTCCGGGCATGTACTGCGAGCCGAAGATGACCACCGTCGGCTCCCAGGACACCACCGGCCCGATGACCCGCGACGAGCTCAAGGATCTGGCGTGCCTGGGCTTCCAGGCCGACCTGGTGATGCAGTCGTTCTGCCACACCGCCGCCTATCCCAAGCCGGTCGACGTGGAGATGCAGCACACCCTGCCCGACTTCATCATGAACCGCGGCGGCGTCTCGCTGCGTCCGGGCGACGGCATCATCCACAGCTGGCTCAACCGCATGCTGCTGCCCGACACCGTGGGCACCGGCGGCGACTCCCACACCCGCTTCCCGATGGGCATCTCTTTCCCCGCGGGCTCCGGCCTGGTGGCCTTCGCCGCCGCCACCGGCGTGATGCCGCTGGACATGCCGGAATCCGTGCTGGTGCGCTTCAAGGGCGAGCGCCAGCCGGGCATCACCCTGCGTGACCTGGTCCACGCCATCCCCCATCAGGCCATCCAGCAGGGCCTGCTGACCGTCGCGAAGTCCGGCAAGAAGAACGCCTTCTCCGGCCGCGTGCTGGAGATCGAAGGCCTCGAGGATCTCACCGTCGAGCAGGCCTTCGAGCTCTCCGACGCCTCCGCCGAGCGCAGCGCCGCCGGCTGCACCATCACCCTCTCCGAGGACAGCGTCAGCGAGTACCTGACGTCCAACATCACCCTGCTCAAGTGGATGATCGACCAGGGCTACGGCGACCGCCGCACGCTGGAACGTCGCATCGCGGGCATGGAGGAATGGCTCGCCAATCCCAGCCTGATGCGCGCCGACAAGGACGCCGAGTACGCCGAGGTGATCGAGATCGACCTCAACGAGCTCACCGAGCCGGTACTCTGCGCCCCGAACGACCCGGACGACGCCCGCCTGCTCTCCGAGGTGGCCGGCGAGACCATCGACGAGGTGTTCATCGGCTCGTGCATGACCAACATCGGCCACTTCCGCGCCGCCGGCAAGCTGCTCGAGAAGCAGCCCGCCGGCAGCCTGAAGACCAAGCTGTGGCTGGCGCCGCCGACCAAGATGGACCAGCACCAGCTGACCGAGGAAGGCTACTACGGCATCTACGGCCGCGCCGGGGCGCGCATGGAGATGCCGGGCTGCTCGCTGTGCATGGGCAACCAGGCCCGCGTGGCACCCAAGTCCACCGTGGTCTCCACCTCGACCCGCAACTTCCCCAATCGCCTGGGCGACGGCGCCAATGTCTACCTGGCCTCCGCCGAGCTGGCCGCGGTCGCCGCCGTGGTCGGCCGCCTGCCCAGCGTGGAGGAGTACCGGGGCTACATGGGCGAGTTCAACGCCATGGCCGGCGAGATCTATCGCTACATGAACTTCCACGAGATCGAGGAGTTCCAGAAGGCCGCCTCCAACGTGATCCCCCTCGCCGAGGAAGCCTGACCCTTCGATTCCGATGCTCGCAACATCGTCAATCGATGACCGAAGCGCCCCGCCCCGAGCGGGGCGCTTTTTATTGCACAGGACCATACAGTGCCGGGCGCGAGCCCGGCGTTTTCCGCTCGACTTTCCGCCCCGCCCGCGGCGTTTCCGTGGCATCCTGTCGATCCACCCCTGCGATGTGGAGAGATGCCATGCCCCCTGTCGTCACCCCCGATATCTGCGACGCCCATCCCGAGGTCCGGGTGCTCGACCCGGTGTTCATCAACTTCGGTGGACGCGAGGCCTTCTCGGGGCCGGTGCGTACCATCAAGTGCTTCGAGGACAACTCCCGCCTCAAGGAGGCCGTCGCCGAGCCCGGCGAGGGCGGCGTGCTCGTCGTGGATGCCGGCGGGTCGCTGCGCTGCGCGCTGCTCGGCGATCGCCTGGCCGATCAGGCGGCACGCAACGGCTGGGCGGGCATCGTGCTCTACGGCTGCGTCCGCGATGTGGACGTGCTGGCCGATGTCGACCTGGGCATCCAGGCGCTGGGCGTTCATCCCCGGCGCAGCCACAAGCACGGCGAAGGCCAGCGCGACCTGACCGTCACCGTCGCCGGCGTCAGCCTGCGCCCCGGCGACTGGCTCTACGCCGACAACAACGGCATCGTGGTGGCCGACGCCCGGCTGCCGATCGACTGAACCACGACCTCACGCGGCCTGTCGGGCGCCGCGCCCGGCATGCTAGCGTGTAGGCATGCCTGAATCACCGGCCACGACACTCGCCCCGCACGCTCTCGGCGTCGCGGCACTGCGCTCGCTGCGCGAGCACTGGCGGCCGCTGGTCGCCTACCAGCTGTTCTTCACCCTGCTGTCGGCCACGCTGCTGCTGCCGGCCGGCGCCAGTACCCTGGCCGCCCTGCTGCGCGAGCTGGGTCGCCCGCCGCTGACCGGCACACAGCTGCTCGACGTCGCCCTCACGCCATGGGGCGCCCTCTGGCTGCTGACCGCGATCGCCCTGAGCGCCCTGCTGCTCGCCCTGCAACAGGCCGGCATGCTGCTGGTCGTGACCCGACCGGAGGCCCATCGCTACCGTCAGGCGCTCGTGGCGCTCTGGAACGTCGGCCGACGCCTGCCCGGCATTGCCGGCCTGGCCCTGCTGCAGGCCGCCGCCCAGCTGGCGATCGCCGTGCTGCCCCTGCTGATCCTGGAAGCGCTGTATCACTGGCTGCTGGGCGGCATGGAAAGCTACGTGGTGCTGCAGACCCGTCCCGCCGCGCTGGGCTGGTTCCTGCTCGCCGCCGTGGCGCCGCTGCTGCTGTGGCTGTGGGCCGCCGTTGCCCTCTACCTGCGCTGGGTGCTCGCCCTGCCGGTACTGGTGCTCGAGGATCGCCCGCTCGGCGACGCCCTGCGACGCAGCCGGGCCCTGACCCGCGGCCACGGCCGCCGGCTGCTGCTGCCGGTGGCGCTGCCGGTGCCGCTGATCGTGCTGCTGCCGCTGGGGACCAGCATGGCCTTCGATGCGCTGGTCACGCCCCTGCTGGGCTGGCTGCCCGAACGCACCACCTGGCTGATCCCCGCCATGCTCGCCTACCTGACGCTCTACGGCCTGCTGACCCTGGCGGCGACTTTCATCGGCGTGGCCATCAACAGCCTGGTAACCGGGTGTCTCTACCTGCGCCTGGCCCATCACCGGCCGCGACCGCCATCGCCCACCCGGCGCGACCACCCGGCCTGGGTGGCCTGGGGCGCCGAGGCCCTGGTGCTGCTGATCGCGGCCGGACAGGCCGTCATCGAACTCAACCGCTTCACCCTTCAGGACACGGTCACCATCACCGCCCATCGGGGAAGCTCGATCGAGGCGCCGGAGAACACCCTGGCCGCCTTCGAACGCGCCATCGCTGACGGCGCCGACTACATCGAGTTCGATGCTCGCCTATCCGCGGACGGCCAGGTGGTGATCTCGCACGACGACAGCCTACGGCGCCTGCTCGGCCGTGACGAGCGCATCAGCGAACTCGCCTGGCCGGCGCTGCGGGAGATCGACGTGGGCAGCTGGTTCGGCCCGGCCTACCGCGGGGAGCACATTCCCCGGCTCGAGTCGGTCCTGCGCCTGACCCGCAACCGAATCCGGCTGTATATCGAGCTCAAGCCGACCGGCGACAACGCCACCGCGCTGGTGGACGCCGTCCTCGCCCGGCTGCCCCGCGAACGTCGCGACCAGGTGGTGATCGCCTCGCTGTCGCCGGCGGTCATCCGCGAGGTGGAGCGCCGCGCCCCGCAGCTGCACACCACCCTGTTCGCCCAGTTCATGGTCCGCGGCGGGCTGGCTCTGGGCGATATCGACGCCCTGGGGCTACGCCATGCGCGTATCGACGCCGCCACCGTCGCCGCCACCCACGGTCGGGGCTATGCCCTGCACGCCTGGACGGTCAACGACCGCCGGCAGATGGCGCGGCTGATCGACCTGGGCGTGGACAACATCATCACCGACCGACCGGCGCAGCTGGCCGAGTTGCTGGCCGAGCGTGCCACCCTGAGCGACGGGGAGCTGCTGCTGCTAAAGCTGCGCAGCTGGCTGCACGCCTGATCGGGCATTTTCAAAAAGTCTGCGCTCGGCAATACTGCGTTGAAATTAAACTCAAAATGCTCATTTACATCTGTAAACTGCGCTTTTTCGCTCAATTTCGCCTTGTCTTGCCTTCGCTCGCCATTTTTGAAAAACACCCTCTACTCTCGATAAAAAGCCCGGCCTCTCGCGAGACCGGGCAGGGGGAAGTATTCCGTTGAGAGACTCAGCCGAGGGTTTCGCCCGCCAGCATGAACCAGGTCTCGAGCACCGCGTCCGGGTTCAGCGACACCGAGTCGATGCCCTGCTCCATCAGCCACTTGGCCAGTTCGGGATGGTCCGACGGTCCCTGGCCGCAGATACCCACGTACTTGCCCTGGGCCTTGCAGGCCTGGATGGCCATGCTGAGCAGCTTCTTGACGGCCGGATTCCGCTCGTCAAACAGGTGGGCGACGATGCCGGAGTCGCGATCCAGCCCCAGCGTCAGCTGCGTGAGGTCGTTGGAACCGATCGAGAAGCCGTCGAAATGCTCGAGGAATTCGTCGGCCAGCAGGGCGTTGGCCGGCAGCTCGCACATCATGATGACCTTGAGGCCGTTGTCACCGCGCTTGAGGCCATTGGCGCTCATCAGCTCGACCACTTCTCGGCCTTCGTCCGGCGTGCGCACGAACGGCACCATGACCTCGACGTTGTCTAGCCCCATCTCGTCGCGTACGCGCTTGAGCGCCCGACACTCCAGCTCGAAGCAGGGCCGGAAGGCCTCGGAAATGTAGCGCGAGGCGCCGCGGAAGCCGAGCATCGGGTTTTCCTCGCCCGGCTCATAGAGCTTGCCGCCGATCAGGTTCTCGTACTCGTTGGACTTGAAGTCCGACATGCGCACGATCACCCGCTTGGGATAGAACGACGCCGCCAGGGTCGAGATGCCCTCGACCAGCTTGTCGACGTAGAAGGACACGGGATCATCGTAACCGGCGGTGCGCACGTCGATGATCTGCTGGAGATCCGTGGGCAGCTTGGCATAGTCGAGCAGTGCCTTGGGGTGCACGCCGATCATGCGGTTGATGATGAACTCCAGGCGCGCCAGGCCGACACCGGCGTTGGGCAGCCCGGCGAAGGCGAAGGCACGGTCGGGGTTGCCGACGTTCATCATGATCTTGAACGGCAGGTCCGGCATGCTGTCGACGCTGGTGGTCTGGCAGTCGAACTCCAGCAGCCCGTCATAGACGTGACCGGTATCGCCCTCGGCGCAGGACACGGTGACTTCACGGCCGTCCTCGAGCACCTCGGTGGCATCGCCGCAGCCGACCACTGCCGGGATGCCCAGCTCACGGGCGATGATCGCCGCGTGGCAGGTACGCCCGCCACGGTTGGTGACGATCGCCGAGGCCCGCTTCATCACCGGCTCCCAGTCGGGGTCGGTCATGTCGGTGACCAGCACGTCGCCGGGGTGAATCTTGTCCATCTGCTCGGTGGATTCGACCACCTTCACCGCGCCGCGGCCGATACGCTGGCCGATGGCACGCCCGTTGACCAGTTGGCGCCCCTTCTCCTTGAGCTGGAAGCGCTCGAGCTTGCCGCCCTCCTGGTTGGAGACCACCGTCTCGGGACGTGCCTGGACGATGTAGAGCTTGCCGTCGTCGCCGTCGCGGGCCCACTCGATGTCCATCGGGCGGCCGTAGTGCTGCTCGATGATCACCGCCTGACGGGCCAGCGCCATGACGTCGTCATCGTCGATGCAGAAGCGCGCGCGATCCGTCGGCGAGACGTCGACGGTCTGCACCGACTTGCCCGCCGAGGCCTCGTCGGTGTAGGTCATCTTGATCAGCTTGGAGCCTAGGGTACGACGCAGCACGGCCGGACGGCCCGCGGCCAGGGTCGGCTTGTGGACGTAGAACTCGTCCGGGTTCACCGCGCCCTGCACCACGGTCTCGCCCAGACCCCAGGAACCGGTGACGAAGACCGCATCGCGATAGCCCGACTCGGTGTCGAGGGTGAACATCACGCCCGCTGCCCCGGTCTCGGAGCGCACCATCTTCTGGATGCCCGCGGACAGCGCGACCTGGGCATGATCGAAACCGCGATGCACGCGGTAGGAGATGGCCCGGTCGTTGAACAGCGAGGCGAACACCTCGTGCACGGCACGCTTGACGTTGTCGAAGCCTTCGATGTTGAGGAAGGTCTCCTGCTGGCCGGCAAACGAGGCGTCCGGCAGGTCCTCGGCGGTCGCTGAGGAACGCACTGCGACCTTGAGATTGGCGTGGCGCGATTCCAGCTCGCGATAGGCTTCACGCAACGCGGCCTCGAACTCCGGGGGCAGCGGTGTGTCGATGACCCACTGGCGGATCTCGCGTCCCACTCGGGTCAGCTCGGCCACGTCATCGACGTCCAGCCGCGCCAGCGCGGTGTTGATGCGCTCGTTGAGCCCCTCGTGAGCGAGGAACTGACGGTAGGCATGTGCCGTGGTGGCGAAGCCGCCCGGCACGGTGACGCCGGCATCGGCCAGATTGGAGATCATTTCGCCCAACGACGCATTCTTGCCGCCGACACGATCGACGTCATCCATGCCCAGGCGATCGAACCATTCGATGTACTGTTCCAAGGGGTCCCCCTTTTATCCAATGCGGTGTCGGCGCCGGACACGCCTGCTGGCAATCGGGGAACAAGGTAACAAGCCACCGCCCTATTAGCCATTAGTCTAATAGCGAAGTCACTGGAGTATTTTTACAACATTCGTCGATTGTCGGCATTTCCTGTAGTCGGCTGCCGGACACCCTCGCCATGGCTTGTCGCTGCCACCCCGAACCGGGACAATGCGACAAACCTTCGCGAGAGTTCCCGCATGTCCCGCACCGCGTTCTTCATCTCCGACGGCACCGGCATCACCGCCGAGACCCTGGGCCGCAGCCTGCTGGCGCAGTTCGAAAGCCTGGAGATCCGGATGGTCACCAAGCCGTACATCGACTCCACGGAAAAGGCCCAGCAACTGGCCGACGTGATTCAGGCCACCGCGGCACGCGACGGCGAAACGCCGATCATCATCGACACCATCGTCGACCAGACGATCCGCGAGATCATCAGTCAGGCGCCGGGCTTCAAGGTAGACGTCTTCACCACCTTCCTCGCCCCCCTCGAGGAGGAGCTGAAGGTGCACTCGTCCTACTCGGTGGGACGCACGCACTCCATCGGCCAGGACGAGGTCTACATGCATCGCATCGACTCGGTGCACTTCGCCCTGGACAACGACGATGGCGCCCGGGTCAGCCAGTACGATACCGCCGACGTCATCCTGGTGGGCGTGTCACGCTGCGGCAAGACGCCCACCTCGCTCTACCTGGCGCTGCAGTTCGGCATCCGCGCGGCCAACTATCCGCTGACCGAGGACGACCTCGACGAGGACGGCAACCTGAAGATGCCCCGCGCCCTGGCGCCGCACCGCCACAAGCTGTTCGGCCTGACCATCGATCCGCGCCGCCTGGCGGCCATCCGCACCGAACGGCGCCCCAACAGCCGCTACTGCTCCATCGACCAGTGCCTGCAGGAAGTCCAGCAGGCCGAGGCGCTCTATCGGCGCTTCCACATCCCCTACATCGACACCACCCGCTTCTCGATCGAGGAAATCTCCACCCGGCTGATCGCCGAGACCGGCCTGCAGCGCCGCTTCAGCCCGCGCTGAGGCGACCGGTCCGTGCCCCGAAGCGCCGGGCGAGATGCCGGCGCATTCGCCAGGCCGAGAGCATCGCCATCAGCAGGTTCGCCCCCAGCATGCCGGCGAAGATGCCCACCGGCCCGGCGAGGCGTCCCCCCAGCCAGGCCAGCGGCACGGTCAGCACGAACAGCCGCACGACCGACAGCACCAGGGCGTGGCGCGGGCGATGCAGGGCATTGAACGAGGAATTGGTGAGGATCACCACGCCCTGGGCGCCCAGCCCCAGCGGCACGAGCCAGAGATACCAGCGCAGCGTCTCCGCCACCTCGGGGCCCTCGGCGTAACCGGCGATCAGCCAGGGCGCCAGCCCCTGCAGCACGCCCCACACGAGCAGCTGCCAGGCCAGCACGAAGCCGAAGCAGCCGAAGATCGCCCGCCGGACCCGGTCAGGCCGATCGGCGCCGTGGTTCTGACTGACGAACGGTGACAACGTCATCGACAGCGTCAGCACCACCAGCTGGGCGATGGCCTCGACCCGGGAGCCCACGCCGAAGGCCGCGACCGCCGTGGTGCCCTGTCCCGCCACGATGCGCGTCACAAGCCCCATGGCGATCGGCGTGAACACGCTGGTCACCGCCGCTGGCAGGGCAATCTTCCCCAGCTCCCGCCAGGAAGCGACCAGCCCGGCGAGCCGCCAGCCCTTCCAGTCCAGGCTGGCGCGCAGCACGGGCAGGCCCAGCAGCCCCACGGTCATCGCGCCCCAGCTGATCAGCGTCGCCAGGGCCGCCCCCCGCACCCCCATCGCCGGCAACGGTCCGGCGCCGAAGATCAGCAGCGGGTCGAGCAGGGCATTGAGCAGTGCCGCCGCCGCCATCATCAACCCCGGCACCAGGGTATTGCCCTGCGCCCGGAGCACGCTGTTCATCACGCGCGGGGCGATCAGCAGCCCCGCGCCCCAGTACCAGACGCCCATGTAGGCGTCGATGAACGGCATCAGCTCCCGGTCGGCGCCCAGGAAACGAAACAGCGGCTCGAGCGTGGCCAGGCCCGCGGCCGTCACCAGACCGCCGACGCCCACCGCCAGCAGCAGGGCATCCGTGGCCCGGCGCCGCAGCAGCGCCTGCTCGCCCTGGCCCAGCCGCCGGGCCACCACCGCGGAGGTGCCGATGCCCAGGCCGATCGCCAGACTGATCGCGGTGAAGGTGACCGGAAAGGTGAAGGCCACCGCCGCCAGGGGGCGCGTGCCCAGCCCGGCGATGAACCAGGTATCCACCAGATTGAACAGCATCATCGCCACCATGCCGAGCATCACCGGCAGCGACTTGCGCGCCAGTGTCGCGGCGATGGGGCCATGCAGAAAGGGAGAAGCGGCAGGCGAGCGAGTCGATGGGGGCATGCGGGCGTCCCGGGCAGACAAAGGGGCTCATTCTGCCCAAGGCTGCCGCGCAACCCAAGCGTGAGACAGAGCTCAGAACCCCATCACATCGGTCAGCAGGCCCTCGGCAATGCGCCGCTCGGTGGTCTCGTCCACCAGTATCCTGACCAAGTGCAGGGCGAAGGCCATCGCCGTGGCCGGCCCCTGGCTGGTCACCAGCTTGCCGTCCTCCACCACCGGCTGGCGGGAGAGATGACCGCCGGCCTCGACCAGCGCGGCCTGAAAGGCGGGATAGCCGGTCACCACGTAGCCCTGGACCAGATCCAGCGGCGCCAGCACCACCCCCGGCGCGGCACAGAGCGCACCGATCCAGCCATCCTCGCGTCGCTGCCGATGCAGCCGTTCGGCGAGGTCGAGCGAGTCGCGCAGATGCTCCGCGCCCGGCATGCCGCCGGGCAGCACGATCATCTCGAAGGCATGTTCCGGAGCGACTTCTGCCAGACATGTGTCGGCGGTCAGCCGCGTCCCGCGCGCCAGGGTCACCGTCGGCTGCGACATGACCGAGGCCACCGTGACCTGTACATCCGCACGCCGCAGCACATCGATCAGCGTGACAGTCTCGATATCCTCGCTGCCGTCAGCGACGGGCAACAGCACCTGAGTCATATTCAACCTCCCGAAGTACGCGGACTGCGTCCGATCAGCATAGAAGCCCCTGCCGCCGCTTCAATCCTCTCGCGAGACAGGCCCCTGCGCCTCGCACCAGGCGCTGAAGCCGCCGCCGATATGGCAGACCGGTCCGAACCCCATGCGCTGCAACTGCTGCGTGGCCAGCGCCGAACGCTGCCCCTTGGCACAGAACAGCACGAAGCGATCCGGACGCGCGAAGGCAGCCTGGTGATAGGGCGAGGCCGGGTCCACCCAGAATTCGAGCAGCCCGCGCGGGGCATGCAGCGCGCCGGGGATACCGCCCTCGCGCTGCAGCTCGCGCACGTCGCGAATATCGACGAAGGTCACGCCCGGCTGACCATGCAGGGCCAGCGCCTGAGCCGGCGTGAGTGTCTCGATTTCCCGCTCGGCCTCGGCCACCAGCTCGGCCACGCCCTTGATCAAGTTCGTCATGAGGTGTCACCGCCACGATAGAAGCGCTGGATGCTGGAGAAGTCCAGCCGCCCGTTGCCCCCGCCGGCGTGCAGGGCGTAGAGATTGCGCGCCTGGGCCCCCATGGGGATCGGCGAGCGGGAGGTGAGCGCCAGCGAGGTCGCCAGCCCCAGGTCCTTGCTCATCAGATCGACCAGGAAGCCGCCCTGATAGTCATTGGAGGCCGGCGCCTGGGGCATCACCCCCGGCCAGGGGTTGTAGACATTGAGCGCCCAGTTACCGCCACTGCTCTGCTTCATGATCTCGGATAGCACCGCCGGGTCCAGGCCATTCTCGACCCCCAGCGCCAGCGCCTCGGCGGTGCCGCTCATGAGAATGCCCAGCAGCATGTTGTTGCAGATCTTGGCCACCTGCCCCGCCCCACTGTCCCCGGCATGAAAGACGTTGCGCCCCATGGCCTCCAGCATCGGCCTGGCGGTGTTGAAGCCCGCCTCGCTGCCGCCGACGATGAACGTCAGGGTGCCCGCCCGGGCGCCACCCACGCCGCCCGACACCGGTGCGTCCAAGCAGGTCAGGCCGTGACGGGCGGCGGCACCGGCCACCTCTCGCGCGTCCTCCGGGGCGATGGTGGAGGCATCGATGATCAGCGGCTGCCCGCTCAGCGCCTCCAGCAGCCCGGGCTGATCGTCGCCGCCCAGATACAGCGATTTCACATGAGCACCGGCCGGCAGCATCGAGATCACCACGTCGGCACCGTCCGCCGCGTCCCGCGCCGAGCCCGCGGGCGTAGCGCCCTCGGCGGCCAGGGCCTGCATGGCCCCCTCCACGAGGTCGAAGACGCGGACGCGGTAACCGGCCTTGACCAGATTGGCGGCCATCGGCGCGCCCATGTTACCCAGACCTATGAAGGCGATTTGCATGGCTTGCTCCTTGAATTGTCGTTGTCGTGGAACCTGGAACGGTACGCCAGGTGGGCTCTTCCGACGACAAGCCTCGCGGGGGCGCTGTAAACCCCTCCCTGGGCGCTACCTTTGCCATCCATGGCAAAGGACCCCCGCTTTGCCTTGTCCCCGGCGCCCACTATTGCAGGGGATTGGAAATAAACTCTAAAGGTCCTGCAGAGGGTGCTCCCGGGCCGGCCACAGCGGCGCCAGAAATGCCTCGACGTCGTGGCGCGGCACACTGGCCACGTCACGGTGCGACCAGCGGGGTTGCTTGTCCTTGTCGATCAGCAGCGCGCGAACGCCCTCGGCCAGGTCCGCATGCCGGGCGCACTGTACCGCCAGGTTCAGCTCGTCACGCAGCGCATCGGCCAGGCTCGTGTGGCGGTGGCGCGCCTGCATCTCCCACACCAGATGCGCGGTGATCGGGCAGCCGCCGGCCAGGCGCTCGCGGTTGGCCGCCAGCCAAGGGTCGTCGCCCGTGTCCGCGAGGATGCGCTCGACGGCGGTGGCGACATCGGCCACCTGAGTCATCGCCTGTAATCGGTCGAGATGCGCCAGCACGAGGCTTTCCGGGGCCGTCTCGCGGGCCTCGAAGCGGGCCAGCACCTCGGCCACCGCCTCCGCAGGGTGTGTCAGATCCGCCGCCTGCAAGGCGGTGAGCACCGCCTCCTGCTGGTCGCCGGGAATATAGCGATCGGCCAGCCCCAGCAGCAGCGCATCACGAGCGTTGAGCTGGGCTCCGGTCAGCCCCAGGTAGCGACCGATGCCGCTGGGCATGCGGTTGAAGAACCAGCTCGCCCCCACATCGGGGTAAAGGCCGATGGTGATTTCCGGCATGGCCAGGCGCGAGGTCTCGGTGACCACGCGCTCACCCGCCCCGGCCAGCAGCCCCAGGCCGCCGCCCATGACGATGCCGCCGCCCCAGGCGATCAGGGGCTTGGTGAAGGTATGCAAGCGGTGGTCGAGCCGATACTCGGCAGTGAAATAGGTGGTGGCAAAGGCGGCACCCCGCTCGACATCGGTCATCGCGCGATACAGTGCTACCACATCCCCACCGGCGCAAAACGCCTTGCCACCGGCGCCGTCGAGCCACACCGCGGCGATGCCGGGATCCTGCTCCCAGGCCGCCAGGCGGGCCGTGAGTGTCTCGATCATCGCCAGGGACAGGGCGTTGAGCGAGCGCGGGGCGTTGAGCGTCGCGCGGCCGATGCGTGCGCCGTCGCGGCCGGCGAGTTCGGTGAAGCGAACGAGCGGTTCGGTCATGAAACGGCAGTCTCCCGTGCAGCGTGCGTGTATCCTGCGTTATATCAGGTTTTCGAGGGCATCGGGTTCGAACAGCCGTCGAGCCACGATCACGCGCATGATTTCATTGGTTCCTTCGAGGATCTGGTGGACCCGAGTATCACGCACCAGCCGCTCGAGCGGATACTCCTTGATGTAGCCATAACCGCCATGCAACTGCAGTGCTTCATTGCACACGTTGAAGCCGATATCCGTCGCCAGTCGCTTGGCCATGGCGCAGTGCGCGCTGGCCGCGGGGTCGTCGTGGTCGAGCCGCCAGGCGGCATGACGCACCATCAGGCGCGCGCTCACAAGCTCGGTGGCCATGTCGGCGAAGCGGAACTGCAGGGCCTGGAACGCCGCCAGCTCACGACCGAACTGACGTCGCTGATGCAGGTAGTCCCGCGCCAGGGTCAGCGCCAGTTGTGCGGCCCCGAGCGAGCAGCTGGCAATATTCAACCGCCCACCATCCAGGCCCTTCATGGCCAGCTTGAAACCCTCGCCCTCCTCGCCCAGCCGCTGCCCGGCCGGTACCCGCACGCCATCGAAGCTGACCAGACGGGTCGGCTGGCTCTTCCAGCCCATCTTGTCCTCGTTCTTGCCGTAATGAACCCCCGCGGCGTCCGCCGGCACCAGAAAGGCGGAAATGCCGGCCGCACCGCTGTCGGGCACGCCCGTGCGGGCCATCACCACCAGAGCGTCCGTGGATCCGGCGCCCGAGATGAACATCTTGCTGCCGTCGAGCACGTAGTCGTCGCCGTCGCGCACCGCCCGGGTGCGCAGGCTGGCGGCATCCGAACCGGCGCCGGGCTCGGTCAGGCAGTAGGAGGCCAGCCGTTGACCACTGACCAGCGCCGGCATCCAGGCCTCGCGCACGGCCTCGCTGCCCCAGCGCGCCACCATCCAGGTCGCCATGTTGTGAATGGTCAGGTAGGCGGTGGTCGACACGCAGCCCTGGGCGAGCTGCTCGAAGATCAGCGAGGCCTCGAGGCGTGACAGCCCCAGTCCGCCCTGCGCCTCGTCAACATAGAGGGCCAGGAACCCGGCCTCGCCGGCACGCCGGATGACCTCCACCGGGAAGAACGCGGATGCATCCCAGTCGGCCGCATGCGGGGCCAGTTCCACCCGGGCGAAATCCGCCGCCGCCTGCTGCAGGGCACGCTGGTCGTCACTCAGGGCAAAGTCCACGGCAGTCTCCGGAATCGTGCGGGTATCTCAGGCAAAATTAGCAGCCCCCGGCGCCGCGGCAAGGTGACACTTGGTCTACTTTACGTAAACGTCAAGCTCATCTAGCCTTGGCTTCGGGTGAGTCGACAATCGCGTCACCACCCCAAGCATGAGGATCGCCCGATGTCCGAGACTCTTTCCCCGGCGCCGTCCCGTGAACGCCGGACCTACTCGATCGGCGAGCTGGCCCGGCGCTTCGAGGTCACCCCGCGCACCATCCGCTTCTACGAGCAGGAGGGCCTGCTGGACCCGGAACGGCGCGGGCAGACCCGCGTCTATCACGAGAAGGACCGGGTGCGCCTGTCGCTGACGCTGCGGGGCAAGCGGCTGGGCTTTTCCCTGGCGGAAATCCGCGAGGTCATCCAGCTCTACGACCACGCCCCGGATGGCGACGAGCGGCAGCTGCGCCGCATGCTGGACATCCTCGCCGAGAAGCGCCGGGGGCTCGAACGCCAGCTCGAGGACATCCGTGCCCTGCAGCACGAACTCGATGACGTCGAGGATCGCTGTCGCGACTCGCTCGACGCCCTGCTGGCACGCCACTCGCGCGACACCTGACATCCGATTCCCCTTCGCCACAACAACAAGCAGGAATCCAACGATGACACCCCACACCGATACCGCGAGCGCCACGGCGCCGACGCCGCGCTACAGCTACGTCAGCGGCATCAGCCACCAGCCGCTGAAGGGCGAGACCATCGGCGACTGCTTCGACGCCATCGTCGACAGTCATCCCGAACGAGACGCGCTGATCAGCCGCCACCAGCGCCAGCGCTATACCTGGCGCGAGCTTCAGGACATCGTCGACCGTACCGCCCGCGCCTACATGGCGATCGGCGTGGAAAAGGGTGACCGGGTCGGCATCTGGGCCACCAACCGCAGCGAGTGGGCCATCACCCAGTTCGCCACGGCGAAGATCGGCGCGATCCTGGTCAACATCAATCCCAGCTACCGCACCCACGAGCTGGAGTACGCCCTGCGCCAGTCGGGCACCTCGACTCTGGTGCTGCAGGGGGCCTTCAAGACCTCGCGCTACGCCGACATGATTGCCGAGCTGGTCCCGTCGCTCGGCGAGGTCGACACGCCCCTGGCCAGTGAGCGGCTTCCCGCGCTCAAGCAGGTAATCTGCCTCGACGAAGACTGGGCCCTGCCCGGCATGCTCACCTGGGACGGCCTGCTCTCCCGCGCCGATGCCGTCAGCGCGGCGGCGCTGGCCGAACGTCAGGCGACGCTGCAGTTCGACGAGCCGATCAACATCCAGTACACCTCGGGGACCACCGGCGCGCCCAAGGGGGCCACCCTCTCCCACCACAATATCCTCAACAACGGCTTCTTCGTCGCCGAGCGCATCGGCCTGACCGAGGCGGACCGCATGGTCATCCCGGTGCCGCTCTATCACTGCTTCGGCATGGTGATGGGCAACCTGGGCTGCATGACCCACGGCGCGGCGATGATCTATCCGAGCGAAGGTTTCGACCCGCTGGCGACGCTGACCGCCGTCGCCGAGGAGCGCGCCACGGCCCTGTACGGCGTGCCGACCATGTTCATCGCCGAGCTCGAGCACCCCGAGTTTCCCACCTTCGACCTGAGCTCGTTGCGTACCGGCATCATGGCAGGCTCCATCTGCCCCATCGAGGTCATGCGCCAGGTCATCGACAAGCTGCACATGAAGGAAGTCAGCATCTGCTACGGCATGACCGAGACCAGCCCCGTCAGCCTGCAGACCCAGACCGACGCCCCGCTCGACAAGCGGGTCACCACGGTGGGCACCATCCATCCGCATCAGGAGGTCAAGCTGGTCGACCCGGCGACCGGACGCATCGTCCCCCGCGGCGAGCGCGGCGAACTCTGCACCCGCGGTTACAGCGTGATGCTGGGTTACTGGGAAAATCCGGAAGCCACCGCGAAGTCGATCGACGCCGCCGGCTGGATGCACACCGGCGATCTGGCACAGATGGACGACGAGGGCTATGTCGCGATCACCGGACGCATCAAGGACATGATCATTCGCGGTGGCGAGAACATCTATCCGCGCGAGATCGAGGATTTCCTCTATACCCATCCGGCCATTTCCGATGTACAGGTCATCGGGGTGCCCGACGAGAAGTACGGCGAGGAAGTGATGGCCTGGGTCAAGTTGATCGAGGGCGAAAGCCTCGATGAAGAGGGGCTCAGGGTGTTCTGCAAGGGGCGCATCGCCCACTACAAGATTCCGCGCTACGTGAAGTTCGTCGACGTCTTCCCGATGACGGTGACCGGCAAGATTCAGAAGTACAAGATGCGCGAGGTAGCGAGCCAGGAGCTGGGACTCTAGAGGGGAAGGCCCGCTCGGCAGAAAGCCAGGCGGGCCATCGCCTCACATCCCCTTGGGTGCGAAGATGCCCGGCGCGTTGCGCCAGTAGCCCTTGTAGTCCATGCCGAAGCCGAACACGTAACGGTCCTCGACCTCGAGGCCACAATAATCCGCCTTGAGCCCCGGCACGGCCTTGCGATCGTGGCGCTTGTCCACCAGCACGGCCGTGGACACGCTGGCCGCCTGCGCCTCGCGGCAATACTCGAGAATCGCCGCCAGGGTGGCGCCTTCGTCGAGGATGTCGTCGACGATCACCACATGACGGCCGGCCATGGGAATCTCCGGCGACACCCGCCAGAACAGCTCACCGCCCCGGGTACGCCCGCGGTAGCGCGTGGCATGCAGATAATCCACCTCGAGCGGGAAGCCCAACCGCGTCAGCAGGTGGCCGGTGGTAATCAGGCCGCCGTTCATCACGCAGTAGAAGACCGGCAGCTTGTCGCCCAGACGCTCGGTCATGGCCTCGGCCATGCGATCCAGCGCCGCCTCGACCTCGCTCTGACTGATCAGGCAATCGGCATTGTCCATGATCTCGCGCATGGAGTGCAGGGAGTCGTGGTGTTGGGTATCGAGTTCAGACATCGGAATCCTGGTCAGTGTCTCTGTCTTGGGAATCGCGGCGGGGAGGCGTGCCCCGGCGCGAGGAAGGCGGCGACGAGGGCGACTCGTCATGATGCCGGGTCGCCGAGGCTTCGCGGGCCGGCACCGGGGTCTCGGCGCGCGGCCCGGCGACATGCAGTTCACGGGCGGGAATCGCCACGACCGCGCCTGCCTCGGTGGCGATGTCGGCGCAGCGCAGCAGCACCGCTTCCTGAATGGCCTGATGCGTCGCCCAGTCGGTGGTCCGGGTGTAGGCATGAATCAGGATGTCCAGGTTGGACTCGCCGAAATGCTGAAAATAGGCCATGCACAGGTCATCGCTCTCGATGTCGTCGTGCTGCTCGAGGTACTCGCGAATGCGCCGGGTCACTGACGCCACCTTGTCGAGGTCGGCGTAACGCAGGCCGATTCGCTCCTTGATGCGCCGGTTGTGCATGCGTGATGGATTCACCACCACCATCGAGCCGAACATCATGTTGGGCACGTACAACGGGCGGGTGTCGAAACCGCGTATCCGGGTCAGGCGCCAGCCGATATCTTCGACGACGCCCTCGATGTCCCGGTCCGGCGAGCGAATCCAGTCACCCACCTTGAAAGGGTTGTCGAGATGAATCGCCAGCCCGCCGAAGAAGTTGGCCAGCACGTTGCGCGCGGCAAAGCCGACCACCAGCCCGCCGACGCCACCGAAGGCCAGCAGCCCGGACGGCGACATGCCCAGCGCCTGCAGCGCCGCCAGCACCACCAGGGTCAGGATCAGCGCGCCGACCAGCTTGCTGATCGCCGAGGCCATGGACGCATCGAGCGGCCGGGCGGGATGCCGGGGCGGCGGAAACACCAGGCGCCGCTCCACCTCACGGGTCAGGCGGATACCGAACCAGCCGAGCATGACCAGCGTGAACAGCCACAGCGCAGTCGGTGCATGGGCAGCCACCCAGGTCAGAGACAGCCGTTTGCCGACCAGCCCCGTCAGGGCGATCAGTGCCACACCCCAGATGCCCACCCACAGCGGCCGGCGAATCGCCCACAGGGCGACATCATCCCAGCGGCTGCGGGTGCGTGACAGCCACTGGGCCGCACGCCAGATCACCAGCCGCGTGAAGCCGTCGGCCAGCAGCGCCGTGGCGAGTATCACCAGCGGCGTCACCAGCGCGGTCGGCAACGACACATGGCGACTCACCCACTGCTCGAGCGGCGCCAGCACCTCCAGCACGTCAGTCCTCCCGTGGGGCCGGGTCGGTCTCGATCAGCCCTTCCAGCCGGGCATGAATGCGCCGCCAGCGCGACAGGGCCGGCAGCGAGGCCAGGTCGGGGCGCGCCCGACTGTAGCGCAGCCGGGCCGGCCGCTTGGTGGTACGGCCGACACAGGCGTCGAGTACCGCCTGCGCGGCCGGGCGGTCGTTGCAGACCAGCACCATGTCGCAGCCGGCTCCCAGTGCCTCGCGGGCCCGCTCGGCGGGACCGCCGGCCACGTGCGCGCCGGCCATCGACAGGTCGTCGGAGAAGATCGTGCCCTTGAAGCCCAGATCCTCGCGCAGCATGCCCAGCCAGCTCGGCGAGAAGCCCGCCGGACGGGCATCGAAGGCCGGGTAGACTACATGGGCGGGCATGATCCCTTCCAGGCGCCCGGCCAGCGACGCGAAGGGGATCAGGTCATGCTCGCGCAGTGCCTGCAGCGAACGCGGGTCTTCGGGCAGCTCGTGATGCGAATCGGCGGCGACCCCGCCATGGCCGGGAAAGTGCTTGCCCACGGCCACCATGCCGGCCTCGTGCAGCCCGTCGACGAAAGCCCCCGCCATGGCCGCCACCGCATGGGGATCGCGGGAGAAACTGCGGTCGCCGATCACGCTGGACACCCCGGCATCGACATCGAGCACCGGCGCGAACGTCAGATCCAGCCCGCACGCCGCCATCTCCAGACCGATCAGCCAGCCCGCATCGTGGCAGAACTGCCGCGCCCGCTCCGGGTCGTCAACATAGCAGCGTCCCAGCCGGCCCATCGACGGCAGCCGGGTGACGCCCTCACACAACCGCTGCACGCGCCCGCCCTCCTGGTCGATGGCCAGCAGCAGATCGCCACGCAGGCGACGGATCGCGTCGCACAGCCTGCGCACCTGGGCGGCATCGACGATATTGCGCGCAAAGAGGATGACGCCCCCGACCTCGGGACGTTGCAGCAGCTCGCGCTCCTCGCGCGTCAGGGTGGTGCCTTCGAGATCCAGCATCACCGGACCGATGGGTTGGGTCATAAGCGATGTCCTTGCCCGTGAAGGGGGCCGATTCTAGAGCAATGGCGTGGTCGACGACAGCGTCTGGCACTCAGGCGTGAAGCCACACCGGGGTGCCGGGCGGCGCCAGCTCGCCCAGCGTGAGCAGGGTCGCGTCGCGCAGCCGGATGCAGCCGTGCGAGGCGGGATACCCCATCGGCTCGCTTTCCGGCGTGCCGTGCAGGTAAATATAGCGGCGCTGGGAATCGACGCTGCCGCCGCGATTGAGGCCCCGCTCGAGACCGCAGAGCCAGAAGATGCGTGTCAGGATCCAGTCACGCTCGGGATGCTCGGCGGCCAGGGCCGATGAGTACACCTCGCCGGTAGGCCGACGGCCGCGGAACACGCAGCCCACCGGCTGGCCGTCGCCGATCACCGCGCGTATATAGTGCCAGCCCAGCGGCGTCCCCCCGCTGCCCTCGGCCTGGCCGGCCCCGGCAGCGGCCGTGGAGACGGCGTGCGCTTCCAGACACTCGCGGCCGCACCAGACGTTGAGCGCCTGACGCGCCACATCGACCTCCAGCCACACCCCGTCTTCCGGCGGCAGGGTTTCCAGTCGCGGCGTGGCCAGGCTCATACCGCCACCGCCTGCGGCGGCTCGGGAAGCGGCGCATTCATGCCGGCCACCACCACCGGGCGCAGGCGACGAATCAGGTCGCGTACGCTGACATGCTCCCCGTAGTCCTTCTCGGCGATGTCGCGCAGCGCGTCCAGCCCCGACAGCGTGAAGATCACCGTGCCCAGCATGAAATGCAGGCGCCAGAAGCGTTCGGCATCCGGCAGCTCCGGCGTGGCCCGGCGCACCAGTTCGGTGAAGCGGGTGAAGACGCTGCCGTAGTGCTGCTGAATATAGCCGCGCAGGTGCCCCTGGGCCTGGGTGTAGGCCAGCCCCAGCAGCCGCATGAAGACCTTGAGACTGTTGCGCTCGGCGGGCACTTCCAGCACCGTCCGCGCCATGCTCTCCAGCAACACTTCGAGCGGGATCGGGCGGCCATCGTACTCCCGCTCGAGCGCGTCCAGGGTTGCATGGAAACGCTCGGTGAAGGGATCCAGGTAACGTGCGAACACGGCCTGGATCAGCGCCTTCTTGGAGCCGAAATGGTAGTTCACAGCCGCGAGATTGACCTTGGCCTTGCTGGTGATGGTGCGCAACGACGTCTCGGCAAAGCCGCGCTCGGCGAACAGCACTTCGGCGGTGTTGAGAATGCGAGTCACCGTGTCGGTCTGAGCCATGCTATATCCCTGCCTGCTGATAAACGGCTGTTTGAAACGTTATTGGAATTCTACTCGGCTTACCAAAAGACAACAATCCGTGGCGTTTCAAACACGCTCGCGCGGCCCCGCGCCTCACCGCTCGCAATTACTGGATACAATGCCATGCTGTATACTTAGCCACATACTCACATCGCCAGCGACCAGCGGAGGCCGCATGACCCGCTCTCTCACCCCGCGCCAGCAGAATGTCTATGACTTCATCGTCAAGACCATGAACGAGCTGGGTTATCCGCCGACCCGCGCCGAGATCGCCCGGGCGCTGGGCTTTCGCTCGCCCAACGCCGCCGAGGAACACCTTCGCGCGCTGAAGCGCAAGGGCGTGATCCGCATGATTCCGGGCACGTCGCGCGGCATTCGCCTGCCGCCCCAGGAGGCGGAAGCCGCCCCCGACGGCGAGCCGGGCCTGCCCGTCATCGGCGAAGTCGCCGCCGGCAGCCCGATCCTCGCGGCCGCCCACATCGACCGCTACTGTCCGCTGTCCCCCGACTTCTTCTCGCCCCGCGCCGACTACCTGCTGCGCGTGCGCGGCCTGTCGATGCGCGACGTGGGAATCCTCGAGGGTGACCTGCTCGCGGTACACCGCACCAATCGCGTTCGCGACGGCCAGATCGTGGTCGCCCGGCTGGAGGATGAGGTTACCGTCAAGCGCTTCCAACGCCGGGGCCATCACGTGACCCTGCTGCCCGAGAACACCGATTTCGACCCGATCGAACTCGACCTGCGCCAGGACTCTCTGGAAATCGAAGGCATCGGCGTCGGCGTCATCCGTGGCGGCAACGGCCAGGCGCTCAACTGAGTCGCGAGCCCCGCGCATGCGCAAGATCCTGCATGCCGACTGCGACTGCTTCTATGCCGCGATCGAGATGCGCGACAATCCCGCGCTGCGCGACATCCCGCTGGCGATCGGCGGCACGGCGGCCCAGCGCGGCGTCATCGCCACCTGCAACTATCCGGCGCGCGCCTTCGGCATCCACTCGGCGATGCCCACGGCACGTGCCCTGCGGCTGTGCCCGGACCTGACCCTGCTGCCACCGGACTTTCCCCGCTACCGCGAGGTGTCCGAACGCATTCAGGCGATCTTCCGCGAGCTGACGCCACGAATCGAGCCACTTTCGCTCGACGAGGCCTATCTCGACGTCAGCGAGGTCCGTCGTTTCCGGGGCAGCGCCACCTGGATGGCCCGCTGGCTCAAGGAGGAAACGCGCCGGCGCACCGGCATCACGCTCTCGGTGGGCGTGGCGCCCAGCAAGTTTCTCGCCAAGATCGCCAGTGACTGGGACAAGCCCGACGGCCTGACAGTCATCCCCCCGGAGGCCGTCGAGAACTTCATCACCGAGCTTCCGGTGGACCGGCTTCACGGCGTGGGGCCGGCCACCGCGGCCCGGCTGGCGGCGCTGAACATCGCGACCTGCGCCGACCTGCGGAGCTGGTCGCGGGAGGCGCTCGTCGACCACTTCGGCAAGTTCGGCCAGCGGCTTCACGAGCTCGCCCGTGGCATCGACGACCGACCGGTAAAGACCGAACGCGAGCGCAAGTCGATCAGCGCCGAGACCACCTTCCATCAGGACCTGCCGGACCTCGCGGCCTGCCGGGCGGCCCTGCCTCCACTGATCGAGCGGCTACGGGCACGCCTGGCACGTCACGGCGATCCGGCGATCAAGGGCAGCTTCATCAAGGTCCGTTTCGATGACTTCACGCTGACCACCCTCGAGGCCGGCGGCGCCCGGGTGGACGCCGATCAGTTCCTGGCACTGCTCGAGGCGGCCTGGCAGCGCGGCGCCCGCCCGGTGCGCCTGCTGGGGGTCGGGGCGAGGCTGAAACCGGCGGCGGATGCCCGCCAGCTCACGCTCTTCACCTGACCCGGCTCAGGCGAACACGACGGTCTTGTTGCCGTGGATCAGCACCCGGTCCTCCAGGTGCCAGCGCAGCCCGCGGGCCAGCACGGCCTTTTCGATATCGCGCCCGAAACGCACCAGATCCTGTGCCGTGTGGCAGTGCGAGATGCGGTGCACGTCCTGCTCGATGATGGGGCCGGCATCCAGTTCCTGGGTGACATAGTGGCAGGTGGCGCCGATCAGCTTGACGCCGCGCTCGTAGGCCTGATGATACGGCCGCGCGCCGGCGAACGAGGGCAGAAAGCTGTGGTGAATGTTGATGACCCGACCGGCATAGTGCTCGCACAAGGCCGGTGGCAGGATCTGCATGTAGCGTGCCAGCACCACGGCATCGGCCCGCGCCGCCTCGATCCGCCGGCGAGTCTCCTCGAAGGCGTGCGTCTTGTCCGTCGTCGGTACCGGGACATGATGAAAGTCGATACCGTGCCACTCGACGAGATCGCGCAGATCCTCGTGGTTGGAAATCACGCAGGGAATCTCGCAGTCGAGTTCGTCGGCCTTCCAGCGATAGAGCAGGTCCACCAGGCAGTGCGAGGCGCGGGATACCATCAGCACGATGCGCTTGCGTCGCTGGGTATCGTGGAACGCCCAGTCCATGGAAAAGGTCTCGGCGATGGGTGCGAAGGCGATCCGCAGAATCTCGTCATCCACGGAAGACGCAAAGCGAATCTCGTAGCGCATGAAGAAACGCCCGGTGGCCAGATCCGAGTGCTGATTGGCCTCGGTGATGGAGCCGCCCTGGGCGGCGATGAAATTGGAAACCCGGGCAACGATCCCGACCTGGTCGGGACAGGAAACGACAAGACGATACGAATGAGCCATGAAAGGTCCGCTGTGTCCGCAAGGAAAGGCACTGAAGGCCGACTATTCTAACCAAATCGCGGCCCTGCGCTAACGCGCGTTGTGAGCCCCCGGAGCCATCCCGTATAGTGGGGTCCCCATGACAATGCCGTGTCGATGATGTTGCACTCTCGCGTCCAGATCCGCCCCCGCCGCAAGCCACCGCTGTCCTTCCTGCCCCTGGGCGGCAGCGGGGAGATCGGCATGAATCTCAACCTCTACGGCTATCGACACGACTGGCTGGCCATCGATTGCGGCATGATGATCCGCCAGGACCTGCCCGGCGGCCCGCTCCAGGTGCCGGACATCGAGCGCCTTCCCGAGCAGGGCATCCGCCCGCGGGCGCTGTTCATCACCCATGGTCACGAGGACCATATCGGTGCCGCGGCCTGGCTGTGGCCGCACTGGGGCTGCGATATCTATGCCACCCCGCTGGCCGCCGGCCTGCTGCGTGCCAAGTTCGCCGAACGCGGCCTGCCCGACACCGCGATCCGGGTGGTCGCGCCGGGCGAGGCGCTGGAGTGCGGCGCCTTCACGCTGCGCTATCTGCCGTTGACGCACTCGATTCCCGAAAGCTGTTCCCTGCTGGTCACCACGCCCCACCATCGGGTGCTGCATACCGGCGACTGGAAGCTCGACCCCGAACCACTGATCGGCAAGCCGGTGGACCCCGAGCTCTATCGCGCCATCGCGCCCGTCGATCTGGTCGTCGGTGACTCCACCAATGCCTGCGTCCCCGGCACCTCGCGCAGCGAAGGCGAGGTCGCCCGGGCGCTGGAGGGTACGGTCGCCGCATGCGAAGGCCGGGTGATCGTTTCCTGCTTCGCCAGCAACCTGGCTCGCATCCTGGCACTGGGCCACGCCGCACAGCGCTGCGGCCGGCGCGTCGCCCTGGTGGGCCGCTCGATGCTGCGCATGGTCAGCGTGGCCCGCGGCCTCGGCTATCTGGACGACTTTCCGCCGCTGGTGCCGATCCGCGATGTCGGCTACCTGCCCGCCGAGGAAGTCATGATCATCGCCACCGGCAGCCAGGGCGAATCGCGGGCCGCGCTGTCACGGCTCGCCCGGGGCGGCCACCCCGACCTCGCCCTGCAGCCGGACGACACGGTGATCTTCTCGGCCAAGGCCATCCCCGGCAACGAACGGCTGATCGAGCGCCTGCAGGCCGCCCTCGCCCGCCTCGGCGTGCGGGTGCTGGAAGAGGGCCGCCACCCCGAGCTGCACGCCTCCGGCCATCCCGCCCGGGCGGAATTGCGCACCCTCTACGACTGGGTCCGTCCGCGCCGACTGCTGCCGGTACACGGAGAGCTCCGCCACCAGGAGGCGCATCAGCATCTGGCCCGCGAGCTGGGTATCGATGCCCCCCTGATACCGAGCAACGGCGACTGGATCCGGCTGGATGCGGACGGCCTCGCCATCGAACGACGCCTGCCCCTGACGCCACGCATCGTGCACGAGGACAGCGTGCGCGACCTCGCGGGGCTCGAGCCCCACCCCCGCGCCCGCCACGAACGCGAGGGCGAGTTCGCGCTGCTGCTGCCCGTGACACTCACCGCCTCGGGATGGCAACGCGTGGGACGCCTGCTGCTGGACTACACCGGGCCGTCGCCTCTGGACGATACCGCCTTCGCGGACTGGCTCGACGACACCCTGACCCGACTGAATGCCGAGACACCGGCCGCGCTGCGCACCCAGCTGCAGGGGCCGCTGCATCAATGGCTGGCCGACCACCTGCGACGTCCGCCCACCCTTCACCTGCAGATCTCGGCGGCGGAAGCGCTTCAGTAGTACGCCCGAGTCATCGCCACGCCGGCAAGCACCCACGAAAAAAGCGGGCAGATTTTCTGCCCGCTTTCCTGTCTGCATGCACCGCCGGGACACGCCGACCGCAGCGGCCCGGCGCCCACTCTTTTACCCGGGCCATGCTGCCTCAACGGCTCCCGCTCAGCTGTCGGCCTGCTTGTTCTTCGGCGGCCGGCCGCGGCGGCGGCGAGGCTGCTCGCCGACCAGATCATCGAGGGACAACCCGGCATCGTTGATCGCCTCGCGGATCTCCTCGAGCTTGCGCGCCTTGACCGACTCTTCCTCCTGACGGCGACGCTCTTCTTCCTGCTTCTGCTCGATGACCTCGTTGATGACTTCGGCCAGCTTGTTGAGCTGTTCCATGCTCAACTGACGCGCGGCGGCGCGTGCCACGTTCTTGTTGCGAGCGATCTTTTCCAGGGACTCGGCTGACATCGTCCTCCTCCATACCAGGCTGCGAAATACCGAAAACGGCATGAGTGTGTAAAAAGTATATGGTCAAGGAGGGAATTGGCAAGAAAAGTCGCTGCCGATGACGAGGAAAACCCCGGCACCGGCACCGACTATCAGGGAAGGAATGATGTCGGCACGTCGCGATGACTAGCCGCCCGTCATGTTCATGAAGCGGACGATCTGCACATCGCCGTCGGTCGAGAAATGATGGCGCTCGGGCTTGAGCGGCATGGCATCGATGATGCGCTGCTTGAGGGGTTCGATTTCGCCGGGATGACGACGCAGCACCTCACGCAGATCCACCGAATGCTCGTTGCCCAGACACAGCAGAAGACGCCCTTCCGCCGTGACGCGAACCCGGTTGCAGGTATCACAGAAATTGTGGCTATGCGGAGAAATGAAGCCGATACGAGTCGAGCTGTCCGGCATCACGAAATAGCGCGACGGCCCCAGGGTTGTCTCGGTACTTGGTGTCAGTGAATAGGCGGTTTCGATCCAGCGCTGCACGTCATCGCTGGAACAATAGGTTTCCCCCCGCGAGTGATCCGAGACATCGCCCAGCGGCATCTCCTCGATGAAGCTGATGTCCAGCCGCTCGCGACGCGCGAAGTTGACCAGGTCGAGTACCTCGTCATCATTGCGGCCCCTCAGGATGACGGCGTTGAGCTTGATGCGCTCGAAGCCGGCATCCTGGGCGGCGTGGATACCATCGATGACCCGCTGCAGGTCACCGGTCCGCGTCAGGCGCCGGAAGCGTTCGGGATCGAGGGAGTCCAGGCTGATGTTGAGCCGGTTCAGGCCGCCCGCGTGCAGCGCGCGCGCATGCTTGCCCAGACCGGCCCCATTGGTGGTCATGGCGAAATCGGACAGGCCGTCGAGCTCGCCGATATCCGCCACCAGCTTTTCGATGCCGCGCCTGACCAGCGGCTCGCCGCCGGTCAGGCGGATCTTTTCGACCCCCAGCTCGGTGAAGGCCCGGGCCACCAGGGCCAGCTCCTCGAGCGTCAGCACCTGCGAGCGCGGCAGGAATGTCATGTCCTCGCTCATGCAGTAGACGCAGCGGAAGTCGCAGCGATCGGTGATCGAAAGCCGCACGTAGCGCACCGTGCGCTGAAAGTTGTCGACCAGCTGTTGTGTCATGAAGCCTCCCAGCGACGGGCCGCGTCGTGGTCCGTGGTCCGTTCGGCGACCCAGTAGTCGCCCTGCGCGGTGTGTTCCTTCTTCCAGAACGGCGCCCGCGTCTTCAGATAATCCATGATGAAGTGGCAGGCCTCGAAGGCCGCCAGCCGATGGGCGCTGGCCACCACCACCAGCACGATCGGATCGCCCGGCGCCAGCCGGCCGACGCGGTGGATCAGGCGCACGCCGTTCAACGGCCATCGCGATTCGGCCTCGGCGACGATGTCGGCCAGGGCCCTTTCGGTCATGCCCGGATAGTGCTCCAGCGTCAGGGCCGACACCTCGGGGCGCTCGTTGAAGTCGCGCACCAGCCCCGTGAAACTCACCACCGCGCCGATATCCCGGCGCTGCGCGGTCAATGCTGCCTGCTCGGCACCGGCATCGAAGGGCGCCGTCTGGACCCGAATCATGCTCAGCCTCCCGTTACCGGCGGAAAGAACGCCACTTCATCGCCGTCGGTCAATTGTGCCTGTTCGCCGCTCATCACCTGGTTGACGGCACACAGCACGCGCTGCTCGCCGAGCAGGGCGAAACGCGCATCCCGAGCCGTCAGCGCGGCCTTGAGGCCGGCGACGTCATTGGACGGCAGCTCGTCGACGAGCACCGCCACCTCCCCCACCCCGAGCCGCTCGCGCAGTTCGGCCAGGCACTTGACCTGAATGCACGGCTGCGCGGGGCGCGCCGCCATGCCGATGCCGGCGGCCTCGGCGGTGACCAGCGGTGTCGGCGCCTCCTCGGCCTCGGGACGCCGATAATCGCCGGACTTGCCGCCCCGCTTGCTTTCCAGGCGGACATCCCCGATCACCATATCCTTGTCGACCGCCTTGCACATGTCATAGAGCGTCAGACACGCCACGGAGGTCGCGGTCAGCGCCTCCATCTCCACGCCGGTGCGACCGGCGAGGCGACACAGCGTTCGCACCTCGACGCAGCCGGCCGCCGCATCCAGCTGAAAGTCGATGCTGACCTTGGTCAACGCCAGGGCATGGCACAGCGGAATCAGCTCGTGGGTGCGCTTGGCGGCCTGGATGCCGGCGATCCGCGCCGTGGCCAGCACATCGCCCTTGGGCATGCCGCCCGCCTCGAGCCGGGCCAGGGTCGCGGCCTGCATGTAGATACGCCCGCTGGCCACCGCCTCGCGCTGGCTGACGGGCTTGTCGCCGACGTCGACCATGTGGGCCTCGCCGCGGGCATTGAGATGGGTCAGGCTCATGTCAGCTCACCGAAGAGTAGAAGAATCCGGGATCTCGTCCCCCGGCCGCCGTTTGCGCGGCCGCCGCGCCGCGCGAACGATCGAAGTGGCGGGGACGAAGCGTCATGATGCCATGATGCCGCCTTGTCCCCGCCGTCGGCAATGCGCGACGGCGTCTCGCGCCCCTCACGCCTCCTCTTCCCGGGCCGGCGGCAGCAGCAGGTTGAGGACGATGCCGACCAGCGCCGAGAGGCTCACGCCCTGCAGCGAGAACTCCCCGCTGCCGATCTGCATGCCGCCGATGCCGAACACCAGGATCAGCGAGACGATGACCAGGTTGCGCGAGGCGGTCAGCGCCTGTCCGGCCCGCACCAGGGTATTCATGCCGACCACCGCGATGGAGCCGAACAGCAGCGTCATGATGCCGCCCATCACCGGCGCCGGGATGCTCTGCAGCAGCGCCCCCAGCTTGGCGACGAAGGCCAGCACGACCGCCACGCAGGCGGCCACGATCATCACCCGCGGATTGAAGTTGCGCGTCAGCGTCACCGCGCCGGTCACTTCGGAATAGGTGGTGTTGGGCGGACCGCCGAACAGGGCCGCGGTGGAGGTCGCCAGCCCGTCGCCGAGCAGCGTGCGATGCAGGCCCGGCTTGACCAGGTAGTCGCGGCGGGTCACCGAGCCGATGGCGATCATGTCGCCGATGTGCTCCACCGCCGGGGCGATGGCCACGGGCAGCATGAACAGCACGGCGGACAGGTTGAAGGTGGGCGCGACGAACGCGGGCATTTCCAGCCAGGGCGCGGCCCTGACCTGGCTGAGGTCGACCACGCCCATGCCCAGCGACAGCAGGTAGCCGACCAGGATGCCGCCCATGATCGGGATCAAGCGCAGCAGACCACGCCCGAACACCGCCAGCAGCAGGGTCACCAGCAGGCTGATCATCGACAGGGTGATGGCCTGGCCGTAGGCGATGTGCTCGCTGTTCCTGCCGGTCGCCATGTCCACCGCCACCGGCGCCAGCGCCAGGCCGATGACCATGATCACCGGCCCCACCACGACCGGCGGCAGCAGCCGATGCAGCCAGCCGGTGCCCTTGAGGCGGATCGCCTGCGAGATCGCCACGTACACCAGCCCCGAGGCGAACAGGCCGCCCAGCGTCGCCGGGATGCCGTAGCTGGCCACCGAGCCCTGGATGGGCGCGATGAAGGCGAACGACGAGGCCAGGAACACCGGCACGCTCTGCCGGGTCACGGAATGAAAGACCAGGGTGCCGGCACCGGCGGTGAACAGCGCCACGCTGGGGTCCAGCCCGGTCAGCAGCGGCACCAGCACCAGCGCGCCGAACGCCACGAACAGCATCTGCGCGCCGGTCACCAGGGTACGCAAAGGAGAGTCGGCGCGAGGCGCCGGGGTTACCGTATCGGTCATTGGAATCAGGCTCCGGTTGTTGTCGGACCGCTCGCTTGCGGGAGCGGTGTGCGGCCGGGTTCCCTCCGGGGGCCGCGCGAAAAAACGCCCCGGGCGTCAGCGTCACCGGGGCGATGGCATGACGGCCGCGGCGGACCGTTCAGCGCGTACCGAAGATCTTGTCGCCGGCATCGCCCAGGCCGGGCACGATGTAGCCGTTCTCGTCGAGCCGCTCGTCGATGGAGGCGGTATAGATCTCGACGTCCGGATGCGCCTGCTGCACGCGCTGAAGCCCTTCCGGCGCGGCCACCAGCACGATCACCTTGATCAGCGGGCAGCCCCGCGCCTTGAGCATGTCCAGGGTGGCGACCATCGAGCCACCGGTGGCCAGCATCGGGTCGATGACGATCGCCAGGCGCTCGTCCAGGTCGTTGGTGAACTTCTCGAAATAGGGTACCGGCTCGAGGGTCTCCTCGTTGCGGTAGAGCCCGACGACACTGATGCGGGCGCTGGGAATCAAGTCGGTCACGCCGTCCAGCATGCCCAGCCCGGCACGCAGGATCGGCACGATGGTGACCTTCTTGCCCTTGAGCTGCTCGACGTCGATCGGCTGGCCGCTCCAGCCCTGAATGGTCTGCGGCTCGAGCTCGAGATCCTGGGTGGCCTCGTAGGTCAGCAGCTTGGCGACCTCGCCGGCCAGCTCACGGAAGCTCTTGGTACTGATGTCGGCGGTGCGCATCAGGCCAAGCTTGTGCTTGACCAGCGGGTGTTGGATGGCATGAACGCTCATGGCGGGGTCCTTGCGAGGCGAATTGGGCGGATCGAGGCCCGGGGCCCCGAAAAATCGCGCGCCATTCTAGCGCGCCGGGACCGGCGGGTTAAGTCAAACCCGCCGGGCCGCCGTCAACGCCTCACGCCCGGACTTCGGCGGGCAGCTGCCAGTCGATGGGCGAATCTCCCCGCTCGGCCAGGAAGGCATTGGCGCGGGAAAAGTGCCGCTGGCCGAAGAAGCCGCGATGCGCCGACAGCGGCGACGGATGCGGCGCGTGCAGCACCAGGTGGCGCTCGCGGTCGACGAAGGCGGCCTTCTTCTGGGCATAGCTGCCCCACAGCAGGAACACCACGCCGTTGCACTGCTCGTTGACCACCTGGATCGCCCGGTCGGTGAAGGTTTCCCAGCCCTGGTTGCGATGGGCGCCGGCATTGCCGCGCTCGACGGTCAGCACACTGTTGAGCAGCAGCACGCCCTGCTCGGCCCAGTGCTCGAGAAAGCCGTGATTGACCGGCGTGGTACCGACGTCGGTCGCCAGCTCCTTGTAGATGTTCTGCAACGACGGCGGCACGGGCACCCCCGGGCGCACCGAGAAGCACAGGCCGTGCGCCTGGCCGGGGCCGTGGTAGGGATCCTGGCCGAGCACCACGACCTTCACCCGGTCCAGCGGCGTGAGGTCGAAGGCCCGGAACCAATTTGCGGAGTGCGGATAGATGACCTTGCGCGCCGCCTTCTCACGGGCCAGGAAGTCGCGCAGGGCCTGCATGTACGGGGCGGTGAATTCACCGCCCAGGTGGCGGGCCCAGCTGTCGGGCAAGGGGATCTGCGTCATCGTCTGCCTCGTCTGTGTCGCCGGCGACTCAGTCGCTGCGCCCGTCGGCCGGCTGGCGCAGCTGCTCGACCAGCGGCTCGACATAGGCGATGCCCATGTCCCAGGGGAACTGGATCCAGCAGTCCTGGGCGACTTCGGTCAGATACTGGTCGACCAGCGGGCGTCCTTCCGGCTTGGCGTAGACGGTCACGAAGTGCGCCCGGGGCAGCATGTCGCGCACCGCCCGGGCCGTCCGGCCGGTATCGACCAGATCGTCGACCAGCAGCCAGCCGGCACCATTGTGATCGACGCCCTTGACCACCTCCAGCCGGTTCTGGTCCATGTGGTCGTAACTCTTGATGCACACCGTGTCGATCAGGCGCACGTCGAGTTCACGGGCGATCAGCGCCGCCGGGATCAACCCGCCACGGGTGATGGCGACGATGCCCTTGAAGTCGCGCTCGACGAGCTTGTGGCACAGCGCACGCACGTCGCGATGCAGCTGGTCCCAGGAGACCGTGAACTGCTGATGGTAACGATCGGCTGACATGGAGGGAGCTACCTCTGGCAGGGCATTCGCGCCGTCGACTCGCCGGACGAGTCGACGGCGCGAATCAGGAGACGACGTCAGTCGCTCTCGAGAAAGGAACACACCGCGAAGACGCCGTGACCGGCCTCGCGAATCTTCTGCGACCCACCCAGCTCGGGCAGGTCGATGATGGTGGCGGTCTCGACCACCTGCCCGCCGCTGCGCTGGATCAGCTTGGCGGCGGCCAGCATGGTGCCGCCGGTGGCGATCAGGTCATCCATGATCAGGATGCGATCGCCCTCGCGGAAGGCATCGGAATGCAGCTCCACGGTGGATTCGCCGTACTCCAGGGTGTAGGTCTCGCTGATGGTGCGGAACGGCAGCTTGCCCTTCTTGCGCACCGGCACGAAGCTGCAGCCCAGCTCGTAGGCGACCGGCGCGCCGATGATGAAGCCGCGCGCGTCGATCGCGGCGATGGCGTCGAGGTCCATCTCCTGATAGCGATGCACGAAACTGTCGATCAGCTTGCGGAACGCCGCGCTGTTCTGCAGCACGGGGGTGATGTCGCGGAAGTTGACCCCCGGCTGGGGCCAGTCGGGCACGGTGCGAATCACGGACTTGATGTAGTCCCCGTAGATACTACTCATCAGTGGCCTCCGTCGAGGAACAGGAACTTGGCAATGAACAGCACCGACAACACGACCACGGCCGGGTTGAGATCACGGTGACGCCCGGACAACAGCTTGATCAGCGCATAGCTGATGAAGCCCAGGGCGATGCCATTGGCAATCGAATAGGTCAGCGGCATGGCCAGCGCGGCGATCAGCACCGGCGCCGCCTCGGTGACGTCGTCCCAGTCGGCATGCGCCAGGCTGCCGCACATCAGCACGGCGACATAGAGCAGCGCTCCCGCGGTGGCATAGGCGGGGATGGAACCGGCCAGCGGCGCGAAGAACAGGCTGACCAGGAACAGGATGGCGACCACCACCGCGGTCAGCCCGGTACGACCGCCGGCGGCGATGCCCGAGGCGCTCTCGATGTAACTGGTGGTGGACGAGGTGCCCAGCAACGCCCCGCTGATGGTGGCCGAGCTGTCGGCCATCAGCGCGCGATTGAGCCGTGGCAGCTTGCCGTCCTCGTCCAGCAGCCCGCCGCGGTGAGCCACGCCGATCAGGGTGCCGGCGGTGTCGAACAGGTCGACGAACAAAAAGGCGAAGATCACGCTGAGCATGCTGACGTCGAGCGCACCGGCGATGTCCAGGTGAAAGAGCACCGGCCCGACCGACGGCGGCATCGACACCAGGCCGCCGAACTGGTTGTGACCCAGCAGGATCCCGACCACGGTCACGCCGAGGATGCCGATCATCACCGCCCCCGTGACCCGCAGATAGGAGAGCGCGGTGATCACGAAGAAACCGGCCAGGGTATACAACGCCGGCGGCTGGGAGAGATCGCCCAGGGTCACCAGGGTGGCGGGATGCTCGACGATGATGCCGGCATTTTCCAGGGCGATGATCGCCAAAAACAGGCCGATACCCGCGGCAATGCCCAGTCGCAGCGAGATCGGAATCGAATTGATGATCCACTCGCGGATGCGGAAGATGCTGAGCAGGAAGAAGGTCACCCCCGACAGGAAGACCGCGCCGAGCGCCACCTCCCAGCTCTTGCCCATGCCCATGACCACGGTGTAGGTGAAGAAGGCGTTGAGCCCCATGCCCGGCGCCAGCGCTACCGGATAATTGGCCCACGCCCCCATGATCAGACAGCCGATCGCTGCCGCCAGGCAGGTGGCGACGAAGACCGCCCCCTGGTCCATCCCGGCCTGCGAGAGCACGCTGGGGTTGACGAAGATGATGTAGGCCATCGTCAGGAAGGTGGTGATGCCGCCGATGACCTCCCGGCGTATCGTGGTATCGTGTTCGTCCAGCTTGAAGTAGTTGTTGAGTTGTCGCTTCAGCATTGGCCAGCCCCGCGCTCGCGTCAGGTTCCAGGGATCATGAAAAGCCGCCTATGGTACCCAAAGGGTCACGACGACGCGAGCCATCCGCACCGAGGCCATTCGGGCCGCCCGGGCGGCAGCCCTCCCTTTATATGCAAGCGCCGACGACCGCGCCATCGCTGTCGCCAACGCCCCTTCGACGCAGTATCGCTCAGGCGCTCCGGCGCGCCGCCAGCACCCGCTCCACGGTCTCGACGATCGCCTGGGTCTGCGGATCGATCTCGATGTTGACCCGATCGCCGGGTACGCGCTCGCCCAGCGTGGTACGGGCCAGCGTTTCCGGAATCAGATTGACGCAGAAGCGCTGCCCTCTCACCTCGCCGATGGTCAGGCTGATGCCGTCGATGCCGATGTAGCCCTTCTCGAACAGGAAGCGCTCATAGGGCTGCGGCAGAGTGAACCACAGCCGGCGGTTGTTGGGTGCCTCGTCGATCTCGTCGAGCTCGGCCATGGCGATCACATGACCGGACATGGCATGTCCGCCGATCTCGTCACCGAAGCGCGCCGCCCGCTCGACATTGACGCGATCGCCGACCGTCAGTTGCCCCAGGTTGGTCAACCGCAGCGTCTCGCGCATCAGATCAAAGCTGACACGCTCGCCGTCGATCGCCGTCACCGTCAGGCAGCATCCGTTGTGCGCCACCGAGGCGCCAAGCTCGAGACCTTCGCGCAGCGTGGCCGGCATGGCCAGCACATGCGTCCGGAATTCCTGCGCCTCCTCCACCGCCACCAGTTCCGCGGTCCCCTGAACGATACCCGTGAACATCTTGCGTCTCCCTGAAGTGAAGCGGCCAGTCTAGTGAACGCCATGCCGGCGCGTCCACGGCAAACGCGGCCCCGGCCAGCCCGCCATGGGCACCGGCCTTTCCGCCAAGAATTTTCTCGCCAACCGCTTCTGCCACAGCAATATGTTCTGCATGAAACCGCCATGCCTTGCGACATATCCCGAACTCGTTGACGACTCCCGGCCGCCCCTATAAAATTTCGCGGATATTCTTCAGGCGCCGATTTGATCCCGGCTTGCGGGCGCCTCCGCCAGAAGCCCTCGGGCTGCTGTGCGGAAAGTGCAGCTAAAAGGGTGTGTCCAGCGTTGATGGCCACCCGACAGGGTGGCCTTTTTTTCGCCCGGCCGCCCCGGCAGCGCCCTCCGCCCGGCAATCGCGCCGCGACACGACCTGGCCCATGATCACTCTCGACAACGTTTCCAAGACCTACGGCACGGGCAAGCAGGCGATTCACGCCCTCAAGCCCGTGAATCTGCACGTCCCGCAAGGCGCCATTCACGGCGTCATCGGCCTGTCCGGCGCCGGCAAGTCGACGCTGATCCGCTGCGTCAACCTGCTCGAGCGTCCGACCACCGGCCGCGTGTTCGTCGACGGCGACGAACTCACCGCGCTCGATGCCGCCAGCCTCAACCGGGCCCGCCACCGGGTGGGCATGATCTTCCAGCATTTCAACCTGCTGTCGTCGCGCACCGTGTTCGCCAATGTCGCCCTTCCCCTGGAGCTGATGGGCGTCGCCAAGCGCGAGATTCGCGAGCGCGTCGAGCCGCTGCTCGAGCTCACCGGCCTGGCCGACAAGCGGGACATGTACCCGGCCCAGCTTTCCGGCGGCCAGAAGCAGCGCGTGGCGATCGCCCGCGCTCTGGCCAGCCGCCCCAAGGTGCTGCTGTGCGACGAGGCCACCTCGGCGCTGGATCCGCAGACGACGCTGTCGATCCTCGAGCTGCTGCAGGACATCAACCGCAAGCTGGGCCTGACCATCCTGCTGATCACCCACGAGATGGAAGTGGTCAAGACCATCTGCCACCGGGTCAGCCTGATCTCCGCCGGCGAACTGGTGGAGGAAGCCGATGTCGGCGACTTCTTCACCGCCCCGCAGACCCGCCTGGGCCGCGAGTTTCTCAACGCCTTCCTGGAGCTCGAGCCACCGCAGGCGCTGGTCGACCGCCTCGCCGCCCAGCCCGGCGACGACACCCACCCGGTGGTGCGTCTGGCCTTCACCGGCGACTCGGTCTCCACGCCGCTGGTGTCGCGGCTGGCCCGGGACTGCGACATCGACGTCAGCATCCTCGAGGCCAAGGTGGAATCGATCCAGGACCGCACCCTGGGCCTGATGATCGCCGAACTGATCGGCCCCGCCGACAAGACCCGCGAGGCGCTCGCCTACCTCGAATCCCACGACCTGCAAGTGGAGGTGCTCGGCCATGTCCAGCGCGATGCTTGAACTGATTCTCGAAGCCACGCTCGACACCCTCTACATGGTCGCCGTCTCGGGCCTCATCGCGACGGCCCTGGGCGTGCCGCTGGGGGTGCTGCTCTACGTGACCCGCCCGGGCCAGATCCTCGCCCAGCCCCTGACCAACCGGGTGCTGGGAATGGTCACCAACATCGGCCGCTCCATCCCGTTCATCATCCTGATGGTGGCGATCATCCCCTTCACGCGCGCCCTGGTGGGCAGCTCGATCGGCACCAACGCCGCCGCGGTGCCGCTGACCATCGCCGCCATCCCGTTCGTCGCCCGGCTGGTCGAGGGCGCGCTGAACGAGGTGCCACCGGGGCTGATCGAGGCCGCCCAGTCGATGGGCGCCACCCCCTACCAGATCATCACCAAGGTGCTGCTGCCCGAGGCCCGCGGCGGCATCATCACCGGCCTGACCATCACTGTGGTCACCCTGATCAGCTACTCGGCGATGGCCGGTGCGGTGGGCGGCGGCGGCCTCGGCGACCTGGGCATCCGCTATGGCTACAACCGCTTCAACCCCACCATCATGCTGATCACGGTGGTCATCCTGGTGGTGCTGGTGCAGGGCTTTCAGATGCTCGGCGACTATCTGGTCCGCCGGAGCGACCACAAGTAAGCCTATTGGGTTAATAACCAAAAAGAATTATAAAAACCGCAGTTATGCCTTACAATCCACCCATGACGACGCGCGGAACGCTCGCGCACATCGAGACAAGGAGCGCAATCATGAAGCACGCAATCGCCAAGGCGCTGGGCGCCACCCTGCTGGGCCTGGGCATGATCGGCAGCGTCCAGGCCGCCGACGACCACATCAAGGTCGGCACCGTGGCCGGTCCGGAAACCGACGTCATGCAGGTCGCCAAGCAGATCGCCAAGGACAAGTACGGCCTCGATGTGGAGATCGTCGAGTTCACCGACTACGTCACGCCCAATGCCGCGCTGGCCGACGGCAGCCTCGACGCCAACGCCTACCAGCATGAGCCGTACATGAAGTCGATGGTCCGCGACCGCGGCTACAAGTTCGCCATCGCCGGGCGCACCTTCGTCTACCCGATCGGCGCCTACTCCGCCAAGTACGACAGCATCGACGCCCTGCCCGACGGCGCCACCATCGCGCTGCCCAACGACCCCTCCAACGAGGGCCGGGCACTGATCCTGATGCACAACAAGGGCCTGATTCAGCTCAACGACCCGAGCAACCTCGAGGCCACGCCGATCGACATCGCCGAGAACCCGCACGACTTCGAGTTCCGCGAGATCGAGGCCGCCCAGCTGCCCCGCGTGCTGCCCGACGTCGACATGGCGTTCATCAACAACACCTTCGCCCAGCCCGCCGGCCTGAGCCTGGACGACGCCCTGATCAAGGAAGGGCCCGAGTCGCCCTACGTCAACCTGATCGTGGTCCGCGAAGGCGATCAGGACCGCGAGGCGATCCAGGAGCTGGTCGACGCCTACCACAGCCAGGCGGTGATCGACAAGGCCGACGAGCTGTTCAAGGGCGGCGCGGTCCCCGGCTGGAAATAAGCCCGCCGATCCAGCACGCACCGCTTTACTCGGGCCGGCCTTGCCGGCCCGAGGCGTTTCCGAGGAGCCTTTTCATGACCGACTACTCCCTGCTTGCCCGCCAGCTCGAGGCCCTGCTCGACACCCGCGACTGGCTGACCAACACTGCCCAGACCTGCGCCTTCCTGATGCAGGAAGTCGGCGAGCTGAACTGGGCCGGCTTCTACCTGCACCGTCGCCCGCAGACCCTGGTGCTCGGCCCCTTCCAGGGCAAGCCGGCCTGCAACCCGATCCCTTTCGACAAGGGCGTGTGCGGCGCCGCGGCCCGCCGCCACGCGACCCAGCGCGTCGATGACGTGCATGCCGTGGCCGATCATATCGCCTGCGATGCCGCCTCACGCTCCGAACTGGTGGTGCCCATCATCGTCGACGGCCGGCTGTGGGGCGTGCTGGATCTCGACAGTCCGAGCCCGGCCCGTTTCAGCGCCGCCGACCAGGCCGGCATCGAACGGCTGGTCGACACGTTCGTGGCGGCCAGCGATCTGGCGGCCAGCGATCTACCGCGCCTGGATTGATTTCGCCGGTCTATCGCGGCGCTGTGTGCCGAGCGGCACCTGAGGACAGTTCAAAGAGGGAGTTCTCGCCAGGGGCGGCCGAGGTAGCACCCATGGAAGGGCCCACAGCGCTCCCTCGACGACCTGTCGCCGGCAGCTCGCCGAGTGCGCCAAGCCAGCATTCCCCTCTCCTCGCCCGACCGATTGCCCGAATCGGCCGGACCCGCCATGCTGAACCCGGACCATCACGCCACTTTCCGACTCCCGGGGAACAGCCATGACGACCACCTCGCCCGGCGCGAACCATGAAGGCCTGGACGCCGTGCTCGCCCACTTCGAGCGCCTCAAGAGCCTGAACACGGCCAGCGGCAATGACCTGACCGTCAAGCGGCGGCTGCTCGAGAGCTACTTTGCCGCCGACCCGAGCATTCTGACGATTCACTGTCGCGTCGAGCCGCTGCTGATCCCGGCCCGCGACGGCCGGGTCATCGCCGCCGAACGCCTGTGCCCGGACGAGCCACCGGGCACCGCCGGGCGCTATCTGCTCTATGTGCACGGCGGCAGCTGGATGGCCGGCAGCGCGGCGAGTCATCGCCCACTGGCTGCCCGACTCGCCCAGGCCTGCCGCGCCGAGGTCATCAGCATCGACTACCGGCTGGCACCGGAACATCCGTTCCCGGCCGGCCTCGAGGACTGCCTCGATGCCTGGGCATGGCTGGCCGACGAACACGGCGACGCACCCCTGCTGATCGCCGGGGACAGTGCCGGCGGCAACCTGGTGCTGGCCTGCCTGAATGAACTCGGCGCAACGGGGCAACGACGCCCTGACGCGGCCATCGCCTTCTCGCCGGCCACCGACCTGAGCTGGGAAAGCGATTCGCTGCACCGCAAGGCCGACGTCGAGCCGATCCTCGACCCCGCGCTGTTGCCGCTGATCACTCAGCTCTATCTGGGCGAGCCGCCCGCGGCCTCGGTCAGCGACCCTCGCGTCTCGCCACTCGAGGGCGACCTGAGCAACCTGCCGCCGACACTGATCCAGTGCGGCGAGGCGGAAATCCTCCTCGACGACAGCCGCCGCTATGCCGAACAGGCTCGCCAGAGCGGTAGCCCGGTCCAGCTCAGCCTGTGGCCCGACATGCCGCACGTCTTCGTGGGGTTCGCGCCGCGCCTGGCCGCGGCCCGGCAGGCCCTGGAGGAGATCGCGCACTTCGTCGACAGTCACCTGCCGTGAGTCATACGCACGGGAAAACGCCCGACTCCTGAGGGAATCGGGCGTTCGGAATCTGGTAGGACCGAGCGGATTTGAACCGCTGACCTCCACGATGTCAACGTGGCGCTCTAACCAACTGAGCTACGGTCCTGCAAAAGCTGTTTCACACGGCACAGCCACTCGAAAGCGGCTTGGTAGGACCGAGCGGATTTGAACCGCTGACCTCCACGATGTCAACGTGGCGCTCTAACCAACTGAGCTACGGTCCTGCCGACTTGTCGGTTCATGTGCCCCGACAACGGAAGCGTATTCTACGGATGACGCCGGAAAATGCAAGCCCGACGCGACGAAAAAATGCAGCCCAACTCAAACGCTTGGGCGCCCTCTTGCGGTGTCGGCCCGCCCGGCCGCAGCCAGCCGGCACCACGGCATGCCGCCGGCCGCGACAAGAGCCGCTCCCGCGGCCAGGCCGCGCCCAGGGGAACACCACTGGATTTTCGCAAGAGAACATTTCACGCGAGCGCCCTCGCCACGCCCTGCAGCTGATACCATAGCGCCTGACGAGCCGGCGCGCGGCGCCGATTCCCGCCCACTCCTGCCGACAGCGACCACCATGACCCAGCAGCAACGCCACGACGCCATCATCGCCCTGGTCAGGCGCCAGGGATACGCCTCCATCGAGCAGCTGACCCGGGACTTCGGCGTCACGCCCCAGACCATCCGCCGCGACCTCAACACCCTGGCCGGCGACGGGCTGATCCGGCGTGTCCACGGCGGCGCCGGGGTCGAGTCCAGCACCGTCAACACCGCCTACCAGACCCGCAAGACGCTCAACCTGGATGCCAAGCGGCGCATCGCCGACCTGCTGGCCAGCCACATCCCCGATCATGCCTCGCTGTTCATCAACATCGGCACCAGCAACGAGATCGTCGCCGAGGCCCTGCTCGCGCATCACGGCCTCGAGGTGATCACCAACAACCTCAACGTGGCCGCCATCCTGCAGCACAAGGAAGACTTCAACGTGATCGTCGCCGGCGGCCAGGTGCGCTCCCGCGACGGCGGCATCATCGGCGAGGCGACCATCGACTTCATCAACCAGTTCAAGGTGGACTTCGGCATCATCGGCATCAGCGGCATCGACGACGACGGTTCGCTGCTGGAATTCGACTATCAGGAAGTGCGCGTCGCCCAGGCGATCATCCACAACTCCCGCCAGGTCTACCTGATCGCCGACCACTCCAAGTTCCGCCGCAACGCCGTCGTCCGCCAGGGCAACATCGCCCAGATCGACGCCCTGTTCACCGATCGCCTGCCCCCCGAGAACCTGCTGACGCTGATGGAGACCCACGACGTCAGCCTTCACCTGGCCGACACGGACGCGACACCGCGCCCGAACGCGCCCTCCCCGCTGCACGCCTGATTCCTGTCACCCTCGACAGGGTCGCTGCCGATTGCGCTCGCGCCTTGATGTTCGTTTTCGATTAGTCTATTTTCGCTTTCGAAACACACCTGTTCCATCCCTTTCATCCACGAACGCGAGCAGCGGAGTCCGCGCATGGGCAGCACGTCATCCCTTCCTCTCTACGACCTGTTCGTCGTCGGCGGCGGCATCAACGGCACGGGCATCGCCAACGATGCCGCCGGACGCGGCCTGCGGGTCGCCCTGTGCGAGCAGGGGGATCTGGCCCAGGCGACCTCCTCGGCCAGCAGCAAGCTCATCCATGGCGGGCTGCGCTACCTCGAGCACCGCGAGTTTCGCCTGGTGCGCGAGGCTCTGCGCGAACGCGAGATCCTGCTCGGCAAGGCACCGCACATCATCTGGCCGCTGCGCTTCATCCTGCCCCACCGCCCTCACCTGCGGCCCGCCTGGCTGCTGCGTACCGGGCTGTTTCTCTACGACCATCTCGGCCATCGCGACAGCCTGCCGGCCTCGCGCGCGCTGCGCTTCGACGCCACCAGCCCCCTGCAGCCGCATATCACCCGCGGCTTCGAGTATTCCGACTGCTGGGTGGACGACGCCCGGCTGGTGGTACTCAATGCCCTGCAGGCCCGCGACAACGGTGCCGACATTCATGTGTGCACACGCTGCGTGGCGGCCCGCGAGGTCGACGGCCACTGGCAGCTCACGCTGGAAGACAGCCGTGACGGCCGGCGTACCGAATGCCGGGCCCGCGTACTGGTCAACGCCGCCGGCCCCTGGGTGGAAAGCTTCCTGCGCGAGCGCACCGAGCACCGGCCCCGCTACGGCATCCGCATGATCCAGGGCAGCCACCTGGTCGTGCCGCGCCTGAACACCGACGAGCGCGCCTACATCCTGCAGAACCGGGACGGGCGCATCGTCTTCGTGCTGCCCTACGAGCAGGACTTCAGCCTGATCGGCACCACCGACGTGCGCTATCGCGGCGATCCGGCGGCGGTGACCGCCGGCGAGGCGGAGATCGACTACCTGCTGGACGTGGTCAATGCGCACTTCTCGCGCACCCTCGCTCGCGGCGATGTCGTGGCCCACTTCTCGGGCGTGCGGCCGCTGTGCGATGACGAATCCGCCGATCCGTCGGCCATGACCCGGGACTACACCCTCGACCTGGACGATTCAGGGGCGCCCCTGCTGTCCATCTACGGCGGCAAGATCACCACCTATCGCAAGCTGGCCGAGGCCGCCCTGAGCACTTTGGCACCGCACCTGCCCGGTACCGGGCGCCCCTGGACCGCCGAGACACCGCTGCCCGGCGGCGACTTCGACAGCCCGCAGGCCCTTCAGGCCCGCCTGCTGCACGACTACCCGTTTCTCGGCGAGGCCCGCGCCTGGCGCTTCACCCGCAGCTACGGCACGCTCTGCCGGCGCTTCCTCGATGGCTGCACCCGCGAGGCCGATCTTGGCGAGCATTTCGGCGCCGGGCTCACCGCCCGCGAGGTGGACTACCTTGTGGATCAGGAATGGGCTGTCGACGCCGATGACCTGCTGCGGCGACGCAGCAAGCTCTACCTGCGCCTGAACGCCGCCCAGCGCGATCGCCTGGCGGAATATCTGCGCGAACGCACGCGCCGGCAGGCGCAGACCGCCTGACAACTCGTGCCCGCCCGGCGTTCATGTTATTGATGGGGGCTCAATCACGTCACGCCGACAGGGCGTGGCCCGTCCCGGGAACTCGTCATGATCGATATCGGCCTGGCCGTCGCCGCAGCGCTGCTGGTGCTGGCAACCCTTCTGCCCCTGCTGCCGCTGCGTGTCTGGTGGATACGCGGCTTCGACTTTCCCCGCCTGCAGCTGGCCGGCCTGGCGCTGCTCACGGGAGCGCTGGCGCTGCTCTGGGGCTCCGGCACCTGGCAGGTCGGGGTCGTGCTGGGCTGCCTGCTGGTCATGCTCGTCCAGCTCGCCCATGTGCTGCCCTGGACGCCGCTGTGGCGCAAGCAGGTCATCGATGCCGACGACGACACGGAGCAGGCCCAGCTGACCCTGATGGTCGCCAACGTGCTGACCGACAACCGCAACGCGGACGACCTGACACGTCAGATCCACGCCGAGCAACCGGATCTGGTGTTGACCCTGGAATCCGATGCCTGGTGGGGCGAACAGCTGAGCCGCGCGCTGGACGAGGGCTGGCCTCACAGCGTCAAGATCCCGCTGGACAACCTCTACGGCATGCACCTGTTTTCCCGACGGCCACTGGAGGATGTCGAGGTCAAGTGGCTGATCCAGAGCGACATTCCCTCGATCCACGCCTGGCTGCCGATGCCCTGTGGCACCCGCCTGCGCCTGCATGCCGTGCACCCGCGTCCGCCGGCCCCCGGCGAGAGCGACGACTCCCTGTGGCGAGACGGCGAGCTGCTGCTGGTGGGCAAGGGGATTCACCAGCACGAACAGCCCACCCTGCTGTTCGGCGACCTCAACGACGTGGCCTGGTCACGCACCACCCGGCGCTTCTGCCGCATCAGCGGCATGCTCGACCCGCGGCGCGGGCGCGGCATGTTCAGCACCTTCCACGCCAGGTACCCGCTGATGCGCTGGCCGCTCGACCACATCTTCGTCAGCGAGCATTTCACGCTGGCCGATATGCGCCGCCTGGCCCGGTTCGGCTCGGACCATTTCCCGATCATCGCCACCTTCCGCTATCGCCCCGCGCGTGCCGACGAGAACGACACGCCCGAGGCGGACCGGGAAGAGCGTCAGGAGGCCAACGAGACCATCCACGAGGCCCGTCGCGAGGGCGACGGCGAGGCCTGAGGCCAGACGGAGCCCGGCGTGGCGACGCCCGGCGTAGCGACGCCCGGCGTGGCGACGCCGGGCATGGCCCTCACTCGGGCACGCCGCCCCGGGTCAGTCGCGCCGGATCGAGCAGCGTCTCGAGTTCGTCGCGGGACAGGTCGGTCTCCTCCTCGGCGACGTCGATGATCGGCCGTCCGGCCTGATAGGCCTTCTTTGCCACCTGCGCCGCCGCGTCATAGCCGATGACCGAATTGAGCGCCGTCACCAGGATCGGGTTGCGGGACAACGGCGCCTCGATGTTGTCGCGCCGTACATTGAAGGTGGCGATGGCCCGGTCGGCCAGCAGGCGGCTGACGTTGCCGAGCAGGGTGATCGACTCCAGCAGGTTGCGGGCGATCAGCGGCAGCATCACGTTGAGCTGGAAGTTGCCGCTCTGCCCGGCCACGGTGATGGCACTGTCGTTGCCGATCACCTGCGCGGCCACCTGGGCAGCGGATTCGGGAATCACCGGGTTGACCTTGCCCGGCATGATCGAGCTGCCCGGCTGCAGGGCCTCCAGCTCGATCTCGCCGAGCCCCGCCAGCGGCCCGGAGTTCATCCAGCGCAGGTCGTTGGCGATCTTCATCACCGTGCAGGCGTAGGTGCGCAGATGTCCCGAGAGCTCCACCGCGGCGTCCTGCCCGCCCAGGCTGGCGAAGAAGCTGTCGTTGGGGCGCAGCGGCAGATGGGTCTCGGCCGCCAGCCGCTCGGCCACCTTCGCGGCGAACTCGGGGTGAGCATTGATGCCGGTGCCCACGGCCGTGCCCCCCAGGGCCAGGCGCGAGACGCGCCCGAGGCCGTCCTCCAGGCGCTCGATCGCCTGACCGACCTGGCTCGCCCAGCCGCCCAGTTCCTGGCTCATGCGCACCGGCATGGCATCCATCAGGTGCGTGCGGCCGGTCTTGACCACGTCGTCGAGCGCGTCGGCCTTGCGCTCGATGGTCGCCTTCAGATACGTCATGGCCGGCTGCAGGTGCTCCTTGACCGTCAGCGCCGCCGCCAGATGAATCGCCGTCGGCACCACATCGTTGCTCGACTGGCCCATGTTGACGTGATCGTTGGGGCCGACCTCGAGATCGTCCCGCGAGGCGAGGTGGGCGATCACCTCGTTGACGTTCATGTTCGACGAGGTGCCGGAGCCGGTCTGGAAGACGTCGATCGGGAACTGGTCGGCATGCTCACCGTCGATCAGCGCCTGGGCGGCCGTATCGATGGCCTCGGCGCGCGCGTCATCGAGCAGCCCCAGTTCACGATTGACGCGGGCGGCGGCCTGCTTGATGCGCGCCACGGCCCGGATGAAGGCCTCCGGCATCGGTTGGCCGCTGACCGGAAAGTTGTTCACGGCGCGCTGGGTCTGGGCGCCGTACAGGGCGCTGGCCGGCACTTCCAGCTCGCCCATGCTGTCGCGCTCGATGCGAGTCTCGCTCATGTCATCCTCCTGATTCATTGCCTGGCATCCTTGGTACAGTGTGGCGATATCCACGGGGTGGACGCCAATCATCCTCCCGAATCGGCAGGATAGCCCGGCGCCATGCCCCGGCCTTCAGGCCGCCATCCGGCCCGCTCATGCCGGGCGACGGCATCACGCACACACCCTACCCCAGGGAGCCCCACCATGTGGCACCAGCAGACCGTGACCCTGCCCGCCCACCCGCGCGGCTTTCACCGCATCACCGATGCCCTCGTCGAGGCCCTGCCCGAGATCGCCGAGCTGCGCGTCGGCCTGCTGCACCTGCAGCTGCTGCACACCTCCGCCTCGCTGACCCTCAACGAGAGCGCCGATCCGGACGTGCGTCATGACATGGCGCTGTTCGCCGACCGCCTGGCCCCGGCGAACCTTTCCGGCCTGAGGCACACGCTGGAAGGCGACGACGACATGCCCGCCCACGTACTGGCCAGCCTGTTCGGCACCCAGCTGACGCTGGCGATTCGCGACGGCCGGCCGGCACTGGGCACCTGGCAGGGAATCTGGCTCGGCGAACATCGCGAGCACGGCGGCGCGCGACGGGTACTGGCGACACTCAACGGCGAGTGAGTCTTACCAGTCGAGGGCCTGCTTGACAAAGGGGATGGTCAGCTTGCGCTGCGCGGACAGCGAGGCGCGGTCGAGCCGCTCGAGGGTGGCGAACAGCTCGTTCAGGTGGCGAGGGCCGCGGTGCAGGATGTAGCGCGCCACCTCGTCGGGCAGCTGCATGCCCCGCCCCCGGGCGCGCAGCTGCAGCGCCTCGAGACGCTGGGTATCGTCGAGCCGATGCAGATGGAAGGTCACGCCCCAGGTCAGGCGCGACGCCAGGTCGGGGAGCTGCACGGGCAACTGACGCGGGGCCGCGGCGGCGCCGATGACCAGCCGCTTGCCGGCATCACGCAGGCGGTTGAAGGCGTGAAACAGCCCCTCTTCCCAGCGCTGACGCCCGATGACGATGTCCAGATCATCGATCGCCAGCAGGTCGAGGCGCTCGATATCCTCGAGCATGTGGGGCGGAAAATGCCCCAGATCGTCAAGGGGCAGGTAGAGCGCGCGCTTGTCACGGGCGCCGGCCTCGTGGCAGGCCGCCTGCAGCAGGTGGCTGCGCCCCGAGCCCTCGCCGCCCCACAGATAGATGAAGGCTTCCCCGTCGTCATCGAGCTGGGCACGCAATCGGCCCACCGGTGCCGCGTTGTCACCCGGCAGGAAGTTGGCGAAGGTTGCATCGTCACGCAGCCCCACGCCCAGTGGCAGCTGCGCCGGCCCCGTGCTCATGCGTCGTCTCCGTTATCCGGCAGGTGTGCACCGGCGTCATATAACTGACTGTTTTTATAGCGTTCGTGCAGATGGCGCAATACTACCATGATCACCGCCGCCACCGGCAGGGCCAGCAGCACCCCGGTGAAACCGAACAGCTGCCCCCCCGCCATCACGGCGAAGATCACCGCCACCGGATGCAGGCCGATCTTGTCGCCGAGCAGCAGCGGCTGGAGCACGACGCCCTCGAGAATCTGGCCTACCGCGAAGATCGCCCCCACGCCCAGCAGGTGGACGAGATCCCCGTACTGGAAGAAGGCCACCAGTGCCGCCACGGCCAGCCCCACGATCACTCCCAGATAAGGGACGATGCTCGCCAGCCCGGCCAGCAGGCCGATCAGCACGCCGAACTGGATGCCCGCCAGCGTCAGCCCCACCGCGTAGACGATGCCGAGGCTCAGCATCACCAGCAGCTGGCCGCGCAGAAAGGCCGACAGTACCTCGTCGCACTCCAGGGCCAGCCGCGTCACCGTCGGCTCCAGCCGCCGCGGCAGCAGATCGCGCACCTGGGCCTTGATGCGGTCCCAGTCGAGCAGCAGGTAGAAGGTCACCACCGGAATCAGCGCCAGGTTGGCGACCCACAGCGCCAGGGCCAGCCCCGAGCGGGACACCCGCGCCAGCAGGCCCGCGGCGAAGGTGCCGGTTTCCTTCCAGTTGGCCATCAGCGCCTGGCGCAGGGACTCGAAGTCGGTACTGAGGTCGATGCCCGAGACCTCGCGCACCCAGGGCAGCACGGTGCCCTGCACCCAGTTGAAGATCGCCGGCAGGGCGTCGATCAGCTGACCGAGCTGCCGGCCGAGCAGCGGTACCATCACCAGCACGGCCAGCCCCAGGGCCAGCGACAGCACCAGGAACACCACGCTCACCGCCAGCCGCCGCGACAGCCCGCGGGCTTCCAGCCAGTCGGTCAGCGGGTCGCCCAGGTAGGCAAGAATCATGCTGATGAAGAACGGCATCAGGATCGGCTCGAGCAGCACCAGCAGCCACAGCACGGCCGCCAGGCCCAGCAGTATCCAGATGTGTTGACGTGTCATGTCTCGTCCTTGCAAGCCGTTGACGGGAACCGCGCCTGCCGATGCACCCCGGCAGGCGCGATGCTACAATGCGCGCGCTTTCACCTCTAGGTCACTTCGACAGGACACGCCATGACCCGCAGCGACGCCGATCCATCACAGCCCCCCTCCCTGAGCTACAAGGACGCCGGCGTGGACATCGATGCCGGCAACGCCCTGGTGGAACGCATCAAGGGAGTCGCCAGGCGCACCCATCGCCCCGAGGTGATGGGCGGCCTGGGCGGCTTCGGCGCCCTGTGCGAGCTGCCCGCCGGCTACCGCCAGCCGGTGCTGGTCACCGGCACCGACGGCGTGGGCACCAAGCTGCGCCTGGCCATGGACCTGGGGCGTCACGACACCATCGGCATCGATCTGGTGGCGATGTGCGTCAACGACCTGGTGGTGGCCGGCGCCGAGCCGCTGCAGTTCCTCGACTACTATGCCACGGGCAAGCTGGATGTCGACATCGCCACCGACGTGGTGAGCGGCATCGGCGAGGGCTGCCTGCAGGCCGGCTGCGCGCTGGTGGGCGGCGAGACCGCCGAGATGCCGGGCATGTACGAGGGCAGCGACTACGATCTGGCCGGCTTCTGCGTCGGCGTGGTCGAGAAGTCCGAGATCCTCGACGGCAGCCGGGTCGGCGAAGGCGACGTGCTGCTCGGCCTGGTCTCTTCCGGGCCGCATTCCAACGGCTACTCGCTGATCCGCAAGATCCTCGAGGTCAGCGACGCCGACCTGCAGGCCGACCTCGACGGCCGGCCGCTGGGCGACGCCCTGCTCGCGCCGACGCGCATCTACGTCAAGCCGCTGCTGTCGCTGATCCGCGAAAGCGGCGTCGCCGTCCATGCCCTGTCGCACATCACCGGCGGCGGCCTGCTCGAGAACCTGCCGCGGGTCCTGCCCGAGACCCTCGCCGCGCGTGTCGACGTCACCGCCTGGCAGCGTCCCGCGGTCTTCGACTGGCTGCAGGAAAAGGGCAACGTCGCCGCGCGCGAGATGTACCGCGTGCTCAACTGCGGCATCGGCATGGTCGTGGTGGTGCCGGCGGCCCAGGCCGAGGCGGCCCGCGCCCATCTGGAGGGCGCCGGCGAGCAGGTCGTCACCCTCGGCGAGATCGTCTCCCGCGAGGGCGACGAGGAACAGGTACGACTGGAGAATCTCGAGGCATGAGCGACGAGTCGACCACCGACACCCTCAACGACTTCACCGCCGAGACGGCCGAGCCACGCCGGGTGGTGGTGCTGATCTCGGGCAACGGCAGCAATCTGCAGGCGCTGATCGACGCCCAGTCCTACGGCGAACTGGGCGGCGAGATCGTCGCGGTCATCTCCAACAAGGCCGACGCCTACGGCCTCAAGCGCGCCCATGACGCCGGCATCGAGGCAGTCGCCCTGCCCCACCGCGAGTACGACAGCCGCGAGGCCTTCGACGGCGCGCTGATCAAGGTGATCGAGCGCCACGAGCCCGACCTGGTGGTGCTGGCCGGCTTCATGCGCATCCTCACCCCGATGTTCGTGCACCGCTTCCATGGCCGCCTGCTCAATATCCACCCCTCGCTGCTGCCCGCCTACCAGGGCCTGAACACCCACGCCCGGGCGCTCGCCGACGGCGTCGAGGAGCACGGCGTCAGCGTGCACTTCGTCACCGAGGAGCTCGACGGCGGCCCGGTGGTGATGCAGGCGGTGCTGAAGCTTCGTCCCGGCGACACCGAGGAGACGATCATCGAGCGCATCCACGCCCGCGAGCACCTGATCTACCCGATCGCCGTGCGCTGGTTTCTCGAGGGGCGCCTCCAGCTCGGTACCGACGGGCCGACGCTCGACGGCGTGCCGCTGCCGCCGCAGGGCATGCGGCTCTCCCACGCGGACGCCGCCGAGGAACTGGACGAGGATCAGGAGCGGTAAGCGGTAAGCGGTAAACCAGATAATCAAAAGTGAACCCCATCGGCCTTGCGGCGATGGGGTTCACTTTTTCTTACAGCTCCAGGCTTGTGGCTCCCGGCGAAGCCGGGTCAGGTCCGCGGCAGGGTCACGCCCCGCTGCCCCATGTACTTGCCGCCGCGGTCCTTGTAGGAGATCGCGCACTCCTCGTCGGATTCGAGGAACAGCATCTGCGCCACGCCCTCGTTGGCGTAGATCCGCGCCGGCAGGTTGGTGGTGTTGGAGAACTCGAGCGTCACATGGCCCTCCCACTCGGGCTCGAGCGGGGTGACGTTGACGATGATCCCGCAACGCGCGTAGGTCGACTTGCCCAGGCAGATGGTCAGCACGCTGCGTGGAATGCGAAAGTACTCGACGGTCCGCGCCAGCGCGAAGGAGTTGGGCGGAATCACGCAGACATCGCCCTTGATGTCGACGAAGCTCTTCTCGTCGAACCCTTTCGGATCCACCACCGCCGAATGGATGTTGGTGAATACCTTGAACTCGTCGGCGCAGCGCACATCGTAACCGTAGCTGGACGTCCCGTAGGAGATCACCCGCTGGCCGTTGACATGGCGAACCTGATCGAACTCGAACGGCTCGATCATGCCTTCCTGCTCGGCCATGCGGCGGATCCAGTTGTCGGATTTGATGCTCATCGGGAAGTCCTTGCACTCTTTCGGTCGCCGCGGCCTCACTCATCGAAGCCCGGGCGAAAAAACGGGGCCGTTATCATAACGGCCCCGTCGATGTGGCGAAAGCCACGGCGTCTCAGTCGCCGAAGAAAATGCTCGGCCCTTCCTCGGCCTGGCCGGCGATTCCCTCGACTACCGCCGTCGCCACCCGGCGGAAGGTGGCGGTCACCTCGCTGTCGGGCTCGGCCACCACGGTCGGACGACCGCCGTCGGCCTGTTCGCGGATACCCAGTGTCAGCGGCAGCTGCCCGAGCAGCCGGGTCTCGTACTGCTCGGCGATGCGCTCGCCGCCGCCGGTACCGAAGATCGGCTCGCTGTGACCGCAGTTCGAACAGACATGCAGGCTCATGTTCTCCACCACGCCGAGCACCGGCACGTTGACCTTGCGGAACATCTCGATGCCCTTGCGCGCGTCGAGCAGCGCGATGTCCTGGGGCGTGGTGACGATCACCGCCCCGTCCACCGGCACCTTCTGGGCCAGTGTCAGCTGGATGTCGCCGGTGCCCGGCGGCATGTCGATGAACAGGTAGTCGACATCATCCCATACGGTCTGGTTGAGCAGCTGCTGGAAGGCACCGGCGACCATGGGGCCGCGCCAGACCATCGGTTCGGAGATATCCACCATCAGCGCCATCGACATGGCCTGGATGCCGTGAGCCATGATCGGCTTGAAACTGTTCTCGCCCACCACCTCGGGTCGCGTGCCCGGCGCAATTCCCAGCATCTGCGCCTGGCTGGGGCCGTAAATATCGGCATCCAGCAGACCTACTCGGTAGCCCTCGGCCGCCATGGCCAGTGCCAGGTTGGCCGTCACCGTGGACTTGCCGACCCCGCCCTTGCCGGAGGCCACGGCAACGATGTGCTTGACTCCCTCGATCACGGTTGACTCCTTGATTGGTTTGCCCGACGCCCCTGCGGGGCGTCGCGTGGCGCCAGTATAACCCGCGACCACGGGCCATAACCAAGCGCACCGCTCAACCATTCACGCCATCGACTCGACCGTCAGCGACCAGGGATTGGCGGTCAGGGGCTCGGCGCCATCCGACGTGACACGCACCGTGTCGCTGCAGCCGATACCCCACTGGCCGGGCAGGCGCAGGCACAGCGGCAGGTGGAAGACCATGTCGGGCGCGAACTCTCGCTGCTGGCCGCGCGCGATGAACCCCGAGCCCTCGACCCAGGACGGCGGAAACCGCCCGCCGACGGTGTAGCCGAAGACCCCGGAGAAGTAGGCGGCCTCGCTCAGCGGCGCCAGCGCCTGCTCCGCCGCCCGCGCGGCGCCGTCGAAGGTCTGCCCCGGACGCATCGCCGAAAGCAGGGTGTCATGGATGCGCCGGCAGGTATCGAAGACCTCCTGCATGCGCGTGCTGGGTCGTCCGGCGACGACGGTACGCATCATGGGGGCGGTGTAGCGGTTCCACGCCGAGCCGAACTCCATGAACACCGGCTCGTCGGCGGCGATGGGCCGGCGCCGATGATTCAGGTGGCCGACGCTGCTGCTCACGCCGCCGACCACGATGGGCTGCATGCTCATGAACTCGCTGCCGGCCTCGTGCAGGGCCTGCGCGCCCGCCGCGGCGATGTCGCTGTCGGTCGCCCCGGCGGCCACCGCATCGACGGCCGCCGCGATCCCGGCCCCGGTGATCCGGGCACTGGCGGCGAGACAGTCGAGCTCGAGCGCGGACTTGACGATCTTCACCCCGGCCAGCAGCGAGCCGGCATCGACCAGCGCCATCGTCGGCACGCGTTCTGTCAGAGTCGCCACCACGCCCTGGCGCAGGCTGCCCTGCCAGGGATCGACGCCCAGGCGTGTCACGCCCGCCAGACGCTCGACCAGCGGCTCGATCACCTCGTCGAGGTTCTCCCAGCGATAACTGCAGATGTCGTCGACGCGGGTCGTGGTCACGGCCGGCCCGACCTCGATCGACGGCACCTGCAGCGTCAGCCGCTCCGGGGTCACCAGCAGCGCCGCATGCACGGAGACCTCGAAGGTGCTGTAGCCCGTCAGGTAGAAGATGTCCGCCGGCGCGGTCAGCAGCAGCGCATCCAGCGCCGAGGCCTGCATGGCCTCGCGCACGGCCTCGCAGCGGCGCTCGAACTCCGTTTCGGGAAACACGCACTCGCTGCCGGCCAGTGGCTCGAGCTGGCGGCGATATGTCGAATGATCCATCGATACGATCCCATTGCAGCGATATTGGCGCCTTCACTCTAGTCGCCTCGCCACGGGACTCGCCAACCTCGCAACGGCTTCACGCCGCCGCGCCTGAAACGCAAAAGGCCGGGGGCATGCCCCGGCCTTTCAGAAAGGGCCCTGCGGCCCCGTTCCTCGCCCGATCAGGCGGTCGTGGTGGACTGCGTGGTGCCGTTGGCGGCCGATGTCTTGGCAGACCCGGCGTTCGAGCTGTCGTCGGAGGTCTTGTCCGACTCATCCGTCTTGCTCGGCTCGTCAGCCTTTTGCGGGGCATCGGCCTTCTTCGGCGCGTCGGCCTGGCCCGATGTACCGGCCTGCTTCGAAGCGGCGGATGCATCCGCCTTGCCGGCCTGGTCCGACGCCGTCTTGTCCGCGCCTGCGGCAGCGGCATCCGGCTTCGCCGTGTCGGCCTGATCCCCCGACTCACTGGGCGCACCAGCCGCCGCGGCCGTGCCGTTATCGGCATCGACGCTGGCCCCCAGCTTCTTGAGGGTCTCCTGCATGCCGGCGATGGCCGACAGTTCCTGCTGTACCTGCGTCAGGTGCGCCTTGAGCGCGGCCAGGCGCTGGGTACGGGTCTGCAGCTGATCGGTCACGTCCGCGAGACGCTGCTCGGCAGCCTGGACCTGCTTGGTCAGCGTCTCATGACGCTGGCGGGCCTCCGCCACGGCCTGACGCGCCTGGTCGAGATTTTCCTTGGCCTGGGCGGTCTGGCCCTGGAGCTCGGCCAACTCCGATTCACGCGAGGTGATCTGCTTGTCGAGCTGCTTGAGCCGCTCCTGACCGGATTCGACCTTCTTCTGCAGGGTCGCGTGCTGCCCTTCGACCTCCGCGGTCTTTTCCTGAACCTGCTTCAGTTCGCTGCGCGCCTGGTCGAGCGTCTTCTGGGCGGACTTGACCTGACCATCGAGATCCTCGCGCTTGGCCTGGGTCTGCTCGATGCGCGCCTGAAGCGCCTGGATCTGCTGATTGCGAGTATCGAGCTGATCCTGACGCTCGCCCAGTTGCTGCTTGGCGTCATTGATCTGCGTCTGCAGGGCATCGAGTTGCGACTGAGCCTGATTGTTCTGTGTCTGCAGGTCGTCGCGAGCCTTCTGCGCCTGCTCGACGCTGTCATAGGCCTTCTCGAAGTCGGCATTGCGCTGCTCCAGCGCCTGCTTGTCCTCGGTCAGCTGATCGATGCGCGTCTGCAGTTCGCTGCGCTTTTCTTCCCAGCTCGACCGCTGCGAACTGGCGCTGGAAGCGACATAGACGGCGGTAATCACCGCGACGACCGCAACGGCGCTGATCACCTGGACCCGGACATCCTTGAACGGGCTGCGGGGCGACTGGTCCGGCTGATTCGAAGAGGGTTCTGCCATGGCTGTCTCCTGACGATCGAAACGGGCCCACCACCATGACCCGATGCTGCCCGCCGAGCAAGACGAAATCCATCATCGGCACCCCGCCACCCTCCGCAGCCACAGAAAAAGTTCCTTGCAATCAGCATCTTGAAAATTCATTGCGACTTTTTGTCTAGTCCGAAAAACTCAGTGGTCGACCTTGCCGCGCAGCGCCTTGCGCTGCCCCTTGCGGGCCTTGGCGTCGAGCCGGCGCCGGCGCGAAGCCCGAGTTGGCTTGGTGGGAACACGCTTCTTGGCGGGCTGCGCGACGCTGCGAATCAGCGTCTGTAGTCGTTCCAGGGCATCCTCGCGGTTCTGTTCCTGAGTGCGATGGCGCTGCGCCTTGATGATCAGCACGCCATCCCGCGTGATCCGCCGATCGCGCAGCGCCAGCAGGCGCTCCTTGTAGCTGTCCGGCAGCGACGAAGCGGGGATGTCGAAGCGCAGATGCACCGCCGAGGCCACCTTATTGACGTTCTGGCCGCCCGCCCCCTGGGCACGGACCGCCTGCAGCTCGATCTCGTCGTCGGGCAGGCTGACCTGCCGGGAAATGTACAGCATGTTGCAGGCCTCATGGATGATGGATGTCGGGAGAAGACCGGCGAAGGCGCCGGTCAGCCCTCGGCCGGCACGTCGCGCGGCAGCAGCGGCTCGCCCTCGAAGACGACGCCGGCCCAGCCGACGCGCCGGAACTCGCGGATATTGCGATGGCCGCTGCCCTGCGGGTCGCCCAGCACCTCATCGCGGTAGACCTCGCCGAAGCAGTGCAGGGTCTGCTCGACATCGAGACCATGACGTCGCGCGAAGGCCAGCACCCGGCAGGAGCCGGCATTCTCGCCGGGGCGATTGCGCACCGCGCCATTGCGGAACCCCACCGGCGTGACCTGGTAGTAGCGGTCGATCACCGCCAGCGTATCGCGGAAGGCCAGCCGCTCGGGCCGATGGCGAAGGGTGTCGAGGAAGTCGTCCAGGGTCATGGCGCAATCCGGTCAGTAACGTGAACCCCACTACTCTACGCAAGCCCGGCGACGCTCACCACCGCATCCGGACGGGGCCGCAGCCGCCGGGACGGGGCTTGGTGAAGGTACAGGCTATGACGGATACTGTCGGCACGCGACACGCCGACGCCCTAACGACGACCGCCTGCCGGAGCCGCCATGCCACCTCTGGTCCTCATCCCTCGCCTCTGGCACTTCTCGACCCGGGTCCTGAAGGCCTTCTTCGCCAATCGCGGCATCCTGCTCGCCGGGGGCGTCGGCTACAACGTGCTGCTCTCGACGATTCCGCTGTTCGCCCTGCTGTGCGTGCTGCTGACCCATGTGGTCAGCGAACAGCGGCTGCTGGGCATCATCGCCATCCAGGCTCAGCATCTGGCCCCCACCCACGCCGACGTGATCCTCGACTCGGTGCGCACCCTGGTGGATTCCCGGGATGTGGTCGGCCTGGTCGGCACCCTGGTGCTGCTGTTCTTCAGCTCGTTCGCCTTCCGCATGCTCGAGGACTCGATCGCCCTGATCTTTCACCAGCCCGACAACCCGCGCAAGCGGCGCTTCTGGGTCTCGGCGCTGCTGCCCTACGCCTTCATGCTGGTACTGGGCGCCGGCCTGCTGGCGCTGACCCTGCTGGTCGCCATGGGTGATGCCGTCAATCAGCTGCTGGTGCTCCTGCTGGACGTGGAGCTGCCGGCGGCGCTGTTCGCCAAGGTGACGCTGAACCTGCTGAGCTTCGTCGGCATGTTCGGCCTGTTCAGTGCCATCTACAAGGTCATGCCGGTGGTGCGCATCGCCATGCAGCGCGCACTGATCGGCGGCTTCGTCGCGGCCCTGCTCTGGGAGCTGGTGCGCCTGGGGCTGGGCTATTACTTCGCCAACCTCTCCTATGTCAATGCCGTCTACGGCTCGCTGGCCACCCTGATCGTGGTGCTGCTGGGCCTGGAGATCGGTGCCATCATCCTGCTGCTGGGCGCCCAGGTGATCGCCGAGCTGGAACGCAGCGCCCGGGCCGGGCGGCACTGGTACCAGTCCCCCTGAGTCGGCCTAGAGTACGGTGATGCCCTGCTCCCGCTGCACCCTCACCTTGGCGTGGATGAAGTCGCTGTGGCGCACGAACAGCAGGTCGGCGAGCTTGCGGATGCGGTGCTCCTCGTGCGCGTCCAGCGACGCATCGGCATAGGCCAGCCGCCACATCAGCTCGACCAGCTCGACCTTGTCCGCGTAGCCGTAGTGCGCGTTGACCAGATGCACGAACTGAAAGTGATCCACGGCCTGCTCGGCCTCGGCACGGGCCAGCGTCATCAGCTCGTCGACCGCCTCGTCGGTCAGGGCGAAACGTGCCTTGAGCATGCCGTGCAGGGCCTCGAGCTCGCTGACGTCGTCGTGATGGTCGGCCCGCACGATCTCGCACAGCAGGGCCGCCGTGGCCAGCTCCAGCGTCAGCCGATGGCGGCGCGAATCGCTCCCCTCGGGCACGGCCAGGGCACGCTGGAAGAACTGTTGAATCGCCTCGAGCATGATGGGCCTCCGGGTGGCAGATGAGTCGTCACGTCTGTGATTTATGACCCGCATCCCGGCGAGAGGTTGCACGGCAACCGGCCCCGGGTTCGGCAAGCGCGTCGCCGTTGCGGTATCGTCGGACGCTGATATCCCAGCCCCTGCCTCGAGGCCCGGCATGACCGATCTGATGCAAACGCCCGTCACGTTGTCGCTGCTGCTGATCAACGTGGTCTTCAGCCTCTACGTCCTGCAGCGCCGGCCGGCCTGGCTGGTCGCCCTGGCCCTGCGCCCGACGCGCATCCTGCATCACCACGAATACTACCGCCTGCTCACGGCCGGCTTCCTGCACGCCAACGGGGCGCACCTGCTGATCAACATGCTCACGCTGTATTTCTTCGGGCCCGTTCTGGAGCGCTACCTGGGCCCGCTGCGCTATCTGATCCTCTACCTCGGCGCCGACGCCGCCGCGCAGGGGCTGACGCTGCTGCTCCAGCGCGCCAACCCGCACTACATGGCGGTGGGCGCCTCCGGCGCGATTACCGGGCTGGTCTTCGCCTTCTGCCTGTACGCGCCGTTCCAGCCGCTGTACCTGTTCTTCGCCATTCCGATACCCGCCCTGCTGTTCGCGATCGGCTTCGTGGCGCTGTCGATGTACGCCATGCGCCAGCGCCAGCCAGGCCGGCAGGGCGGCCTGGCCCACGAGGCTCACCTGGGCGGCGCCCTGGGCGGCATCGTGATCACCCTGCTCATCGACCCCACGGCATGGGGGCGATTCCTGCAGCAACTGGGCAGCTGAACGTCAGCAATCATCGACCGGCCAGGAAAGTGCTAAATATTCTGTGGGCCTGGCCGATAGCTCGCCAAGGCGTGTAAGCGATCTCCTACACGATCTCGCCCACGCTCTTTCCGTCGCCACAACATCAAGAATGCCATGCCTCGTTTTCTCGCCTCGTTGCGCTATCGCTTCTTCCTGGCCCTGGGCACCACCCTGCTCATGGCCCTGGCGGCCCTGGCCCTGATCGCGAAGCTGCTGGTCCTGCCGGCCCTGCTCAAGGACGAGCGCCTCTATGCCAGCCAGGAGCTGGACCGGATACAAAGGGCCATCGACAATGAACTGGGCCACCTGAGCCTGCTCAACAAGGACTGGGCGGTCTGGGACGACAGCTACGCCTTCCTGCGCGGGCGCTATCCCGACTACCCCAGCAGCAACCTGACCAACGGGCAGCTCTTCGACGATGCCAACCTGCGCCTGGTCGTGTTCCTGGACACGGCCTACCGGCCGTACCGCGTGGCCGGGATCGACCCCGACACCGGCGACTACACGATCTGCACGGCACCCACCGGCGCCTGCCGCTGGGCCGCGCCGCTGGTTGCCTCGATGCAGCGCCATGTCGCCCGGGAGCGCGCCCACACCCGCCATACCTGGCTGCATGCCTGGCCCACGCTGAGCATGGTCAGCGCCTGGCCGGTGCTGAAGAGCGACGGCAGCGGGCCGCCGGCAGGCTGGCTGGCCATGGCGCGCGGCATGAACGCCACCTGGCTCGTTCGCCTGAAAGCCAGCACGGGGATCGCCTTCACGGCGACGCCGGCCAGTGACGCCGCGGATGCCGACCCGCCGCTGCTGGTGCGACGGAGTGACGATGACATGCTCGCCACCCGCCGCCTCGCCGCCTCGCCGGCCGGGCATGCCATCCAGTTGCAGGCCGCCCTGCCCCGGGACGACTTTCAGACGTCCCTCGGCACCTTCCGCTTCGCCCTCTACTGGACGCTGGCGCTGATCGTGCTCGTGGTGCTGGTGGTGCTGTTGCTGCTCGAGATGATCGTGCTCAAGCCGCTGCGTCAGCTGGCCCGGCTCACCGATCGGGTACGCTTCGAGGAGGATACCCGGGTGCCGGCTCCCCTGACTCGCCGCCAGGACGAGATCGGCCGGCTCGCCCAGGCCTTCAACCACCTGCTGGCCTTTCAGCGTCGCCGCACGCACTCGCTGGTCCAGCTCTCGCAGCACGACCCGTTGACCGGGCTGGCCAACCGCCGCCTGTTCGACAAGCGCCTGACCCGGGCACTCGACGATGCCCGGCACCACGCTCAGCCGGTCGCCATGCTGATGATCGACATCGACCACTTCAAGGCCTACAACGATCATTACGGCCACCCCGCCGGCGATGTCTGCCTCAAGCGGGTCGCCCAGGCCATGCAGGCCAGCCTGGCCGCTCCCGGCTACCTGCTGGCCCGTACCGGCGGCGAGGAATTCTCGGTCCTGATGCCCGACACGGGCCCGGCCGCCGCTCGAGAACAGGCCGAGACGGTTCGCGCCGCCGTCGAGGCGCTGGGCATCGAGCACGGTACCGCCCCGCAAGGGGACGTGGTCACCATCAGCGTCGGCCTGGCCGTATCGACCCGGCTCGATACCCCGACCCCCGGAGCCCTGGGGGCCGCGGCCGATGCCGCGCTCTACACCGCCAAGAAGGCGGGACGCAACCGCATCGCGGCCGGCCCGGTGCCGGCCTAACCGAGCGCCCGTCCGTGCCAGTGGAGCCATCGGGGCAGGCCTGATACCCTGCCCGCCCCGACGTCACCGACCACTCACGCATCACCGCCACGCCCATGCGCTATCGGATCAAGCTGTTTCCGGAAATCACCATCAAGTCCCGCGCGGTGCGCCAGGAAATGGTCCGCTGCCTGCGCACCAACATCCGCAACGCCTTCGCCCGGCAGAGGCTCGAGGTCCGCGTCGCCGACTGCTGGGATGCCCTCGAGGTCCGCCCGCGTCGTGAAGCCGATGCGGCCGCGCTGGCGCAACTCGAGGAGGGACTGACGCGGATTCCCGGCATCCACGAAGTCCAGGCCGTGGAGACGCATGCCTTCACCACCTTCGCGGCCGCCGCCGAGCAGGTGGTGCCGTACTGGCGAAGCGCCATCGCCGGCCGCCGCTTCCGGGTCAGCGTCAAGCGGCGCGGTCGCCATGCCTTCACGTCCGAGGCGCTCGAGCGCTACCTGGGCGGCGAACTGCTGACCGCCGCCGAGGGCGCCCGCGTGGATCTGAAACACCCCGAGATCGACGTTCGCCTCGAGCTGAGCGACGACATCCTGCGCCTGGTCAGCCGCCGCCGCCCGGGGCTGGGCGGCTATCCGCTGGGCACCCAGGGCCAGGCGCTGGCGCTGATCTCCGGCGGCTACGACTCCCCGGTGGCCGCCTGGCACCTGCTGCGCCGCGGCCTCAAGATCCACTACCTGTTCTTCAGCCTCGGCGGGCCGGCCCATGAAGCCGCGGTCCGCGAGGTGGTACATCACGTCTGGTCGCGCTACGGCGCCTCGCATCGCGTCAACTTCGTCAGCGTGCCCTTCGAGGGTGTGGTCGACGAGATCCAGCGCCGGGTGCCGGCCGGGCTGGCCGGCGTGGTGCTCAAGCGCATGATGCTGCGCGCCGCCAACCGGGTCGCCCGCCGTGCCCGCATTCCGGCATTGATCACCGGCGACGCCCTGGCCCAGGTATCCAGCCAGAGCCTGGTCAACCTGGGGCTGATCGATGCCGTCAGCGAACGCCCGGTGCTGCGCCCGCTGATCGCCAGCGACAAGCAGACGATCATCGCCGAGGCCCGGCACATCGGTACCGCCGAGATCGCCGAGGGGTTGCCGGAATACTGCGGTGCGATGTCCCGGCGCCCCAACGTCAAGCCGCGTGCCGATCAGGTCGAACGCGGCGAGGCCGATTTCGATCTCGCGGTGCTCGACGCCGCGGTCGAGGCGGCTACCCTGACCCGCAGCGACCGGCTGGCGACGAGTCGCACCGCGCTGCCCGAGATCGTCGAGATCGACTCGCCCCGGGCGCTGATCGCGGCCGACGACGCCACGGTGATCGACATTCGCCATCCCGACGAGCGCGACGCCGCTCCCCTGGAACTGCCCCACGGCGAACCGCTGGCGATCCCCTTCTTCGAACTGGCCGAGCGCGCGCCGACGCTGCCGGACGATCGCCGCTACCTGCTCTACTGCGCCCAGGGCGTAATGAGTCGCATGCAGGCCATGCATCTCGCGGACCGCGGACTGCGCCACTTCGGCGTCTATCGCCACACTCAATGATGGTTACATTTTTTTTACAAAAAGGCGACTTGAAACGGTTGCATCCGCCCCTACTTCATGAATTGCCAAGCGGCAATGCCTTCCCCAGGGATGCCGCCAAGCGGGTTCCACGTCGGGAAGGCCGAACTTCGCTAACGAGTAGGAGGTGACGACCATGAGTAGCGCATTTTCTCTGGAACCGCTCTTCCGCCATTCGATCGGTTTCGACCGTTTCAACGACCTGTTCGAACGCGCCTTCGACGGCAACGCCAGTACCGGCTTCCCGCCGTACAACGTCGAGAAGCACGGCGACAACGACTACCGCATCGTGCTGGCGGTGGCCGGCTTCAGCGAGCAGGATCTCGACATCCAGCTCGAAGGCGGCGTGCTGACGGTCTCCGGCGCCAAGCCGCAGGCCAGCCAGGACGATACCAAGGTCCGCTACATGCACCAGGGCATTGCCCAGCGCTCCTTCAAGCTGACCTATCGGCTGGAGGACCATATCGAGGTGCAGGGCGCGCACCTGGAAAACGGCCTGCTGACCATCGACCTGCGCCGCGAGATCCCGGAGGCCGAGAAGCCGCGGCGCATTGCCATCGGCTCCAGCGAATCCGATGGCTCACGGGTCAAGCGACTGGAAGAGGCCACGACCGAGTCGCTCGAGGAACCGCTGCGCGAGCGCGCCTCGGTCTGAACGTCTCGACCCACGAGACAGGCCGCGTCGGCAAGCACGCCGGCGACAGAATCGGGCCCCGCTTCGGCGGGGCCGTGTTTTTTGCAACCGCTCAAAACAGTCCCATCTGCCGATCGATGAGCGCCGCGAAATCGTCGCCGACGAACGGCAGGATGGCGTCGGCGATGGGCTGGAGCTGACGATCCAGGTAGTGCGGGTAATCGATGGCCGATCGGTGCGCCTCCAGCGGCTCCGGGCCGGCGATGGTGATCAGATAGCGGATCCAGCCGCCACTCTGATACTGGCGCGGTCGACCCAGCCGATCGTTGACGGCGTCGGCCAGGCGCGCGGCACGCACATGGGGCGGCACGTTGCGCTGATAGTCGTCGAGGCGTCGCCGCAGTCGCTTGCGATACACCAGTCGCTCGTCGAATTCGCCGGCCAGGGTGCGATCGACGTAGTCACGCACGAAGTCGCGATACGGCTCGCCGAGGAACACGCGCCGGTAGAGTTCCTGCTGGAAGACCTTGGCCAGCGGCGTCCAGTCGGTACGCACCGTCTCCATGCCCTTGAACGCCACTCGTTCACTGCCATCGGCCTCGCGGATCAACCCGGCGTAGCGCTTCTTGCTGCCCGCCTCGGCGCCGCGGATGGTGGGCATCAGGAACCGCCGGTAGTGGGTCTCGAACTGCAGCTCCAGGGCGCTCTCCAGTGCGAGGTCCTCGCGCAGCCGCGCGCGCCACCAGGTGTTGACCCGATCCACCAGCCCCCGGCCGATGCGTGCCGCCTCGGCCTCCTCGTGGGCTCGCCCCAGCCACACGAACAGCGAGTCGGTATCGCCGTAGATGACGGTATATCCCTGCGCCTCGATCAGTTCACGGGTGCGCTTCATGATGGCGTGGCCGCGCAGCGTGATCGACGACGCCAGGCGCGGGTCGAAGAAACGGCAACCCCGGGAGCCCAGCACGCCGTAGAAGGCGTTCATGATGATCTTCAGCGCCTGGGCGAGCGGTGCATTGCCGTCGCGCTTGGCGGCCTCGCGACCCTGCCAGACCCGCTCGACGATCGCCGGCAGGGCGTGACGCGTGCGCGAGAAGCGCGCCCCGAGAAAGCCCGCCACCGAGTGGGCCTCGTCCGGCTGGTGCAGGCCCTCGACCAGCCCCACCGGATCGATCAGAAAGCTGCGAATGATCGACGGGTAGAGGCTCTTGAAGTCGAGTACCAGCACCGAGTCGTAGAGCCCGGGACGCGAATCCATCACGTAGCCGCCGGGGCTGGCCTCGCCCCGGGTGTCACCCAGGTTGGGGGCGACGAAGCCCAGCCGGTGCATCTGCGGCAAATAGAGATGCGAGAAGGCCGCCACCGAGCCGCCGCTGCGATCGGCGGGCAGGCCGTTGACGGCGGCGCGTTCGAGCAGGAAGTCGATCAGCCGGGTGTGCGCGAAGATCCGCGTGACCAGCTCGCAGTCCTTGAGGTTGTAGCGCGCCAGGGCCGGCTTGTCCTCGGCGAACATGCGCTTGATGTCGGCCATGCGCTGATAGGGGTTGTCGATCGCCTTGCCCTCGCCCAGCAGGGTCTGGGCGACGTGTTCCAGGCTGAAGGAATCGAAGTGCCAGGTCGCCGAGCGCAGCGCCTCGATGCCGTCGACGATCAGCCGCCCCGCCGCCGAGGCGAAGAAGTACCCCGGTTTGTGGCCGTGGGCGCGCCATTCCAGCGCCTCGCCGCCCCGCCCGAATCGCAGTGGCGTGCCCAGCGCCTCGGCATGGCGTTGCAGCACGCGCAGATCGAACTGCACCAGGTTCCAGCCGATGATGACGTCCGGATCGTGGCGCGCCAGCCAGGCATCGAGCGCCTCGAGCAGTTCCGCCCGGCTGTCGCGGTAGTCCAGCGAAAACCCGCCGCCGGCGTCGCCCGGCCCGTTCGCGGGTCCGAGCATATAGACCTGACGCTCGCCGCAACCCTCCAGGGCGATGGAGTACAGCTCGCCGCGCTCGCTGGTCTCGATATCCAGCGACACCCAACGCAGCCGCGGTCGATAGTCCGGGGCGGGCCTGAGTTGCGTCCCGCTCGCCGCGCCGTGGTCCGCGAAGGCCACCGGCGCGGTGACGAAGCGCTCCATCAGATAGCGATCCGGCGGCCGGACATCGGCCTCGTAGACGCTGACGCCCGCCTCCCGCAGCCGGCGCTCCAGGCCCAGCAACTGACGATACTGACGGCAATAGAGCCCCACGACCGGGCGCCGATGGAAGTCGCGAAGGTCCAGCGCCCGCAGTTCGACGCCCGGCTCGCCGTTGACCATCCGCTCGACGCGGCGGCGCTGCGCGGCCGGCACGAACGCCACCGCCGTCTGTCCGGACAGGCGCAGACGCTGCGCCCCGGCGTCGGTCGCCAGCCAGAGATCGACCTCGATGCCGTCGGGGGTGTCGCGCCAATGGCGGGTCAGGACGAAGCCCAGTCGTTCCACGCGGTTCGATCGCTCCAGGGTTTGCGAAGAAGGGTAAACCGCCACGTCATCCGACCCAAGCGATTCACGGCGCGCCCCGTATCGACCGCCCCGCCGATCCAGGCCGCCCGCACGGGTACCCGCCGGCAACGCCTGTGCTAGGGTTGGCGTCAACGCCGTTTCATATTGGCGGTGAAAAATACTTGAGAGCGGCCCCGGACGAGGCCATTATCGGCGCCCTCTCGGCATGCTTGAACGGCCGAGGGATCGAGACCGGGGTGGCATCGGGTCGGGGTGCGCTGCATCTGCATGACAGGTGAGTTGCCCACTACCGATAAGACCTTCACTGTTGACTTTACCCGATCTGGAAGCGAACTCATGAGCAAAGTCCTGATTATTGGTGCCGGCGGCGTCGGCGGTGTCGTGACCCACAAGTGCGCGCAGCACCCCGAGGTGTTCAGCGAGATCTGCCTGGCGAGCCGCAACGAGGCGAAATGCAAGGCGATCGCCGACCAGCTGGATCGCCCCATCCAGACCGCCCGGGTCGACGCCGACGACGTCGAGGCGCTGGTGGCGCTGATCGAGTCGTTCGAACCCGACGTGCTGATTCACGTGGCCCTGCCCTATCAGGACCTGACCATCATGGAGGCCTGCCTGCGTACCGGCGTGCCCTACCTGGACACCGCCAACTACGAGCATCCGGACGAGGCCAAGTTCGAATACAAGGAACAGTGGGCCTTCCAGGAGCGCTACAAGGGCGCCGGCAACATGGCCACCCTGGGCTGCGGTTTCGACCCGGGCATGACCAACATCTACTGCGCCTACGCGCAGAAGAACCTGTTCGACGAGATCCGCACCATCGACATCCTGGATGCCAACGGCGGTGACCACGGTTACCCGTTCGCCACCAACTTCAACCCGGAGATCAACATTCGCGAGATCACCGCGAACGGTCGCTACTGGGAGAAGGGCGAGTGGAAGGTGACCGAACCGCTGGCCGAGTCGCGCAAGTTCGATTTCGACGGCATCGGCGAGAAGGACATCTACCTGCTCTACCACGAGGAGCTCGAGTCGCTGTCGCAGAACATCAAGGGGCTGCAGCGCATCCGCTTCTGGATGACCTTCTCCGAGAAGTACCTCACCCACCTCAAGGTGCTCGAGAACGTCGGCATGACGAGCATCGAGCCGATCACCGTGAACGGCTGCGAGATCGCCCCGCTGGAATTCCTCAAGGCGGTGCTGCCCGACCCGGCCTCGCTCGGCCCGCGCACCAAGGGCAAGACCAACATCGGCGTGATCGTCAACGGCATCAAGGACGGCAAGCGCCGCAAGGTGCACATCTACAACATCTGCGACCACCAGCAGTGCTACCAGGAGGTCAAGTCCCAGGCGATCTCCTACACCACCGGCGTGCCGGCGGTGACCGGCGCCATGCTGATGCTCGAAGGGCTGTGGAAGGGCGACGGCGTGTTCAACGTCGAGCAGCTCGATCCGGACCCGTTCATGGCGCGCATCGCCGACATGGGCCTGCCGTGGCAGGTGGTCGAGCTCGACCCCGACGCCGACCCGCTGGCCTGATCGACGATGGCGAATCACGACATCCCGTTCGACATTCAGGCCTGCCCCTCGCCGGCCTACGTGGTCGACGACGCCCTGCTGCGCCGCAACCTGGAGCGGCTTGGCCAGGTGCAGGCGGACAGCGGCGCGAAGATCCTGCTGGCGCTGAAGGGCTTCGCCCTGTGGGACGCCTTCCCGCTGGTCCGTGAGTACCTGGTGGGCACCACCGCCAGCGGCCAGGACGAGGCCCGCCTCGGCGCCGAGACCTTCGGCGGCGAGGTCCACGTCTATTCGCCGGCGTTCACCGCGCCGGAGATGGACGTGGTACTGCGCTACGCCGACCACCTGAGCTTCAACTCGCCGGGCCAATGGCGGCGCTTTCGCGACACCGTCGCGGCGGCGCCGCGCCGGGTCTCCTGCGGGCTGCGGGTCAATCCCGAGCATTCCACCGGCAAGGTGGCGCTCTATGATCCCTGTGCGCCGGGCTCGCGGCTGGGCACCCGCGCGGCGAACCTTGGCCCCGGCGACCTCGACGGGCTGGAGGGGCTTCACTTCCACACCCTGTGCGAACAGAACAGCGACGCCCTCGAGGCGACGCTGGCGGCCTTCGAGGCCAGGTTCGGGCCGTATCTGGCCGACCTGCGCTGGGTCAACTTCGGCGGCGGGCACCACATCACCCGTGCCGACTACGACGTGGCGCGGCTGGTGCGGCTGATCCGCGACTTCAAGGCGCGCCATCCGCATCTCGAGGTCTATCTCGAGCCCGGCGAGGCGATCGCCCTGAACACCGGCTTTCTGGTGTGCAGCGTGCTGGACGTCATCGACGACGACGTTCCCAACGTGATCCTCGATACCTCCGCCACCGCGCACATGCCGGATGTGCTGGAAATGCCCTACCGGCCCGAGATCATTGGCGCCGCCATGCCCGGCGAGAAGGCCCACACCTACCGCCTGGGCGGCACCACCTGCCTGGCCGGCGACGTGATCGGCGACTACGCCTTCGACGCGCCGCTGGCCATCGGCGACCGTCTGGTGTTCACCGACATGGCCCACTACACCATGGTCAAGACCACCACCTTCAACGGCATCCGCCTGCCGTCGATCTGCCGGGTCGACGAGACGAGCCGCGAGGTGCGTACGGTCAGGACCTTCGGCTACGTGGACTACATGCAACGGCTGAGCTGAGCGTATCCGGGGGCGGTCCGGCCGCCTCCCGGATGCAGCCGACGAGCAAGCGGGCTACAATCGTGCCTTTCGTCCACAGCGACGCTCATGTCCTTGCGAATCAGCTACTAGAGCCGCCATGCCCACTACCGCGAACGCCAAGCGCAAGATCCTGGTCACCAGCGCCCTGCCCTACGCCAATGGCGCCATTCACCTGGGCCACCTGCTGGAGTACATCCAGACCGATATCTGGGTGCGCTTCCAGAAGAGCCGCGGTCACGACTGCCACTACGTCTGCGCCGACGACGCCCACGGCACCGCCATCATGCTGCGTGCCGAGCAGGAGGGCATCACCTCCCAGGCACTGATCGATCGCGTCAGCCAGGAACATCAGGCCGACTTCGCGCGTTTCGGGGTGGCCTTCGACAACTACCACTCGACGCATTCCGAGGAAAACCGCTACTTCAGCGAACTGATCTACACCCGGCTGCGCGACCAGGGCCACATCGCCACCCGCGACATCGAGCAGATGTACGACCCGGTCAAGGGCCTGTTCCTGGCGGACCGCTTCATCAAGGGCACCTGCCCCAAGTGCCGGGCCGACGATCAGTACGGCGACAACTGCGAGGCCTGCGGCGCCACCTACACCCCGGCCGAGCTGATCGATCCGGTATCGGCGATTTCCGGCGCCACCCCCGAGGTGAGAAGCTCGACCCACTACTTCTTCAAGCTGCCCGACTTCGCGGCCTTCCTGCAGGGCTGGATCAACGACGACCACGTCCAGCCGCAGATCCGCAACAAGCTGATGGAGTGGTTCGAGTCCGGCTTCAACGAGTGGGACATCTCCCGCGATGCGCCCTACTTCGGCTTCGAGATCCCCGACGCCCCGGGCAAGTACTTCTATGTCTGGCTCGACGCGCCCATCGGCTACCTGGCCAGCTTCAAGAACCTCTGCGAGCGCGAGGGGCTCGACTTCGACGCCTACTGGCGCACGGATTCCGAGGCCGAGGTCTACCATTTCATCGGCAAGGACATCGTCTACTTCCACGCGCTGTTCTGGCCGGCCATGCTGCACGGCGCCGGCCTGCGCACGCCGACCGCGGTGAACTGCCACGGCTTCGTCACCGTCAACGGTGCCAAGATGTCCAAGTCGCGCGGGACCTTCCTCAAGGCCGCGACCTACGCCGAGCACCTGAACCCCGAGTACCTGCGCTACTACTTCGCCGCCAAGCTCACCGCCGGGGTCGACGACCTGGACCTCAACCTCGAGGACTTCGCCCAGCGCGTCAATTCGGACCTGGTGGGCAAGGTGGTCAACATCGCCAGCCGCTGTGCCGGCTTCGTCAAGAAGCTCGGCGACGGGCGCCTCTCCGCGCGCTGCACCGAGCCCGAGCTGGTCGCGCGCTTCGTGGCAGCCGGCGACGAGATCGCCGAGCATTTCGAGGCCCGCGAATTCGGCCGTGCCATGCGCAAGGTGATGGAGCTCGCCGACGAGGCCAACACCTACATCGCCGAGGCCGAGCCCTGGGTGCTGGCCAAGCAGGAAGGCCGCGAGCAGGAGGTCCTCGACATCTGCTCGGTAGGCATCAACCTGTTCCGCCAGCTGATGGTCTATCTGGCCCCGGTGCTGCCGGAAATGGCCGAGGGCGCTCGCGCCTTCCTCAAGCTCGACTCCCTGGACTGGGACAGCCGCCAGGCGCTGCTGGTGGATCACGAGATCGCCAGGTTCAAGCCGCTGATGACCCGGGTCGAGCGCGACCGCATCGACGCCATGATCGAGGCGTCCAAGGAGGATCTGGTGGAAGAACAGAAGCTCAAGGAGACCCCCAAGGGACCGCTGGCCGATGACCCCATCGCCGACGAGATCGCCTTCGACGACTTCGCAAAAGTCGATCTGCGCATCGCCCGCATTGCCAAGGCGGAGTACGTCGAGGGCGCCGACAAGCTGCTCAAGCTCACGCTCGATCTGGGCGGCGAGACACGCACGGTATTCTCCGGCATCCGCTCGGCCTACGCCCCCGAGGCGCTGGAAGGCCACCTGACGGTGATGGTCGCCAACCTGGCCCCGCGCAAGATGCGCTTCGGCGTCTCCGAGGGCATGGTGCTGGCCGCCGGTGACGGCGACGGCATCTATCTGCTGGAACCGCACAGCGGCGCCAAGCCGGGCCTGCGCGTCACCTGAGGCCGTCATGACTGCCGCCCGTATCGACGTCATCGATGCCGCCCTGCCGCAGACCCAGTGCGGCAAGTGCGGCCATGACGGCTGCCGCCCCTATGCCGAGGCCATCGTCGCCGGCGAGGCGATCAACAAGTGCCCGCCCGGCGGCGAGCGGACCCTGCGCCAGTTGGCCGAGCTTACCGGGCAACCGGCGCTGCCGCTGGAGCGCCCGGCCGAATCGCCGCAGGTGGCGGTGATCCGCGAGGACGAGTGCATCGGCTGTACCAAGTGCATCCAGGCCTGCCCGGTGGACGCCATCCTCGGCGCGGCCAAGCGCATGCACACGGTCATCGAGGCCGAGTGCACCGGCTGCGAGCTGTGCGTGGCCCCCTGCCCGGTGGACTGCATCGACATCCTGCCCCACCCGGACTGGGAGGCCGCCGACACGCCAGCCGCTCAGGATGCGTTCCTCGCCCGGCGTGCCACGCTCGGCCGGCAACGCCACGCGGCCCGCCAGGCACGCCTGGCCCGCGAAGCCGAGGCTCGCCGTGCCCGACGTCGGGCATTGCAGGCGCGCAGCACACCCGCCGAACCGGCGGCCACCACGGTCGAAGATCCGCGGCGGCTGAAGACCCAGCGCGTGACCCTGAATGCGGCACTCAAGCGCCTGGAGCGCCAGCGCCGCGAGCTCGAGGCCGACTCGCCCGCGGCCCGCGAGCTGGAAACGCGCATCGCCGACCACCGCCAACAGCTGGCGACACTCGATCGCCGTCTCGCCGAACAGGCTTCCGCGCCGCAGTCCGCCGATGCGCGCCCGCATCGTCAGCGCATGGCGGTGCGGGCCGCGGAACAGGCCCTGCGTCGCGCCCGCGCCCAGCTCGCCCATGCCGAGCGTCAGAACGACGGCGCCGCCATTGCCAGCGCCCGTGATCAGTGCGAGCAGGCCCGAGCCATGCTCGACGCCGCCAGGAACGGATCCGCATGAACGCCCAGAAACGCCACGCCATCTTCGCGCGGCTGCGCGAGCACAACCCCGAGCCCACCACCGAACTCAACTGGTCGACGCCCTTCGAGCTGCTCACCGCCGTGCTGCTCTCGGCACAGGCCACCGACGTGGGTGTCAACAAGGCCTGTGCCCGGCTGTTCCCGGTAGCCAACACGCCGCAGGCGATTCTCGACCTGGGCCTCGACGGCCTGAAGGAACACATCAAGACCATCGGCCTGTACAACACCAAGGCCGAGAACCTGATGAAGACCTGTCGCCTCCTGATCGACCGGCACGACGGCGAAGTACCGCGAACCCGTGCGGCGCTGGAGGCGCTGCCCGGGGTCGGTCGCAAGACCGCCAACGTGATTCTCAACACCGCCTTCGGCGAGCCGACCATCGCCGTGGACACGCATATCTTCCGGGTCGCCAACCGCACCGGACTCGCCCGTGGCAAGGACGTGGTCGAGGTCGAGCAGAAACTGATGCGCCACGTGCCGACGGAGTTCCGCCAGGACGCCCACCACTGGCTGATCCTGCACGGCCGCTACACCTGCGTGGCGCGCAAGCCGCGCTGCGGCAGCTGCGTGATCGAGGATCTCTGCGAGTATCCGGACAAGACCGAGCCGGCCTGATCGGCCGGATACGGGCACAGGGCCCCGCTCAGCCCCCTCGCAACCGCTCGATCTCGTCCATCAGTTCCAGCGCCAGCGCCGCCCCGGCCAGGTTGACGCCCAGCTCCCGCTGCAGGCGCAGCGCCACGCGCGCCCGGATCAGGTGGCGGCCGGAAAAGTGCCACTGCTGCGGCAGGGACCCGCCGGGCGTCAGGATGCCCTCGTCGACCAGCTCGATGATCGCCTCGGCATGCACCGCGCAGGCGCGGCTGAGATCGGCCAGGGTCAGCGTCTCCTGCTCCTCGAGAATCACGCCGCTCAGGGGTTGCGAACGATCGACCATGCTCATCCTCCCAGCCCGGCACGCGGCTTGAAATCGGCGAAATGGGCCGCCAGGGCCCGGTAGGCGTCGCGGTCCGCGTCGCCGTCGACGGGCGGCTGCACGATCTTCAGCACCACCAGGAAGTCACCCGGGCGCGCCGCGGGCAGACCACGCCCACGAATGCGCAGCCGGGCCCCGTTGCGCGCATTGGCGGGAATCTTCAGTTCCACGCTGCCGGTGGGCGTGGGCACCGTGACCGGCCCGCCCAGCGCCGCCTCCCAGGGCGCCACCGGCAGGTCGAGATAGACGTCGTGCCCGTCCAGGCGATACAGCACATGGGGCCGGAATGCCACTTCCAGGTACAGGTCACCGGCCTTGCCCTGGCCGTGCCCCGGCTCGCCCTGCCCCGCCAGGCGGATGTGCTGCCCGGGGGCGATGCCCCGGGGTACGGTGACGCTGAGCTTGCGCTCGTGCCAGTTGACCCGCCCATGGGCGTCGTGCTCGGGCAGACGCAGGGTAATCACATGGGTGGCACCGTGATAGCTGTCTTCCAGGTCGATCTCGAGTCGGGCATGACGGTCCTCCCCATGGGCATGAAAGCCACCGCGCCGACCGCCCGGGGCAAAGCCGCGGCCGAACAGGGTCTCGAAGAAGTCACTGAACCCGGCGGCGTCCTGTTCGGTGAAGCCCCCGCCGGTGAACGCGAAGCCCGCATCCCAGTCCGGCGGCGGACGGAACTCCTCGCCCGGCTGCCACTGGCGCCCCAACTGGTCGTAGGCGGCACGCTTCTCCGGATCCTTGAGTACCTCGTAGGCCTCGCCCAGTTCCTTGAACCGGACCTCGGCATCCGGCTCCTGGCTGACATCGGGATGATACTTGCGCGCCAACTTGCGGTAGGCCCGCTTGATCGCCTCCTGGGAGGCGTCCTTCTCCACGCCGAGAACGTGATAGTAGTCCTTGAATTCCATGGCCGCCCTCTGCCCTCGGGACGACCGGAAGGCCCTCCCCGACAGGCAGCATGGCGCGACTTGCCGAGAGACGCCTTGACGCGGATCAAGCCGTGTCCGGTCGCGGGCGCAGCCCCAGGACCTCGCCATAGGCCGAGCGCCAGGCAGGCCATTGCCACTGGCGGGCATCCGGCAGCGGCGGCCGGCTGGCGGGATCGGTCAGCCAGCCACGCAGCCGCGCGACCAGGCTCTCGACATCCCCCAGGTAGCGGCAGGCGTCGGGATAGTAGTCGGGAAAGCACAGCCGGTCGGGCACCAGCGGCAGGCAGCCGCGGGTGACCGCCTCCATGATCGCCAGCCCCTGGAACTCGTGGTCGGTGGTGGACACCACGATATCGGCGGCATCGAGCATGGCCGCATAGTCCGCCGCGGGCTGCTCGCCCCAGCACACGATGCGCTCGCCCAGCCAGGCCCGCGCCGTGTCGAAGACCGCCGGCCGATCCCGGAACTGCTGCCCCATCACCGCCACCTCGAAGTCGATGCCCTCGGCGACGAGCCGCTCGAGCGCGGCGAAGAACGCTTCGGGATTCTTGTCGTATTCCCAGCGATGGTTCCAGACGATGCGACGCCCCCGGCCCGCCGGCCGAACCGCCTGATCGGGCAGCGGCACGGGGAGCACATGGGCATGCGCGGCCAGCCGCGACAGCCACGGCTCGAGCGGCAGCCGGTCCGGCATGCGAGAAAGGAAGTCGCGGGCACCGGCCACCAGGCTGTCGCGGTTGTAGGCACTGTTGAACACCACCACGTCCGCCGCCAATGCCGCATAGAGGTTGACCATCATCGGCTCGGGGCGCAGAACCTGGCGCGAGGAGCGCGGGAAGGCGAACTGGTTCTCGTGGAAGTAGACCACCTTGCGGGCCTGCGCCAGCGACGGACAGAGGCCGACCAGGGTGGCCAGGTCGACCATCGAGGTGGCGACCACGAGGTCGAACGACTGCTCCAGCACCGCGTGATTGGCAAGCCGCCACATCAGCGGGTTGCCTCGCACCCGCCACTGGAAGTGGCGCGGCGGCAGTTCCAGGCGCTGCCAGTCGATTTCCGGGAATGCCTGTTCCAGACCGTCGGCCCAGAAACGGTGGCTGGCGGCGGCATAGGCAGAGAGCAGCAGGGCCTTCACGGGCGAGTCCTCGGCAAATGACCGGCAAGCTACCCGAGCCCGCCGCCGCTTGCAAAGCCGCCGGTCAGCCCGGCCGGATTACAGGGTAAACTCGCCGCCGCGCTCCACGGCTCGCCGATAGGCGGGGCGTGCCTTGAGACGGCCCAGCCAGTCGCGCAGCGCCGGGCGCTCGCCCAGGCCGCCGCGGGCGTCCCGGGCCAGCGCCGGGAAGCTCATCTGGATGTCGGCCGCACTGAAGGCCTCGCCGGCCAGCCAATCCGATGCCGTCAGGGTCTGTTCCCAGTAGTCCAGATGGGTCCTGATCTGGGGCTCCAGATACCGCGAGGCGACGCCACGGCCCAGCAACCAGCCGAACGGTCGCACCAGCGCCGGCACCGGGGGCTTGCCGAGCCGGGTGAAGACCAGCGACATCACCAGCAGCGGCATGGCGGAGCCCTCGGCATAATGCAGCCAGTAGCGGTACGCGCGGTGCGCCGGGGTCCCCGGCGGCGGCATCAGCCGGCCGTCCGGGTCATGGGCGTCTATCAGGTAGTCGATGATCGCGCCGGACTCGGCCAGCGTCACCTCGCCGTCGACGATCACCGGCGACTTGCCCAGCGGGTGCACCTGCTTGAGCGACGCCGGCGCCAGCAGTGTCTCGGGGTCCCGGGTGTAGGGAACCACCGTGTAGTCGAGCGCGAGCTCCTCGAGCAGCCAGAGCACCCGCTGCGAGCGGGAATTTTCCAGATGGTGCACTTCGAGCATGACAGGGCCTCGCGAGATCGACATGACGGTTCTTGACCCTAGCGCATTGCCACTCGAGCGGATACCACCGGCCGAAAACGCGGCGACCCCGTCTGCGAGGAGGCAGACGGGGTCGTCAATACGGCAAACCGTGATGATCAGTGGTGCGAGGCGAAGATCTCGTCCCCCAGGTCATCGATGAATCGCTGGGCCTTTTCCAGGGTCAACTCGACGCAGGCCTCCCGGGAGCCGACGGTGTCGGAGCGCTCGAAACGGTGCTCGAGCGTCTCGCCCCCCTCGACCGGCTTGCGGATCCAGCCGCTGACCCGATACTGCCCGCCCGCATCCTGCGGGTCGGGCGTGATCAGATAGCCGCGATACTCGGTGGCAGGAATCTCCTCGTCATTGACGTTGCCACTGCGGAACAATCCATCGATCAGCTTCTTGAGCATGTCGCCTCCTCACGGAGCCTTCCGGGCGCCGGATATCCCGGAAGGACGCTCTCAGTTGGCGCTGCGACCCTTGCCGGCGGCAATCCGCAGGCGCAGCGCGTTGAGCTTGATGAAGCCTTCGGCATCCTTCTGATTATAGGCGCCGGCATCATCCTCGAAGGTGGCGATCGACTCGTCGAACAGCGATTCGTCGGACTTGCGACCCACCACGGTGGCACTGCCCTTGTAGAGCTTCATGCGCACCACGCCGTTGACGTGGGTCTGGGTCTCGTCGATCGCCGCCTGCAGCATCCGGCGTTCCGGGCTCCACCAGTAGCCGTTGTAGATCACTTCGGCGTACTTGGGCATCAGCTCGTCCTTGAGGTGCGCGGCCTCGCGGTCGAGGGTGATCGACTCGATGGCACGGTGGGCACGCAGCATGATGGTGCCCCCCGGGGTCTCGTAGCAGCCGCGCGACTTCATGCCCACGTAGCGGTTCTCGACGATGTCGAGGCGGCCGATGCCGTTGTCGCCGCCCAGCTGGTTGAGGCGCGACAGCACCTCGTGCGGCGCCAGGCGCTCGCCGTCGATGGCGACGATGTCGCCCTGCTCGAAGGTCAGCTCGATGTAGGTCGGCTGATCCGGGGCCGCCTCGGGCGAGACGCTCCAGCGCCACATGTCCTCCTCGGCCTCGGCCCACGGATCCTCGAGGATGCCGCCCTCGTAGGAGATGTGCAGCAGGTTGGCGTCCATGGAGTACGGCGACTTCTTCTTGCTCTTGGAGAAGTCGACCGGAATCTCGTGCTGTTCGCAGTAGGCCATGAGCTTCTCGCGGGAGGTCAGGTCCCATTCGCGCCACGGCGCGATCACCTTGACCCCCGGCTTGAGCGCATAGGCGCCGAGTTCGAAGCGCACCTGATCGTTGCCCTTGCCGGTGGCCCCGTGGGAGATGGCATCGGCGCCGGTCTCGTTGGCGATCTCGATCAGCCGCCTGGCGATCAGCGGCCGGGCGATCGAGGTCCCCAGCAGGTATTCGCCCTCGTAGATGGTGTTGGCGCGGAACATCGGATAGACGTAGTCGCGGACGAACTCCTCGCGCAGGTCCTCGATGTAGATCTCCTTGACTCCCAGCGCCTGGGCCTTGGCCCGCGCCGGCTCGACCTCCTCGCCCTGACCGATGTCCGCGGTGAAGGTCACCACTTCGCAATCGTAGGTTTCCTGCAACCACTTGACGATCACGGAGGTGTCCAGGCCGCCGGAATAGGCGAGGACTACCTTTTTCACATCGGACATCGGGGGCTCCTTCTGATTCTTGCGCTTGGCAACATGGGACGTCGACGGTGACGCGCCGACGCACGACGATTCCGCGATTATAGCGCCCCGGCCGAGTGGCGAACACCGCCGTTGGGGACGCCAACCGTGCAAAATGCTAGACTCTCGCGCTATGCAACGCGGGACGACCGCGGGGAATCGACTCAGGACGGGAGAGAGGCATGACCGAGGCGAACGCCCAAGGGCTGTTGTCCCAGCGTTTTCGAAGTTTCCTGCCGGTGGTGGTGGACCTGGAAACCGGCGGTTTCAACGCCGAGCGTGATGCCATTCTGGAGATCGCCGCGGTCACGCTGACCATGGACGCCCAGGGCAACCTGATGCCGGACGCCACCTACGCCTTTCATGTCGAGCCCTTCGAGGGAGCCAACATCGACCAGGCGGCACTGGACTTCACCGGTATCGACCTCGACAACCCCCTGCGTCGGCGTGTGGCCAAGGCCGAAGCCGACGCCCTGGGCGAGATTTTCCGGCCCGTGCGCAAGGCCATCAAGTCGGAAGGCTGCACGCGGGCCGTGCTGGTGGGCCACAATGCGGCCTTCGATCACGGCTTTCTCAACGCCGCCGTCAATCGCTGCGGCATCAAGCGCAACCCCTTCCACCCCTTCTCGAGCTTCGACACCGCCAGCCTGGCTGGCCTGGTGTACGGCCAGACCGTGCTGGCTCGCGCCTGCCGGGCCGCGGGCATCGACTTCGACAACGCCGCCGCCCACTCGGCGCGCTACGACACGGAGCGCACCGCCGAGCTGTTCTGCGCCATCGTCAATCGCTTCAAGGATCTGGGCGGCTGGGACCTGGCCCAGCGCGAACAGGGCATGGAAGACTGACACCGGCCCCGCCCCGGAACACGAACGCCCCGCCATGAGGACGGGGCGTTACGCGCTCGGCCGATACCGGGAAGAGCGAAAGATCGCTCAGGCGTCGTTCTGCTCGGCACCGGCCTTGGCGGCCGTTTCCTTGATCAGGGTTTCCAGCTCGCCGCTCTGGTACATCTCGACGACGATGTCACAGCCGCCGACCAGCTCGCCCTCGACCCACAGCTGCGGAAAGGTCGGCCAGTTGGCGTACTTGGGCAGCTCGGCGCGGATATCCGGGTTGTCGAGGATATTGACGAAGGCGAAGCGCTCGCCACAGGCCATCAGCGCCTGCACGGTCTGGGCGGAGAAGCCGCACTGCGGCAACTGGGGCGTGCCCTTCATGTAGAGCAGGATCGGGTTTTCACGGATCTGCTGCTGGATGTTCTCGAGCGTGGTACTCATCGCGTCTTCCTTGCCGGGGCACCGTCATGTCACGGGTGCCGCGTTGCCGGTGAATGATTGCGTGACCCATTATTCTACGCGCGCCGCCGCCCGAAAACAGCCCCGTGACGTCTTGGCCACAGTGCTGCGCGACAGGGTGCATTGCGCGCCGTCGCGGCTGTGGCTAGGATGATCGTTTTTCGCGCGGCCGGCTCTCGACTCCGGCCGGGGCGCCGAGGGCTGGCAGGCCAGCCCTCGGCGCCCTTTTCGTTAGCGGCTTGCCGATGACAGGAGCTTGCCATGGCCACACGTCACTTCCTGACCCTGCTGGACCTGACCCCGGACGAACTGTCCCACCTGATCCGCCGGGCGATCACCATCAAGAACGGCCTGAAGACTCACGGCCCGACCTACACGCCGTTCTCCAACCGCACCCTGGCGATGATCTTCGAGAAATCATCGACCCGCACCCGGGTGTCGTTCGAGACGGCGATGGCCCAGTTCGGTGGCCATGCCCTGTTCCTGTCCCCGCGTGACACCCAGCTGGGCCGCGGCGAGCCCATTGCCGACACCGCCCGCGTGCTGTCCGAGATGGTCGATGCGGTGATGATCCGCACCTTCTCCCACGCCGGCCTGGAAACCTTCGCCGCCGCCAGCACGGTGCCGGTAATCAATGCCCTGACCGACGACTACCATCCCTGCCAGCTGCTGGCCGACGTGATGACCTGGACCGAATGCCGGGGCTCGGTACGCGGCAAGACCGCCGTGTGGATCGGTGACGGCAACAACATGTGCCACTCGTGGATCAATGCCGCCCGCCAGTTCGACTTCCAGCTGCGCATCTGCTGCCCCGAAGGCTACGATCCGGACCCGGCGATCCTCGCCGCCGCCGGCGAGCGCGTCAGCGTGCTGCGCGACCCGCATCAGGCGGTGGACGGCGCCGATCTGGTGACCACCGACGTCTGGGCCTCGATGGGCCAGGAAGAGGAACAGGCCCGGCGCGAGCAGGCCTTCCGCGGCTTCCAGGTCACCGAAGCCCTGCTCGACCGGGCCGCCGGGGATGCCCTGTTCCTGCACTGCCTGCCCGCGCACCGCGGCGAGGAGATCAGCGAGACGCTGCTCGATGATCCGCGCGCCGTGGTCTGGCAGGAGGCCGGCAACCGGCTTCACGCCCAGAAGGCCCTGCTCGAGTTCCTGCTGCTGGGTCGCGTCGAATAAGGAACGCACTTCGCCGGCTTACGCATTTCAACCCGATGCTGACGATTTGCTACAGACGCGGCCGAACACGCCAACCACGCTGATGATGGCGTGACCGGCCGGCGGCGGTGCCCCGACCGACACGCCGGGTGGCAATCTCGAACTCAGCGGAGGAGGCGAGCGATGACAGCGGAAGTCCAGGTGATAGCCCACGACGACGAATGGGGGGTCCGCCAGGGCGACACCGAGCACGGCGAGGAACAGTTCTCGAGCCCTGCCGAGGCGATCGCCCACGGGCGGGCCATGGCCGAACGCGACGCCGTCGACCTGGTGATTCACGGCCCGCATGGCACGGTGCGCGAGAAGCCCGGCCGGGAGGATACCGAGCACGGCGACTGAACCCGCGCGCTAGCCCGCTCCCGGCCGGACGAGAGCGCGGATCCGACCAACAGTGACCAAGGAGAGGCATAAAAAAAGGACCGCCAACGTGGGCGGTCCAGGTACGCAGGGAACTGAAGGGTCACGAACATTCCGGGACTGGCGGAATGTCGAAGGGGCAAAGCCCCGCAACGACGCCGGTCTCGGGCGTCGTTCATTGCAGCCCCGCCGTGGGCGGGACGCCGCAATTCGGGTGGCATCCTTGCCGGGGAGTCCTTTCCCGAAGCACCTTTCCATGCCCGAAGGCGGTGCCATCTCATCGCAACCTGAGTCACACATCGCAGTGAACGGCAAGGAAGGGAGTGAAACGCGCGAGAGCGCTTGCTGCCTCGCCTTCCCGTTCACCCAATACATTGCCAAAGGTGTGCCAGAAAATATCTTAAATCAATAAAATCAAAAACTTGAAAACAAACCCACAACCCGGCGACGGGTCGGCACGGCCCTGCCGGGCCATGGAGTGTTGCCAAACGCCGACTGGCGGGCCGTGTCGCGACCAGACTACCGGACTCACCCGAATAATCCTTTGAAAACAGGCAGTTGAAATGTCACCTGTCGGCGACACTGCGCCTTTTTCCTTGGCGGAGGCGTCTTCCCACGCCGGCGAACCTGACGACATTCCGCGCGAGTTGGACGACACTGGGAGGACCACTGGCAATACACCCGGAGGAAAAGCCATGCCGAGAGAAGACCTGACGGGCCAGGGCGTCTACCGGCTCAGCGACGGCAAGCTGGTCAAGCGCTGCAACACGCTCCATGAACTCATCCACACCGGGGAGACCACCCCGAGCGATGATGCGACCTTTCTCGATCGCGCCGGTTTCACGCCGCTCGAGCAGGTCGCGGGCGCCTACACGATCCACGTGGCCAGCCCCGACATCGAGGTCGGCAGTGCCTACCGGGAAGGTGTGGAAGGCATTCGCTACCTGATTCTGGCCACCCCTGATCCGCAGGCACATTTCTATATCATGGTGGGTGACAGCCTGGCGGAATACCTGGAGATTCTGGAGCTGCTCAAACCCCTGGCCTGGCACAAGCGGCAGGCGCTCGCCCCGCAACGAGAATGAGCCGCAAGGGCATGCCGGCTCGTGACATCCACCACGAACAAGCAAGGAGCGCTTGTGAACTTTCATTCCCACGCCTTGATTCTGACGATCAAGATCATTGCCCGCTGCGGCTATGTCGCCAAGGGCATCGTCTACCTGATTGTCGGCGGCCTGGCCAGCCTGGCCGCCGCCGACCTGGGCGGCCGCAACGCCGGCACCAAGGAAGCCATCACCCAACTGGCCACCCAGCCCTTCGGCGGCGTGATGCTCGCCCTGCTGGGCCTCGGCCTGCTGGCCTATGCCCTGTGGCGGCTCATCCAGGTGCTGCTGGATACCGAGCACCTCGGCCACGGGATACGCGGGCTCGTCACCCGAGCCGGATTTCTGATCAGCGGCGGCATCTACGCCGGTCTGGCACTGTACTGTGCCAACCTGCTGCGCAACGCCGCGACCGGCAACACCTCGACCACCGACCGCACGGCGGAACTGATGAGCCATCCCGGCGGCGTGCTGCTGGTACTGGCGATCGGCATCGGCTTTGCCGGCGTGGGCATTCGTCAGATCTGGCGGGCGGTCAAGCGCTCGTATCTCAAGAACTGGCACATGATCGAGATGAGCGACGCCCAGCAACACCTGGCCGAGGCAGCCACGCGCTGGGGGCTTTCCGCACGGGGAGTGGTCTTCCTGATCATCGGCGGCTTCCTGGTCGTCGCCGCCGTCCAGACCAACCCTAGCCAGGCCCAGGGGCTGGGCGGCGCCCTGAACGTGCTGGCCCGCCAGCCCTTCGGCCCCTGGCTGCTGGGCGTGGTCGCGCTCGGCCTGATGGCCTATGCGATCTATTGCTTCGTCAATGCGCGCTTTCGCGACGTGACCCCCTGAACGCATCGGGCCCGCAGGAAAGCGGGCCCGATGCTATGCCAGACACTGCCCTCAGCTCATCAGCATGGCGCCACCGGCGCCGGCGATGGCAGCGCCCAGACCGCGCAGCCAACGCTGGTCGTGCCGCGCGAGCCAGCCGCCCAGCAGCCTCCCGCCGGTGGTGATCGACACACTGGCGATCAAGAAGCCCGTGGCATAGAACAGCGCCGAAGCGCCCGGCGCCAGCTCGCTGCCGTGGGCATGGCCGTGCAACAGGATGAAGGCGCTCACCAGCGCCCCGCCGGCCAGCGTCGGCAGCCGTACCAGGCTGGCGGCCAGGATACCGGCCAGCAGCACGCTGGAAGCGATGCCGAATTCGACGCCCATCAGCGGCACGCCGGCCCAGGCGAGGCCGGCACCGGCCAGCATTCCGATGGCGATGAGCACAGGCATGGCCCGGCGCAACCCCGGCCCCTGGCGAACGCTCCACAGCCCGATGGCGAACATCGCCAGCAGATGATCGAGCCCGGTCAGCGGGTGCAGCAAGCCGGCCAGGAAGCTGCCCCCGTGGGTATGCCCCAGGGCGCCGGAGTGAGCAAGTGCCGCAGAACTGGCCAGCAGCGCCGCCGGGGCCAGCAGCCAGCTCAGGTGGCGCGATGAATGAACGTGCGATGACATGTCGAACTCCTTGTCGGATGAAACGGAGTCACTTGGCGGTCGTGGTTTCCGAGCCAGTGATGGCTTCCTCGGCAGGTCGGCGCTCCGGTGGCCGGCAATCCGGCGGCCGGCGCTCCGGCAGCATGCCGCGCTCGAGGATGAAGGCGATGATGGTCTCGAGCCCTACCCCATCGTGCAGGTTGGTGAACACGAACGGCCGCTCGCCGCGCATCGTGCGGGCATCGCGATCCATCACCTCCAGCGAGGCGTGGACATACTCAGCGATATCGATCTTGTTGATGATCAGCAGGTCCGACTTGGTGATGCCGGGCCCCCCCTTGCGCGGGATCTTGTCGCCGGCCGAGACGTCGATCACGTAGAGCGTGAGATCGGAGAGTTCGGGACTGAAGGTCGCCGAGAGGTTGTCGCCACCGGACTCGACCAGGACCAATTCCAGATCGGGATGGCGCGCCTGGAGGTCATCGATCGCCGCGAGGTTCATCGAGGCATCCTCGCGGATTGCGGTATGCGGACAGCCGCCAGTCTCGACACCGAGGATGCGATCTGCCGGCAGCGCCTCGTTATTGAGCAGGAAGTCGGCATCCTCGCGGGTATAGATGTCGTTGGTGACCACCGCGATATCATAATGCTCGCGCAGCGCCAGGCAGATCTGCTTGAGCAGGGCCGTCTTGCCGGAGCCCACCGGGCCGCCGACGCCGACACGCAGGCAATGGGTCATGGCGTTAACTCCTTGTGTGGAAATTTTTCAACTTCGAAACAGTCGTGAGTACTGTGTCTCGTGCAGCGCGCTGGCCAGCGCGAGTCCTGGCAACGCCGGGCCCAGCTCATCGTCTTCCAGGGTGAGCGCGGTCTCGACTGCCTCGGCGAGGCGCGGACGCAGGCGCTCGATGATCCGCTGCGCCGCAGTCTGCCCGAGCGGCAGTGCCTTGCAGGCCACAGCCAGCTGGTTCTCGAGCCAGGCCCAGGCGAAGCCCAGCAGCGTCTCCTCGACGGCCACGCCGCGCTGCTCGGCAGCAGCGGCAAACATCACCACATAGCCCGGCGTCTCGGGCAGCGGTGCCGTCCGAGGCAACAGCGCCAGGTTGCCCAGCAGACGCACCAGCGCCACCCCCAGGCGCCGCTCCTCCTCGAGCAGTTCGGCGGTTTCCCGATTGGCGGCGAACCAGGCGTTCCAGTACGCCAGCGCCTCGCCATCGCCCCGCGACCAGGCGCGTTGGGCACGCGCCAGCACCGGCAGTTCACAGCGTGTCAGGCCATCGTCGAGCACCCCGTCGATCCAGGCCTCGAGCGAGGCCTCGTCGCGGACCCAGTCGAGCTCGAAGGCACTCTCCAGCCCCTGTGACCAGGCGAAGGCACCGATCGGCAATGCGGGGCTGACCAGTTGCAGCAGGCCGACCAGCGCCAGCGGGTCGCGCGGCGCCTCAGTGGGCATGGCCATGCGACCGCTCATGGTCGTGATCTTGGGAATGGCCGTGGCCGTGGCCATGCGAATGCCCGTGAGAATGTCCCCCGAGCGTATAGGCACCGGGCTCGGGATCGAACGGCGCCTCATGATGCTCGATCTGCGCGCCCAGCCGTTGCGCCAGCTCCTCCAGCACGTGATCCGGCGCGAAGCGCACCCAGCCCTGGCGGTCGTCGCCGCCAAGCGCCAGCGTCACGTGCCGGTTGCCCAGGTGATAGGCGAGCCGCGCCAGCGGCAGGCCGGCGTCTACCCGGGCGGTGGCGACCGGTTCGGGAGCGGCGACGATCCGCACGATCTCGCCGCTCTCGGCCCGGAGCCCTTCGCCGTCGCGCAGCACCGGCCCGCGATCCAGAAACAGTCCCAGATCGCGCCCGCCATCACTGGTGGCCCGCAGGCGCCCGCGGATGCGCAGCTCATAGGTCAACGTCAGTGTGTCAATCGCCTCGCTCGCGGCGACGGGGCCCAGACGCTCGATCAGTTTCAGCATGGCGTACTCCAATCGTCGGCCACGGAGTGCGAGTCGCCTCCGTGGCTCGGTGTCAGAACAGGTGGTAGCGCTGCGCCAGCGGCAGCTCGGTGGCCGGCTCGCAGGTCAGCAGTTCGCCGTCGCAGCGCACCTCGTAGGTCTGGGGATCGACCTCGAGCTGCGGGCAGGCGTCGTTCAGCTTCATGTCGCCCTTGCGCACGCCGCGTACGTTCCGGCACGCCGAGAGCCGGCTCGCCAGGCCCAGCCGGTCCTTGAGCCCGGCGTCGATCGAGGCCTGACTGACGAAGCTCAGGCGCGTCGCGCTGGCCGCCTTGCCGAAGGCACCGAACATCGGCCGGTAGTGCACCGGCTGCGGGGTGGGGATCGAGGCGTTGGCATCGCCCATCGGCGCGGCGGCGATCATTCCGCCCTTGACGATCAGTGCTGGCTTGACGCCGAAGAAGGCCGGCGACCAGAGCACCAGGTCGGCGAGCTTGCCGACTTCCACCGAACCGACCTCATGGGCGATGCCGTGGGTGATCGCCGGGTTGATGGTGTACTTGGCGATATAGCGCCGGGCGCGAAGATTGTCGGCGCCGCGCTCGGCGTCTTCCGGCAGCAGCCCGCGCTGGACCTTCATCTTGTGCGCGGTCTGCCACGTCCGGCAGATCACCTCGCCGACCCGGCCCATGGCCTGGGAGTCCGAGGCGATCATCGAGATCACCCCCAGGTCGTGGAGAATGTCCTCGGCGGCGATGGTCTCGCGACGGATGCGCGAGTCGGCGAAGGCCACGTCTTCCGGGATGTTCGGGTCCAGGTGATGACAGACCATCAGCATATCGAGATGTTCGTCGATGGTGTTCACCGTGTAGGGCCGCGTGGGGTTGGTCGACGACGGCAGCACGTAGTCCTTCGAGCAGGCGGTGATGATGTCCGGCGCGTGGCCACCCCCCGCCCCTTCGGTGTGGTAGGTGTGGATGCCGCGCTCCTTGAACGCCGCCAGAGTGTCCTCGACGAAGCCCGACTCGTTGAGCGTGTCGGTATGGATGGCGATCTGCACGTCGTAACGCTCGGCCACGCTCAGGCAGTTGTCGATCGATGCCGGCGTGGTGCCCCAGTCCTCGTGGAGCTTGAGGCCCATGGCACCGGCCTCGATCTGGGCCTCGAGCGCCTCGGGCAGGCTGGCGTTGCCCTTGCCGAGCAGGCCGATGTTCATGGGCAGGGCATCGACCGCCTGGAGCATGGTGCCGATGTGCCAGGCCCCCGGCGTGCAGGTGGTGGCGTTCGACCCCGTGGCCGGTCCGGTGCCGCCGCCGAGCATGGTGGTCACGCCGCTCATCAGCGCCTCTTCCACCTGCTGCGGGCAGATGAAGTGGATATGCGCATCGATGCCCCCGGCGGTGAGGATCTTGCCCTCGCCGGCGATGATCTCGGTACCGGGGCCGATGACGATATCGACGTCCGGCTGGGTGTCGGGGTTGCCGGCCTTGCCGATAGCGGCGATGCGCCCACCCTGGATGCCGACATCGGCCTTGACGATGCCCCACCAGTCGAGAATCAGCGCATTGGTGATCACGGTGTCCATCACCGCGTCGTCGTGGCGCTGGCTCTGGCCCATGCCGTCGCGGATCACCTTGCCGCCGCCGAACTTCACCTCGTCGCCGTAATGGGTGTGGTCGGTCTCGACCTCGATCCATAGCTCGGTGTCGCCGAGGCGCACGCGATCGCCCACGGTCGGGCCGTACATGTCGGCATAGGCCTGACGACTGATCGTGCTGGCAGGCTTCATGGTTGGCCTCCTTCATCAGGCTTTTGCGCTTTTCGCGTGGCCTCGGGCGCGTTAGAAAGCGAGCCCATGACCTCGCCGCGAAAGCCATAGACATGCCGCCGACCGACGTAGGGGATCAGGGTCACCTCGCGGCTCTGGCCCGGCTCGAAGCGGATGGCCGTTCCCGCCGCCACGTCAAGGCGATAGCCCCGCGCCCTGTCACGGTCGAAGACCAGCGCCGGATTGGCCTCGGCGAAGTGGTAGTGCGAACCGATCTGGATCGGCCGGTCGCCGGTATTGGCGACCTCGACGGTGATTCGCTCGCGCCCCGCGCAGAGCTCGATCTCGCCGTCCTTCAACTGATATTCACCGGGAATCATGGCGAGCTCCTTAGACAATCGGGCTATGGACGGTGACCAGTTTGGTACCATCGGGGAACGTCGCCTCGACCTGCACCTCGTCGACCATCTCGGCGACCCCTTCCATCACGTCGTCGCGGGTCAGGATCTCGCGGCCGTAGCTCATCAGCTCAGCGACGCTTCTGCCGTCGCGGGCGCCCTCGAGGATCTCGAAGCTGATCAGGGCCACGGCCTCCGGGTAGTTGAGCTTGAGGCCTCGATTGCGGCGGCGCTCGGCGAGCTGTGCGGCGGAAAACAGCAGCAGCTTGTCCTTGTCGCGGGGCGTCAGTTCCATGGGAAGCGTTCCTCTCGTCAATAGGCTGGCGTGATTGATTCTGGTGTGCTCTCAGGTGGCCCAGATGCGCGGCGCGTGGGCCTCGCGGCCGACGAGGCGCGGGCGCAGGCACTCCCAGGTGCGCTGGCAGAGCTCCCAGGCGGCGTTGCGGGAATCGCCGAGATAGCGCAGCAGCAGTACGTCGTTGCGCTGGGTCACCGCCCAGCAGGCTGACGCGGGCAATGCCTCGCGCAGCGCCTCGACGGCGGCGCGCGGATCGTCGAGCCCCACTGCCCACAGCGTGGCCTGGACCGTCGACCCGCCCTGCCCCCAGCGCCCGCGGAAACGCGGATGTTGCGGGTCGAGAGGCTGTCGCTCCAGCCACAACGGCAGGCCGTCACGCATCAGTCGGAATTGCTGCTCGACCCGGCCGCTTTCGAACGGCAGCCGGCTGGCCGGACGGCCCAGGGCCATGATCTCCCAGCCCAGGCAACGGGCATCACCGGCGAGCTCGATGGTCGTCGACTGACTGCCACGCGAGCCGTCGAAGGCCAGCGTCTCCTGCGGCAGCCATTCCAGCGTGGCCCCCTCGGCGACCCTCAACCGGACATGCTGGCCCCAGGCCACCCCCCGACTGTCGGCGCGGTAGAGCTTGGCGGCGGCCGGCGTGGTGAGCAGTGCGTGGGCGCCACGCGCGACATCGACATCGATGGCAAGGGCATCGCCACTCACTAGCCCGCCGGGCGGGTGTAGCAGGTAGACGTGGCATGGGGCGCCGGCCTCGCGCCCCTCCGGGTAGAAGGGCCGCTGAACCCGCAATGGGCCCTGGTGGCGCGCCTTGAGAAGTCGCGCACCGCGCTCGCCGGGTGCGAAGCCCAGCTCGAGTGAGGCGGCCCAGCGGCGTGCGGCATCGAAACGATGCCCGGAGTCGTGGTGCCCGTCACCACAGCGGGTGACGAGGGCAAGATCGTGAAGCAGCGTCATACGGTCAGGTGCCGTTTGATCAGATCGTCGCCAAGTTCCTCGATCGCGCCCTGCGCCACTGGCCGGCCGCGATCGAGGATCACGAAGCGATCGGCATACTTGCGCACGAAGGGCAGCTTCTGTTCGGCGAGCAGTACGGTCATGCCATCCTCGCGATTCAGCTTGCGGATCACCTCGCCGATCTCGGCAACGATGTTGGGCTGGATGCCCTCGCCCGGCTCGTCGAGGATCAGCAACCGCGGCTCGAGCACCAAGGCGCGACCGATCGCCAATTGCTGCTGCTGGCCGCCGGACAGATCCCCGCCGCGTCGGTGGCGCATTTCCCTGAGAACCGGGAACAGTTCGTAGACCCGCTCGGGAATCGCACGGCGGCCGTTGCCGCGCTTGCCGTCGCGGCGTGCCGCCAGCCCGGTGCGCAAGTTCTCCTCCACCGTCAGCAGCGGGAAGATCTGGCGGCCCTGAGGCACGTAGCCGATCCCCAGCCGCGAACGATCCTCGACGCGCCGCCGGGTCAGCGGTATCTCTCCATCATAGGTGAGCTCGCCACTTTTGATCGGCACTTCGCCCATCACGCACTTGAGCAGCGTGGTCTTGCCCACACCGTTGCGCCCCATCACGCAGGTGCACTGCCCCCTGGGCACGTCGAGCGACAGATCCCACAGGGTGTGGCTCTCGCCGTAGAACTGATTGAGCGTGTCGATGGCCAGCATCACGCCTCCTCCCCGAGATAGACCTCGACCACCCGCGGGTCGCTGGATACCTGATCCATGCTGCCCTCGGCCAGTACGCTGCCTTGGTGGAGCACCGTGACCTTGCGGGCGATCGAGCGCACGAAGCCCATGTCGTGCTCGACCACTACCACGGACTGCTTGCCGGCGAGGCTGGTGAGCAATTCGCCGGTGCGTTCCATCTCCTGCTCGGTCATGCCGGCCACCGGCTCGTCGACCAGCAAGAGCCGCGGACGCTGCATCAGCAGCATGCCGATCTCCAGCCACTGCTTCTGACCGTGGGAGAGAATCCCCGCCGGTCGCCGGCGTGCGGCCTCCAGCCCGATCAGCGACAGCACTTCGTCGATACGATCGTGCGCCTCGCCGTCGAGCCGCGCAGTCAGCGTCGGCAGCACGCGCTTGTCGGCGCTCATCGCCAGCTCGAGATTCTCGAACACGCTGAGCGCCTCGAACACCGTGGGCTTCTGGAACTTGCGGCCGATCCCCAGGGTGGCGATCTCGGGTTCGTTCAGGGTCAGCAGGTTGTGCCGGCTGCCGAACCACACCTGTCCCTGGTCGGGCCGTGTCTTGCCGGTGATGATGTCCATCATGGTGGTCTTGCCCGCGCCGTTGGGGCCGATGATGCAGCGTAGCTCGCCGTCGTCGATGGTCAGGTTGAGCGCGTTGATCGCCTTGAAGCCGTCGAAACTGACACTGACATCCTCGAGATAGAGGATCGGCCCATGGCGCACGTCGACCGGCGACTCGTTGGGGATCAGGAAATCGAAGACCCGGTCGCGCTCGGCCAGTGACTGCAGAATGCTCATGCCGTCGCCTCCTTGCCCGTCGTCTCGTCGTCATGTCGCGCCTCGCGCCGTCGCCACTGCATCAGGCCCGCCAGGCCACGCGGTAGGAGCACCGTGCAGACCACGAACAGCCCGCCCAGGGCGAACAGCCAGGCATCGGGCATCACTCCGGTAAATACCGTCTTGGCATAATTGACCAGGATCGCCCCAATCACCGCGCCATAGAGCGTGGCGCGACCCCCCAGCGCCACCCAGACGACGATCTCGATGGAGAACAGTGGCGAGAACTGGCTGGGATTGATGATCCCCACCTGCGGCACGTAGAGCGCCCCGGCGACGCCGGCGAGCATCGCCGAGACGACGAACACGAACAGTTGCACGCGCTCGACCCGGTAGCCGATGAAGCGCACCCGCGCCTCGGCATCCCGCGAGGCCACGCAGACCCGCCCCAGCTTGCTGGCGACGATCGCCCGGCACAGCCAGTAGCCGAGCCCCAGCGCCACGCCGGAGGCGAGGAACAGGCCCAGGCGCGTGCCGTCGGCGCTGATCGGAAAGCCCAGCAGCTCCTTGAAGTCGGTCAGCCCGTTGTTGCCGCCGAAGCCCATCTCGTTGCGGAAGAACGCCAGCATCAGCGCGAAGGTCAGCGCCTGGGTGATGATCGACAGATAGACCCCGGTGACCCGTGAGCGGAACGCCAGGAAGCCGAACACCAGCGCCAGCAGCCCCGGTGCCAGCAGCACCATCAGGAAGGCGAACCCGGCCATGTCGAAGCCCTGCCAGTACCACGGCAGATGATCCCAGTTGAGGAACACCATGAAGTCCGGCAGCACCGGATCGCCGTAGACACCACGGTCACCGATCTGGCGCATCAGGTACATGCCCATGGCATAGCCACCGAGGGCGAAGAAAGCGCCGTGACCGAGACTCAGGATGCCCAGATAGCCCCACACCAGATCGACCGCCACGGCGAGCAGCGCATAGCACAGGTACTTGCCGAGCAGCGCTACCGTGTAGGTCGAGACATGCAGGGGGTTGGCCGCCGGCAGCGCCAGGTTGAGCACACAGACCACCGCCAGGGCGACGATCAGCACACCGACGAAACATTGCGTCGAGCGCTCCGTGGCCGGTTTGAGGAACCAGTTCATGGCTCAGCCCTCCGCCGCGCGGCCCTTCTGCGGGAACAACCCGCGCGGGCGCTTCTGGATGAACAGGATGATGAACACCAGCACGATCACCTTGGCCAGCACCGCACCGGCCCAGGGCTCGATCACCTGATTGATCACGCCCAGCGACATGCCGGCGACCAGGGTGCCCCACAGGTTCCCCACGCCGCCGAACACCACCACCATGAAGGAGTCGATGATGTAGTTCTGACCCAGGTTGGGGCCGACGTTGGTCAGCTGCGAGAGCGCCACCCCGGCGAGCCCAGCGACCCCGGAGCCCAAGGCGAAGGTGAGGATGTCGACGCGCGTGGCGTGAATGCCCATGGCCCGCGCCATGGTGCGGTTCTGGGTCACCGCACGGACCTCCAGACCGAGCCGGGTGCGGCGCATCACCAGCATCAGCGCCGCGAACACCACCAGCGCGAAGCCCAGCACATAGAGCCGGTTGAGGGTCAGCGACAGCGCCTCGTTGACCACCAGCGAGCCGCTCATCCACTCCGGCGTGACCACGGTACGGTTGAGCGGCGAGATCACCGTGCGCACCAGTTGCTGCAGGATCAGGCTGACGCCGAAGGTGGCGAGCAGCGTTTCCAGCGGCCGCCCCTTGAGGAAGCGGATCACGCTACGCTCGATGACCACACCGACCAGCGCCGACACCAGAAACCCCGCAGGGATCGACAGGATCAGCGCCAGCCCGGGCTGGCCGGGCAGCAGTTGCTGGAGCATCCAGGTAGTATAGGCGCCGAGCATGATCAGCTCGCCGTGGGCCATGTTGATCACGCCCATCACACCGAAGGTGATCGCCAGGCCGATCGCCGCCAGCACCAGTACCGAGCCCAGGCTGAGCCCGAAATAGAGCGTCTCGGCAGCGTGATTGAGCTTGAGCTTCTGCTCGATGCCGGCCAGCGCCTGCTGCGCCGCCTCGGCCGCCTCGCCGTCACCCTGGGCAACCTGACCGAGCGCGGCACGCACGGTGGAATTGAGGCTACCGGAAAGCGTGTCGATGGCAGCATCGATCTGCTCGGCGTCCCCCGATTGCAGGCGGTAGAGGGCCAGCGCCTGGGCCAGCTTGGCGCGCACATCCGGGTCGGATTCGGCGTCGAGGCGCGCGCCCAGCGGTTCGGCCAGGTCGGCGTCGACCTCGCCGATCAGGCGATCGGCACTGGCCAGCCGTTCGGTCGGGTCATCGGCGTCGAGGTCGAGAATCGCCATCGCGCTGCGCAGTTGATTGCGCAGTGCATTGTTGATGGTGATGCGGTCGATATGGCGCCGCGATACCTCGCCCAGCGGGGTATCGTCGACGGCGTCGATCACCGTCCAGTCGCGCCCGCGGTTGTCGGTGACGATCACGAAACGGCCGTCGTCCTCAAGCCGTTGCAGCTTGCCGTCGAGCAGCGCCTTCAGCCAGACGCGGGTACGCGGCGCCTGACTGGCGACCAGGGCCTTGATAGCCTGAGCCTTGGCGGCGTAGGAATCGGCAGCGAGCGCGCGCAACTCAGGCGGCGCCTGCTGCGGTGCGACGTCCTGTGCCTGGGCATTGCCCGTGCCCAGCGAGGCAAGACAAGCGAGCATCAGGATCGCGGTGATGGTCCGCAAGATGGCCATGCGGGAATCCTTCGAGTGGCGTGTCGCGGAACCGGCGACGGCAGCACCGTGCCGGTTCCGGAGGTTATCGGGGCCGACCATGACAAGCACGGACGGCGACTCGCACTTGCACTGACCGACGGCTTACTCGGTGCTGCCGCCGCAGGTCTTTTCGACCACGTTGTAGTTGCCGCACTCGAGCGGCTTGCGCCAGTCGCTGATCAGGTCACGCGAGCCGGGAAGGTAATCGGACCAGGCATCGCCGGCCACGGTGGAGGGCGTCTGCCAGACCACCGAGAACTGGCCATTGTCCTGAATCTCGCCGATCATCACCGGCTTGGTGATGTGATGGTTGGGCATCATCGTCGCGTAGCCACCCGACAGGTTGGGCACGGTGACACCGATGATCGCGTCCTTGACCGCGTCGACGTCGGTGGAGCCGGCCTTCTTGACCGCCTGCAGCCACATGTTGAAGCCGATGTAGTGGGCTTCCATCGGATCGTTGGTGACCACGGTGTCATCGTCGTCGTTGTAGGCGATCCAGTTGTCGATGAAGTCGTAGTTGGCGTCGGTATCGACGCTCATGAAGTAGTTCCAGGCCGCCAGATGACCGACCAGCGGCGCAGTGTCGATCCCCGAAAGCTCCTGCTCACCCACCGAGAAGGCCATGACCGGAATGTCGGCGGCGTCGATGCCCTGGTTGGCCAGCTCACGATAGAACGGCACATTGGCATCGCCATTGATCGTCGAGACTACCGCGGTCTTCTTGCCCTGGCTGCCGAACTGCTTGATGTTGGAAACGATGTTCTGCCAGTTGGAGTACCCGAATGGCGTGTAGTCGACCATGATGTCGTCATCGGCGACACCGTGTTCCTTGAGATAGGTCTCGAGAATCTTGTTGGTGGTACGCGGGTAGACGTAGTCGGTGCCCTCGAGTACCCAGCGCTTCACGCCGACGTTGTTCATCAGGTAGTCGACGGCCGGGATCGCCTGCTGGTTGGGGGCGGCGCCGGTATAGAAGATGTTCTCGGAGGACTCCTCGCCCTCGTACTGCACCGGGTAGAACAGCAGGCCGTTGAGCTCCTCGACGACCGGCAGAACCGCCTTGCGCGAGGCGGAGGTCCAGTTGCCGAAGATTACGTCAACCTTGTCCTTGGCGAGCAGCTGACGGGCCTTTTCGGCGAACAGCGGCCAATCGGAGGCCGGATCGACCACCACCGGCTCGAGTTTCTTGCCGAGCAGGCCGCCCTTCTCATTCTGCTGCTGGATCAGCATCAGGAGCTCATCCTTCAGCGTCGACTCGCTGATCGCCATGGTGCCGGAGAGCGAGTGAAGGATACCGACCTTGATGGTGTCTTCCTGAGCCAGGGCAGGAACCGAAATTCCCAGGCCGAGCAGGCCGGCCGCGATCCAGCGATGGGGCTTGGTTGCGTTCACTTGAATCTCCTTGCGCTTATGATTGTTGGTCGTGTCCAGCGGCGAGCGCACTATGGCGGACGCCTTGACATCGCAATTGCAAGGAATGTGCCACTATTTCAAAAAATACTGATCACCCTTTACAAACAGTAGCTTGAATAGCGAAGAAAAGCCCTATCCCGGTATACCGCTCTCGGACCGACACCCGGCAGGCGCCACAATGAAGCAGCCTTGACGGGATCACGCACCACAACAAGGCAGGCTATATAAAAGAGAGGGAAAAATGCCCGCCGGTTGCAGCGGGCGGCGTCTCAAGCGCGTCATTCCTCCGGGTAAAAGGCGTCCTCGGGCAGCGCCATCAGCGTCTCGGCGCCCGCTCCGATCTCGTGCTCCAGCGATGTTACCCGGGGCAACAGGCGCGTCAGGAAGTAGCGCCCCACCGCCAGCTTGGCACGATAGAAGGAATCACCCGAGGGCCCCTGCTGCTGCAGGCCCTGGCGGGCCGTGGTCATCATGCGCCACCACAGCCAGGCATAAACGACATGTCCCAGCAGCGAGAGATAGCCGGTCGCCGCTGCACCCAGCTCGGAAGCATCCTCGCGGGCCCGTTCCAGCAGCCCCGCCGTGGCGCGCTCCAGTCCAGCCACGGCCTCGGTGACGCGCCGGCGTTCATCGGCCAGTTCCGGGTCGCGCTGCGCATCGAGCTCGCTGCGGACGCGCTCGACGAGTCGCGCGACCAGAGCGCCCTGATTGCGGAACAGCTTGCGTCCGACCAGATCCATCGCCTGAATGCCGTTGGTGCCTTCATAGATCATCGCGATACGCGCATCACGCACGTACTGCTCGGCGCCCCACTCCACACAGTAGCCATTGCCGCCATAGAGTTGCTGGGCCTCGACGGTGACGTCGAAGCCCCGATCGGTGAGAAAGGCCTTGGCCACCGGCGTGAGCAGAGCCACCAGGGCCTCGGCGTCTTCGCGCACGGCGGCGTCGGGATGCAGGCGCGCCCGGTCGAGCTGGCCGGCGACGAAGCCCGCGAAGGCGCGCCCGCCCTCGTTCCAGGCGCGGATGTCCAACGCCATGCGGCGCACGTCGGGGTGCACCAGGATCGGATCGGCCGGCTGGTCGGGCTCCGCCGCGCCCTGCGGCGCCCGCCCCTGGCGCCGCTGACGGGCGAAGTCCATGGCGCTCTGGCCGGCGACCTCGCCTAGCCCCAGCCCCTGCAGCCCGATCGACAGCCGCTCGTAGTTCATCATCGTGAACATCGCCGCCAGGCCCTGATGCGGCTCGCCGATCAGCACGCCCTCGGCGGCGTCGAAGTGCATCACGCAGGTCGCGCTGCCCTTGATGCCCATCTTGTGCTCGAGGCCGCCACAGCTGACCCCGTTGGTCTCGCCAGGCTCGCCCGCCGCGTCCACCTTGCGCCTGGGCACCAGAAACAGCGAGATCCCCCGGGTACCGGCCGGGGCATCGGGCAGCCTGGCGAGCACCAGATGCACGATATTGTCGACCATGTCGTGCTCGCCGCCGGTGATCCAGATCTTGCTGCCGGTCAGTGCATAGCGCGCTTGTCCGGTGGTGTCCTCCCCCGGCAGGGGCTCGGCACGCGTGCGAATCAGCCCGAGATCGGTACCGCAGTGCGGTTCGGTCAGGCACATGGTACCCAGCCACTCGCCGGCGTACATGCGCGGCAGGTAGACACGCTTGACCGGCTCCGGGGCGTGATGATCCAGCAGCAGGGTCGCGCCGGTGTTGAGCGCCGGATACAGGGCGAAACCGGTATTGGTGGCGTAGAGCATCTCCTCGAAGGCGACGGTCAACAGCTTGGGCATGCCCTGGCCGCCATGCTCGGGGTTGCCGCCCAGGCCGAACCAGCCGCCCTCGGCCAGGGTGCGCCGGGCTTCCTTGAAGCCGTCCGGGGTGGCGACCCGCCCGGCCTCGAAACGACACCCCTGAGCGTCGGCGGATTGGTTGAGCGGGAACAGTTCGGCGCGGGTCAGGCGGGCCGCTTCCTCGAGGATGGCATCGGCCAGATCGGGCGTCAGCTCGCGGGTGGCGGGCATGGCGGCCCACTCGTCACCGGCCTGGAAAACCTCGTTGAGCACGAAGCGCATGTCACGCAGGGGTGCCTGATAGTAGGCCATGAACGGGACTCCAGCAGATTCAAACGGTCGCTTGAATGTAGCGCAGATCGGCCGGCGCCGTCATCTCGACCTTCGCCGGGCGGTGCATCGCGATGTTGCCTCGACGCATCGCCGAACGGCCGGTTTCACCATCTTTGTGCCGCAATTTCTCCCGAAAGGTGGTAGGCAGGGATTTATTGATTCAGGATAATTCCTGACGCTTGCGCGTTCCTGTCGAGTCGCCGCCCCTGCCGGCGAAACACGCTCGAACGACGCATGGGGAACGCAAGGGGAATGTCGAGAGCGGTATCATCCCCGACATTGCATCTCGGACTGAAAAACGGAGACAACCCGTGGCTCAAGACACCAACAGCCAGCCGGAGCCGCCACAGGAAGGCGTGCCAGCCCCTGAAGGCCCGGCCAATCTCATCGATACCGATTACGTGATCGGACAGGACAACATCACCACCAACAAGTTTGGCTTCGATGTCGACCTGCACGGCAAGGTCTTCACGATCTCGTCGCTGTTGATCCTGTTCTTCGTGATCATCACCCTCGCGCTGCCCGACCAGATGGGGCGATCTTCAACGGTACCCGCCAGTGGCTGACCAGTCACCTGAGCTGGCTCTTCCTGCTGTCCGCCAACATCTTCGTCATCGTCTCGGTGGTGCTGATCTTCACGCCGCTGAGCAAGGTGCGCATCGGCGGAGCTCACGCCAAGCCGGATTTCAGCTACGCCGGCTGGTTCGCGATGCTGTTCGCCGCCGGCATGGGCATCGGCCTGATGTTCTATGGCGTCTCCGAGCCGATGACCCACTTCGGCACCTCGCTGGGCGGCACCACCGTCGAGAACGGCGTGCGTACCGACTGGGCGCCGCTGGGCGCCGCCCAGGGTGACGAGCAGGGCGCCATCGCACTGGGCATGTCCGCCACCATCTTCCACTGGGGGCTGCATCCGTGGGGCATCTATGCCGTGGTCGCCCTGGCGCTGGCCCTTTTTTCCTACAACAAGGGCCTGCCGCTGACCATGCGCTCGATCTTCTACCCGATCCTGGGTGAGCGCGTCTGGGGCTGGCCGGGCCATCTCATCGACATCCTGGCCGTGTTCGCCACCCTGTTCGGTCTGGCGACCTCACTGGGCATCGGGGCCTCCCAGGCGTCCGCGGGGCTGCACTATCTGTTCGACACGCCCAACAACAACGTGGCGATGGTCGTGCTGATCATGGGCATCACCCTGGTCGCGCTGGGGTCGGTCGTGCTGGGCGTCGACAAGGGCGTCCAGCGCCTCTCGCAGCTCAACATGGTCCTGGCCTTCCTGCTGCTGGCCTTCGTGATCTTCGTCGGCCCCACGCTGATGATCGCCACCGGCTTCTTCGAGAACCTGGGCTCCTACCTGAAGAACCTGCCGGCGCTGTCGAATCCCTTCGGCCGTGAAGACGTCAACTTCGTGCAGGGCTGGACCGCCTTCTACTGGGCCTGGTGGATCTCCTGGTCGCCGTTCGTGGGCATGTTCATCGCTCGCGTCAGCCGCGGCCGCACGGTACGCGAGTTCCTGATCGCCGTGCTGCTGGTGCCCTCGCTGGTCTCCGTGCTGTGGATGACCGCCTTCGGCACCACCGCCATTCACCAGGTCATCGCCAACGGGTTCGAGGGGGTCAAGGATGCTGCCCTGGAGCTGCAGCTGTTCGTCATGCTCGGCCAGCTGCCGCTGACCGGCATCACCTCCTTCATCGGCATCATCCTGGTCATGGTGTTCTTCATCACCTCGTCCGACTCCGGTTCGCTGGTGATCGACTCCATCACCGCCGGCGGCAAGGTCGATGCGCCCAAGCCGCAGCGCATCTTCTGGGCCCTGATCGAGGGCGCGATCGCCATCGCCCTGCTGCTGGGCGGCGGCCTGAGTGCGCTGCAGGCAGCGGTCATCTCCACCGGCCTGCCCTTCACGCTGGTCCTGCTGGCGGCGTGCTACGCCATCATCCAGGGCCTGCGCAGCGAGCCCCGGACCTGACAGCCGAGTCCTTCGCAACGACAACGGCCCGCCTTTCGGCGGGCCGTTTGCGTTTCTGCCGGGCTGAACGGATTTCCTGCCCCGGACTGAGCGGGCCGGGAACGACCGACTAGCGCCAGAGCTCGCCCACCGGGGTCTCCAGGGTGTGATAGCGGGCCACCTGCGCCTGCAGCAGTTCCGCCGTGGCCAGGGCATCCACCAGGGCATGGTGGCCGGTGTAGGGCGGCAGATGATAGCGCTGGCGACTCTCGTGAAGCCGGATCGAGGCAGCCGGCTGGCCCAGCCAGCGACGCAACCGGGCCCACCAGGATTGACGATGGATGCGGGCTTCCAGCGACATGGTGTCGATCACCGGAAACAGCAGGCTCTCGCCGAGGCGCTCGCGAATCGCCGCGTCCAGGAAGCTGCGCTCGATGCGCCGGTAGTGGACCACCACCAGGCGTCCCGACAGGCACGCCAGCAGCTCATCGAGAATCGCGCTGAGATCGGGAGCGCCGGCCACCTCCGAGTGCGTGATATGGTGAAAGGCGACGGACTCCTCGCTCAGGTTGCGCCGGGGCGACAGCACCCAGTAGCGCCCCTCGCGGACCCGTATCCGCTCCAGGGTGAAGGGCATGACCCCGATGCTGACGATGTCGTGCCGACCGGCGTCCAGGCCGGTGGTTTCCAGATCCAGGGCCGCCAGCGGCACCCGGCCGATCGGCGTGTCGGGAGACAGCGCCTCCACGCCGGCCGAGAAGAAGTTCACCAGACGCGAATCCCGGGCTTCCCGGGCCCGCGAGGCCAGGTAGACATCCCAGTCCGGCCGCGTCTCGCGGCGCCTGAAGAGTCCGCCGGCCCTCATCCGCGGGACCGTTTCGAGGGCATGGGATAGCGGAATCCCAGGAACTTCTGGGCGTGACTGATCACTTCGAAGGCATCCTTGAGATGGTGTCGCTCGCGACTGTCGATGTTTTCCGGCTCGATATTGTTGTCGGGCTCCTCGCCCTGCTCGATATCGTGGGCCTGATGCCGAATGCGCACCATCGAGAGGAACTCGAAGGCGTAGCGCAGCCGCTCGTTGACGCCGTCGGCCAGCAGTCGCGTCTTGGCGATGTCGTCCAGCCGAGCGAAGGTGTTCTGGGCCTTCGAGCCACAGGCCAGGGCATGCACGCGCACCAGATCGGCCAGTGGCGCGGTGCCGCGCCGCTTGAGATTGATGGATTTGCGGTGCTTGCCGTCCTGTTCCATGACGAAGGTACGGAAGAAGCCCAGTGGTGGAGTGCGGCCGAGCGCATTGCGGGCCATCGCCGCGAGGAAGAAGGGCCGCTGTGGTGCCCGTTCGGCAATGAGGTCCTGCAGGGCCTCGACCAGCGGCTCCTCGCCATGTACCGCCGCCAGATCGAAGAAGATCGAACTGTGCAGCAGCCGCTCGGGATTGGGCGCATCCATCCACTCGGTGAAGTAGCGCTTCCAGACCTGCAGGGGCTGGCGCCACCGCGGGTTGGTGGCCATCACGTCGCCCTTGCAGTAGGGGTAGCCACAGGCGGCAAGGCCGTCGCTGACGAACTTGGCCAGGGCCTCGAAATAGGCGTCGTGCTGCTCGGGGTCGAAGCGGTCGTCGAGTACCAGGGCGTTGTCCTGATCGGCGGTGATGGTCGGCTCGTCACGCGCCATCGACCCCAGCACCATGAAGCAATAGGGCACGGGCGGCGGACCCAGTTCGGCTTCCGCCAGCTCGATCAGCCGATGCGCGAAGCTGCGCCCCACGGTCGCCAGCGCCCGCCCCACCATCTCCGAGTTGGCACCGTCGGCCACCATCCGGGCAAAGGCGGTGCGCACCTCCTCGGACAGATGGGCGAGCTGGTCCACCTCGTTCTGGAGAAAGATGTTGTTGACCAGAAAGAGACTGCTGTGTGTCTCGTAGCGCACGATATCGGAAAGATGCAGGACACCGATCGGCTGACGCCGGTGCAGCACGGGCAGGTGATGCACCTGATTGCGCAGCATGCTCAGCATCGCCTCGTAGACCGTCTCGTCCGACTGTACCACGACCAGCTGCCGGGACATCGCATCGGTCGCCGGGGCCTGGGGGGTGACTCCCTCGGCCAGCACGCGGGTGCAGAAGTCACGGTCGGTGAGAATGCCGCACAGACGCCAGCCCTGGCCGTCCCGGTCGATGAAGGTATATGGCGAGGCGTTCTCCGCCGGCTCGATGACCAGCACGCAGGTGGTGTTGGCATCGCGCATGCGTTGCGCCGCCTCCTGCAGAGTCACGCCGGCCTCGATCATCTCGGCGGGACGACCGAGCAGCTTGCGCACCCGGGTGGTCATCATGTCGCTGTCGTGCCGCTGCTGCTCGACCGTGGTCTTGAGCCGCTGGCCACCGGTGTCGACGAACTCGGCGAATTCATCGTCCTGGTCGCAGACCTCTTCGAACACCTCGGCGGGAATGAAGTAGATCAGGGTGTCCTCGATGGCCCGGACCGGATAGCGCACCCGACGATTGCGCAGCAGATCCGAGTAGCCGAAGATGTCGCCCTCCCCCAGCCGATTGAACAGCCGGCCGTTGCGCAGGTACATCTCCACCGCCCCGCTGCGCACGTACCAGAGGGCCTCGATCGGCTGATCCTTGACCAGCAGCTCGGTGCCGGCCTGGAAGTAACGGATTTCGACCGACGCGGCGACCGTGTCGAGCAGATCGTCCGACAGGCTGTCGAAGGGCGCGAACTGCGCCAGGTGATCGCGGATGTCCAGCTGCTCGACGTTCATGTCGGCCTCCCGTGACGTGTTGCCGTCATTCTCGGAAGCCCGACCGACTCCCGTCAATCCGGAGCGCCGATGTCAGGCACTGTCGGCCTGCGCCCGGGGTGTCGGATGCTTGCCCTCGTCCCAGCCGCGACTGGCGGCACGCTGGGTCTCGAACCAGTCGAGCCGTTCCTGCAGGCCCACGACATGCCCGATCACGATCAGCGTCGGCGGCCGGATGCTGTCACCGTCGAGGCTTGCCGGCAGAACCGCCAGGGAACCGACGTGAACGCGCTGTCGCGCCGTGGTGCCCTGCTCGACCAGCGCCAGAGGCGTGTCCCCGGCAAGGCCGTGAGCCTGCAGTTCCTGCTGAATGACCTCGAGACTGCCCAGTCCCATGTAGAAGACCAGCGTCTGCCCCTCGCGGGCCAGCGCGGGCCAGTCCAGATCGCAGCTGCCGTTCTTGAGATGCCCGGTGACGAAGCGCACCGACTGGGCGTGATCCCGGTGGGTCAGGGGAATGCCGGCATAGGCCGCGCAACCCGAGGCCGCGGTGATGCCGGGCACCACCTCGAAGTCGACTCCCGCCTGGGCCAGGCTTTCCAGCTCCTCGCCGCCGCGGCCGAAGATGAAGGGGTCCCCGCCCTTGAGACGAACCACACGCCTGCCACAGCGCGCCCAGTCGACCAGGGCCCGGTTGATTCCCGACTGGGGGACGCTGTGCGAGGAGCGCGCCTTGCCGACATAAAGCCGCTGTGTGTGGGGCGGGATCAACGCGAGAATCTCGTCGCTCACCAGGCGGTCGTGCAGCACCACATCAGCTGTCTGCAACCGCTTGAGCGCCTTGATCGTCAGCAGTTCGGGATCTCCCGGTCCGGCACCGACCAGACAGACCTGCCCACGCGGGAAATCGCGCAAAGCCGCGAGGCGAGCGGGATTCGAGACAGCATCGTCGGTCGGAAACATGGCGCACCCTGTTATAACAAAAACGCAAAAAGACTCTATATCTTATACGTAAAAATAATGAACAAGGGCGCCGGGTACCAGTAACGTCTAGTTGCCAGCATATAACTCGATCGTTGGAATGCAAGACGCCTCCGGCGAATGCTCGCCGGAGGCGTCCAGTCAGGCTGCCCGACGGAGCGGGATCAGCCGGCCAGCTGCTTACGCAAACGCGGGCTGAGTAATTCGCCGATAACGGTGAGCACAACCAGCGCCGCCAGCAGCCAGGGCCACTGACTGCCCATGTCGAGCGTCATCACGCCCAGTGCGTCGATGAAGATCACCACGATGCCCAGCGGGCTGACGTAGCGGATCATGAACAGCCACAGGGCGTGCTGAGCGCGGCTCAGGCCCAGCTCAGAGCGGAAGATCTCGTTGCGCAGCACGAAGCCGGCCAGGATGGCCATGCCCAGGCCGCCCAGCGGCATCATCCAGCGCGAGGTCAGGTAGTCCAGCCAGCCGAAGAAGTTCTTGCCGACGAAGGTCCAGTCTGCACCGACGTTGAACGACAGCATGGCCAGGGTGCTGACGATCCACAGCACGATACCGGTTCCCCAGGCCGCCTTGACCCGGGAAATGCCCTTGCTTTCGAGCCAGGCCACGGTGGCCTCGATCATCGAGATCGCCGAGGTCAGCGCGGCCATGGTCAGCATGATGAAGAAGATGGCTTCCAGCAGGGTGCCCAGCGGCATCTGCTCGAAGGCCAGCGGCAGGCTCATGAAGATCAGCCCCGGGCCGCTGGCCGGATCCAGACCGTTGGCGAAGATCACCGGGAAGATCGCCAGACCGGCCATCAGCGCCACCAGGGTGTCACAGATCGCCACGGTGAAGGTGGTACGGGCGATGGACTTGCCGTCGGGCAGGTAGGAACCATAGGTCAGGATCGCACCCGACGCGAGAGACAGGGTGAAGAAGGCGTGCCCCATGGCTGCCAGCAGACCGGCGCTGGAGAGCTTGCCGATCTCGAAGCCGAACAGGAAATCGAGCGCCTGACCGAAGCCACCGGAGAACATGGCGTAGACGATCATGATGCCCAGCATGATCACCATGCCCGGCATCATCCAGCGCACGCTCTTCTCGATGCCTTCCTGGACGCCCTTGCCGACGATCACCATGGTGACCACCGTCACCAGCGTGCTCCAGAAGCCGAGGTTCCAGGGACTGGCGTTGTTGGCGCCGAAGATCGCCGCCATGCCGTCCACCGTGTCGGCGCTGAGGCCGCCGGTCACCGTCTTCCACAGGTAGGAGACCGACCAGCCGGCCACCACCACGTAGAAGGAAAGAATCATGAAGCCGCAGAGCATCGCCATCCAGCCGATCAGCGACCACCCGGCCCCCTGGCCGGATTCCCGGGCCACGCGGCGAATGGCGTCGATCGGACTGCCCCGACCGCGGCGACCATAGCCGATCTCGACCATCATGATGGGGATGCCGATGGCCGCGATGCACAGCAGATAGACCAGCACGAAGGCCCCGCCGCCGTACTCCCCGGTCATGTAGGGGAACTTCCAGATATTGCCCAACCCCACCGCGGAGCCGGTCGCGGCAAGCACGAAGCCCCAGCGACCCATCCAGAGATTCTGCGGTTTTTCTCTTGTCGTCATAACACACACCTTGAAGGTTTTATTGTTGTGCCAAAGGCCGCCCACAGGGTTTGGCAAACAGGGCAGCGATTGTAGCGCCAAGCGGTGAGCTTGCACCAACCTCGCACCCGATTCTGCCGTACCTTGAGCATTTTGCAGCAGAAAGCACTGCGATAACCGAAATCGTTCATGCCGTGACAGCGTCGGCCTGCAGCTCGGGGGCGGCCCGCCGGAACGCCTCGAGATCGCGAGCCCGGGCATCCAGCGCGGCCAGCGCCGGATAGTCATCGAGCGGGCAGTCGAAACGCCGCGCGTTGTAGAGCTGCGGCACCAGACACAACTCGACCAGACCCGGCCGCTCGCCGAGCGAGAAGGGCGTCGACCACTCGGCCACCCGGGATTCGAGCGCCGCCAGACCCTGTGCGACCCAGTGGCGGTACCAACGCAACTTGTCCGGCTCCTCGACGCCCAGCTCGCGCTTCAGATACTGCAGGACCCGCAGGTTGTCGAGCGGATGGATCTCGCAGGCGATGACCTGGGCCAGAGAGCGGCTCTGGGCACGGGCCACCGGCTCCTCGGGCAGCAGCCGTGGACCGGGGCGCGTCTCGTCCAGGTACTCGATGATCGCCAGCGACTGGGACAGGCAGGTGCCGTCACTGTCGATGAACAGCGGCACCAGCCCCTCCGGGTTGCGTCGTCGATACGCCGGAGCGTGCTGCTCGCCCCCGTCGCGTACCAGGTGCACGCTGCGATGCTCGACCTCGACCTGCTTGAGATTGAGGGCAATCCGCACACGATAGGCGGCGCTGGAGCGCCAGTAGCCATAAAGAACAGGAGGCGATTCAGCCATCGCGATCTCCTTCAGCCGTCATTTGAAGTGGACCGAGCATCGCCACCCGGCATAAAGTTTCATTTGAAACGATATGCGCAATCCCCCCGGTCGCTCAAGAACCCGACTCCCGCCCTTAGTCGTAGCCGATCCACAAAGCTGTCAACTTTTCCGTACGGCACATTCCCCTGCCACGACTTTCGGGGCGGAATTATACTCGGGGGATCGTTCACCACTGGTCCATCAGGAGTCGCCGCTTGCACTCGACCACTGCCGCCCCCCGTGCCGAACTCGACCTCAAGGTATTTCTGCCCTATCGCCTGGCGAACCTGGCGGAGCGCATCAGTCAGGCGCTGTCCACGATCTATGCCGAGCAGTATGACCTGACCATCGCCCAGTGGCGCATCCTGGCCTGGCTTCAGCAGGCCCAGCCACTGACCGCCAAGCGCATCTGCGAACTGACGGCCATGGACAAGGCCCGGGTATCGCGGGCGGTTTCGCAACTGCTCTCACGCGAGCTCATCTGTCGGCAGCGCGATGACGGCGACCAGCGCACCCTGTGGCTGACGCTCAGCGAGGCGGGACTCGATCTGCTCGACTCGGCGATTCCCCGGGCGCTGGCCTGGGAGCAGTCGTTGGTGGCGACCCTGAGCACGGCAGAGTATCGTGACCTCTTCCGGCTCCTGGACAAGCTCGAGGCCGGGCTCGCCCTCGAGGCGACACGCGACTAGCTCCCGCATTTCCGCAAGGAGGTTTCATGGCTCACCAGTTCGCGATCCTCGGCCTGGGCTATTTCGGCGTGACCGTCGCCCAGGAGTTGCGTCGCCAGCACAATGATGTCCTGGGCGTCGATCACAGCGAGGATCGCGTCAACGCGCTGGCGGACCTGCTGACCCATGCGGTGGTCGCCGACATCACCAACGAAAAGGCCCTGGCCGAGCTTTCGCTGGGCGACTACGACGCCGTGGTGATCGATGTCGACGACAACATCGAGGCCAGCATGATCTGTACGCTGCTGGTCAAGGAACAGGGGGTCCAGGAAATCTGGGTCAAGGCGCATTCCGACACCCACTATCGCCTGCTCAAGCACATCGGCGCCGATCATATCGTCTATCCCGAGTATGATACCGGCCTGCGCGTGGCGGAGAGCCTGCACTATCGCGCCATGGTCGACTTCATCCAGCTCGGCGATCGGCAGTTCATCGTCGAGCTCCAGGCGACCGACAATCTCAGCGAACGCTGCCCGACCGTGGCCGACCTGCCCATCGATGAAACCGATCTCTCGCTCATCGCCATCAAGCGCGGCAGCGAGGTCGTGCGGGATCCGGCCGGCGACACCTCGCTGCGCGGTAACGACCACCTGGTGCTGATCGGGGATCTCGACGCCCTTCGCGAGCTGGGCAAGCAGCTGTGAGACTCGAGCCATGAGCTACCGCCATCGCATCGTGCGTCCGCTGCGTCATCTACCGCACGGCCGCGTGATCCAGCTCTCGCCACCGGAGATCCTGCTGTTCGGTTTCGCCCTGCTCAGCGGCTTCGGCACCCTGCTGCTGTGGTTGCCGATCTCGGCCACGACCCCGCTGAACTGGCACGAGGCGCTGTTCACGGCCACCTCCGCGGTCACCGTGACCGGCCTGTCGGTCATTAAGACAGCCGATCTGACGCTGTTCGGCCAGTGGGTGGTGCTGTGCCTGATCCAGGTCGGCGGGCTGGGCTTCATGACCTTCGCCGCCCTGACACTGATCCTCATGGGCATGCGGCTGCCTCTCTACCAGCGAAACCTGATCAAGGAGAGCCTCAATCACACCTCGTTCAACGAGCTGATGACGCTGGTACGCCTGGTGATGGTCTTCGCCCTGGTCGCCGAGGCGATCGGCACGCTGTTGCTGGCGCTGAACTGGGTGCCGCGATTCGGCTGGTCCCACGGTCTGTGGGCCAGCCTGTTTCATGCCGTCTCGGCCTTCAACAACGCCGGATTCTCGCTCTGGCCGGACAGCCTGAGCGATTTCGTCGCCAGTCCGCTGGACAATCTGGTGATCACGGGCCTGTTCATCGTCGGCGGGCTGGGTTTCGTGGTCATCGCCGAGCTGCTCGAGTGGCGCCGAACACGGCGGCTGACCCTGCATGCGCGCATCGTCCTCCATGCCACGCTCTGGCTGTCCCTGGGCGGAATGCTGGCGGTGCTTGCGCTGGAATGGCGCAATCCCGCCACCCTGGGAGGGCTCGACACCCTCGGCGCCAAGCTGCAGGCGGCCTGGTTCCAGGCCGTCACACCGCGCACCGCCGGCTTCAATACCCTGGATACCGGCGCGCTGACCGACCCCACGGCGCTGCTGACCATGCTGCTGATGTTCATCGGCGCCGGTTCGGGGTCCACAGCCAGTGGCATCAAGGTCACGACTCTCGTGGTACTGCTGCTGGTGGCACGGGCCTTCATTCGCGGCAATTCACAACCGGTGGCCTTCAACCGCTCGATTCCCCAGGAAACCATCATCAAGGCCGTGGCGGTGGCACTGGCGGGTATGCTGCTGATATTTACCTGTCTGTTTCTACTGACCGTGACGGAGCCCAGAAAGTCTTTTCTCGATCTGGCCTTCGAAAGCGTTTCCGCCTTCGGCACCGTCGGTCTTTCGCGGGGCGTGACCCCCGACATGAGCGCCGGCGGCCAACTGACACTCATTGTGACCATGCTGCTGGGACGCGTCGGCCCCTTGTCACTGGGGTATCTCATGTCCACGCAACGCGACAAGGGGCTGCGCTACGCCCGCGGTTCCGTGCAGATCGGCTGACGCCCCACGGGCCACGAAAATCAAGAAGAAGCCCCGCATGGCGGAGCTCTAAAGGGACTCAAGCCGGAGCTTTCGGACATGACACTGAAAGCCCTGATCCAGACAGATCACCTCCAGCCTGCCTCACGGCGGGCTGTCTCACCATAGGAGAACCGTGCTACTGCCCGTAGGAAATGAGCGACAGTCCGACGCCCTGCATCGATAGGCCTGTTGCAAGCTATGCCACTTCGACCTTGAAATCAGCAAGCAGGAAGAAAGCCGGCCACATTTCCCGGCCCCAACGCAAAAACCCCGGCCGTTGGGCCGGGGTTTTGCGGGATAGATGCCTGACGATGACCTACTCTCGCATGGAGAAGCTCCACACTACCATCGGCGCTAAGCGGTTTCACTGCTGAGTTCGGCATGGGATCAGGTGGGACCCGCTCGCTATGGTCGTCAGGCGTAACTCTGGCACGCTGGGTGGCGGTTGCCGGGCCAGCGCCCTGTTTACCTGTCTTCAACAATG
>Ga0209300_1000015_pt1 | contig 149876 bp, 151 predicted proteins | sample Shrwel_input2_RT_FD_187535 | JGI IMG/M metagenome (GOLD analysis project Ga0209300, IMG submission 187535) | Subsurface microbial communities from deep shales in Ohio, USA - Utica-3 well 1 S input2 RT (SPAdes) (version 2) ... | reverse complement strand
GTACAGACGCGGACCCTCGTGGGCTAGGCAAGTGTAGAGAAATCCCTGCTCAAAGAGACGGTTCTCGACGTCCAGGTTGTGCCCCTCAGTGATGTCCCCGATGCGTTCTACTGCGTCCGGTACGATGGCATCTACGAATGGAGTGATATCACCACCCCGCAGGGTTCCGAGCCGGTTCTCGATTTCGACGACCCGACGAATCGACAGTAGGTGACGCAGGAGGGCATTGAGTTCCAAGTGTTGGGCTTTCCCCTCATCAATCTGAGGTACCTCGAAGTGCGCTTTAGGAAGCGACCGACGGTGACTCGCCTGGGATTCGATCAGGCGGTTAAGGGAATCGGTGTTGGGGAGAGCAAGTGCTTGCATGGGGATCTCCTTTTCGGTTATTCGTAACGGGTTTCGGTGACTACGGCGAGACCTGCTTGATGGGGTTCTGGAGAAACGTTAGGGTTTCCGTGGAAGTCGTGGATGTCCGCGTAAGCTCGATTATTGGTGTCGTCACCAAAACAGACCCAGGCCCATTCCACGGAAGGGGAGTGACTCTTTAAATTGGCGACAAAGGCCTGGATCTTCCTTGCGTGTTCTCTCCATTCATCCCAACCGGCTTTCGACCCAGAGGGGAAGACACAAACACTGCAGGTCTCGTTCACGGTTTTTTGAGAGACGGCATATTCAAGCTCCCGTTTGTCCAGTTCTTGAGTAACGACGTCCAACTGTTGGGTGTTGGGGACGCTAAGTATAACCGAGTGGTACAGGTAATGACTCATGGGGGTACATTCCTAGTAGTGGGATTGCATAGAGATGATCTAGGTCTGTAACTTCGTGGGATTGCGTTCAATCTTCTGATCCTATCTATCCCTACGAGGTGGCCATGTCTTCCCCTACATTGAAGGATGTGTTCGACGAACAGTTCGATCAGGTTAAGTTCGATCGAAAGTTGTGTGAGCGCATTATCCGCTTTTCCAATCAGTTCATGACACGTAACGAGGACCACAGTGCGTTCTTCGGTGGGGTCTTATTAGGTGTCCATCCGATTCGCTTCCTGGAGTCCGACCGTGACGCCTGGTATGAAGAGGTCCTGGACGTCGATGAAGGATTGTTGATCAATGCCTTCCGTCAGGTGAGATCGGTTAACCACGACTTCAAGGTAATGGGCGATGTATTTAACTACACGCCAGTCTACATTGCCCACCGCCTGGAGAATGAAACATCGATTCCCCAAAAGCTGCGCAAAGAAGCGGCGAAGCACGCCTTCATGGTCATGCATTACCGGTTCCTGACCAGTCTTCTGATTCCTCGTTTTAAGTACCCGGCTGATCCTGCGGTCGCCCGAGCGACGTACGGGATGCTCTCAGGACGGTATGACATCCGCCGCTACGGATCATGGCGTGCCCTGCTGGAAGCGCGTAGTGAAGACCTGATCTCCCCTAATTCCATCTACCGCCAACCAATCAAGAAGTTTGCCCCAGATCCGATGATCATTCGTGTGGTGACCGACACCCAAGGTCGGATTCGCGAAGTCGTTAAGAAGATCTATGCGGTGTATCTCACAACCCTCCAGTCCAACACTCGGGTGAATACCGTGTCAGCCACCATGGTCAGTACCGATGGCGAAACCGTCCTCCGTGATCGTCGTAACGGGTATAGTAGCTATCTGCGTTATGCCAATGAAGTCGTGCAAAACGAACGTAACTTCATTCGTGACGAGTTAGTTGAGGTGGTGGTTAACGCCATGCGGACGTTACCCGAGCCCCTTCTTCGAGACACTCTGTCCTACATGTCGAAAAACTATCGACAGCGTGGTCAAAGTTATCTGGAAGACATTGTGAAGGAAGACTTGTTGTATGTCTTCGATTACCTCCACAGTCAGCGCCAGCTACTGAAGCATAATAACGACCTGGCGGGATTGATGGTACGCCTACGTAATCAACTGATGGCCTCCCGATCCTCTGATCCCACCGTGCTGAAACTGCGTGAATGGACAGAGAAACTGGTGCGTAATGCAGTCAAGACCCGTAACCAACCCGTCATTGCCTCCGTGCGTACAGGAGTGCTGCTCTATGTAGCGCTCCGGACGTTAACAAAGAGCTACTATTCATCATAAAGGAAAATACCCGTGTCAATTCGTAATCTTCTCGAAACTCAGTTCCCTCTCGGTACCACCGAAGAAACCCCATCATTGGAATCCTTTTTCCCGGATCTGTTTGGTCAGGATCAGGAACTGGAAATTTCCAATGAGGGTATCTCCGAAGCCGTTGCCAATTTCTTTGGTGATATCAAACGCAATTTCAAGGAGGGCGGTAAGCCCACCGATTGGAAATACAGCATCAAACATGTCAGAGAAGCGATTCGACTCTACTATGCCAATCCACAATGGCTGGAGAAGCGACGTTTCGTAGAGAAGGATTTAAAACTCACTCACGCCATTCCCTACTTGGCGGTTAATAATGAGGTGGCAACTCCCGAACAGGCACGTGATGCATTGAACGACCTCAAAGTGTGGATGGACAAGACCACCAAAGAGGTCGCGGCGTACTATCGACGCCTGGAGCCCATTGCTCGTGACCTTTCCCGTTCGGAAGTTAACGATGAGACCCTTCGAGATATTTCAGACCGTGTGAATGCCTTGACCCTTCCAGAAACGGCAATTGCTCGGGAGATGGAACGTAAGTTTGAGTTCCCACTGGGAAATCGCATTTACGTAAAACGCGGTTTTACCGAACCCATGCGCACATCCGTGCGGCATGTCCCTGCCATGACACAACAGGAGATCATTGCCCACGCACAGGTCATGTTAGAGTATCTGGACGTGATGGATGCTTTCTGGGGACAAATTCGCGACCTTTCCACTAACCGTACGGTATCGTTTGCTGCCGACCAGAGTTGGCATGGGTGGACTCAGATCAACGAATACCTGTATGGGAAGAACAACATTGCCAAACACATCCCCAAAGGAAGTGAGGTTGAAATTCCCCAGACCGACAATCCTTGGCTGAACATGGGAACCCGGATTCTTTCCGAGGTGGGTACCGACATGGCCCGGGATATGTTGACCGATGAAAATCGTGCCAAAGCCTGGATGTCTCTCCTTCGTCCGTTTAAAGGAACCCCTCCCCCCATCACCACCAAGTTCAAGGAAATTATCTATTCGGTCGTAAGGTCATACGCCATCTGGATTGATGCCTCCATTCGCTGACCAAAGGCCCTTTAGTTCGCCTTAAGGTAGTGAGGTAGTACCTAGGGTAAGGTAACGGCTAAAATGGCATAGAGGCGCTCCTAGGAGCGCCTCGCTATATGTCCCTGAAACCCGCATGAGACGGGCGTTTCCCGTTAGTTTACTTAGCGTACTATACTATGCCTGAGAAAGGATCAGACCAGTTTTGTATTACCTTTCGTTCACCTTCAACGAGTAAAATGTCATGACTGAACACGTCTCGCAGCCGGAACTTAATTCTACCAATGATGTCCCGATGCAGTTACCCTCTTATGATATTTGGGATTCGAAGTATCGCCTTCGGGATCGTCATGGAGAACCGGTCGACCAGACGGTAGAGGATACCTACAAGCGGGTGGCCAAGACACTGGCCAGTATCGAGCATGAAGAAGAAAGAGAGTTCTGGGAAGAACGGTTCCTGTGGGCGCTGGAGAATGGTGCTATCCCCGCGGGACGCATTACCTCCAATGCCGGAGCCTCCGATCATAAGACCGCGGTATCCCTTATAAATTGTACCGTTTCCAAAAATGTCCGTGATGGCATGGCCGAGATCCTGTCGGCGGTCTCCGATGCGGGGATTACCTTGAAAGCCGGTTGTGGTATCGGGTATTCATTCAGCACCATCCGTCCTCGCGGCGCGTACGTTCATGGCGCTGGCGCTGGAACGAACGGTCCGATTGCGTTCATGGACATCTTCGACAAGATGTGCTTTACCGTAGCCTCTGCCGGTGGTCGTAGGGGTGCCCAGATGGCGACGTTTGATGTCTCCCATCCCGATGTCGAGGAGTTTATCGACGCCAAGCGCGAAGACGGTCGGCTGCGTCAATTCAACATGAGCCTTCTCATTACCGATGAGTTCATGGAGGCGGTCAAGAACCGAAGTGAGTGGCCCCTGGTCTTCCCGACCAAAGCAGCCGAGTTCGACGATCTGTCTAAGGATGACATCATCTACCGCGATTGGCCGGTCATTGAGGACGACTACATCCTGGACGATCAGGGTCGGGTGGCCTGTAAGGTGTATCAACGAATTAATGCTGGCGACCTGTGGAAGAAGATCATGCGTTCGACGTATGACTATGCAGAACCCGGCTTTATCCTGATCGATGCGGTCAACCGCATGAACAATAATTGGTGGTGTGAGACCATCACCGCAACGAACCCATGTTTCACAGGAGACACTCGGGTTTGGACTGATCGTGGACACATTCCATTCAACCAGTTAGTGGGCACTGATATAAACGTATTGACTCAGAATCACCAAGGTCAAATGGTTTACCGCCCAATGCGCAATATTCGAGTAACCCAGCGAAATGCGCGTTTAGTCGAAGTTTCTCTGGGCGATGGTCAGACGGTACGGTGCACACCAGAACACCGCTTCTTTTTGAAAGACGGCAGTCAAGTTGAGGCGCAGCACCTTCAGCCCGGAATGTCGCTTGAAAGTGTTTACCGTTATAAGGCAAATCAGAAAGGTTACTTGCGGCTAACCAATGGGAAGCATTTGCCCTTAGAACACCACGTTCCTTTTGAGAATGGCGTTCCTGATGGATATCACGCACACCATAAAAATGGAATTAAATGGGATAACAGACCTGAGAACATTGAATTAATGGTGGCTAACGAGCATAATTCAATGCACATGCGCGGAGATTTAAATCCGATGCGTCGTTTCCCAGAACGCAATCACTTCTTAACTACTGATTTTAGTGGTGGTAATAACGGTCGTTATAGAAACGATTTAAATACCCAAACAATGATTCAACTGCGGGAGGGCGGTGCTTCGTATAGAACGATCGCGTCTCAACTGGGGTGTTCCCCATATACTGTACGCAAGCGCGTTACTGAAGCTAATCATCGGGTAGAATGCGTGCGGTTTCTAGATTATAACGAGGATGTTTATTGTGGTAGTGTCGACGAGTTCAGTCGTTTCTTTGTAGCCACCGGAGATAATGACGGGGTTCTGGTTCACAACTGCGGTGAACAACCCCTCCCCCCAGAAGGTGCGTGTCTGCTCGGGTCAGTGAACCTGACCAAGTTCGTGATTGATCCCTTTACCGATAAGGCACGTTTCGATTGGGAGCGCTACCGTAAGGTGGTGGCCATCTTTACCCGCATGCTTGACAATGTGGTGGAGATCAATGGCCTGCCCCTGGAGAATCAACGTAAGGAGATCACTTCCAAACGTCGCCATGGCATGGGGTATCTGGGCCTGGGCTCTACGCTGACCATGTTGGGGATGCCCTACGGTAAAGTTGATTCTGTGGGCTTCACCACCCAGGTCACCAAGGAACTGGCCCTGGTGGGCTGGCAACAAGCCCTGCAACTCGCCAAGGAGAAGGGCCCGGCACCGATCATGACCGAAGAGTTTGCCGTCACCCCGAAGATGCTTCGTCAGCGTCCTGAAATGGTGAAGGATGGTTATGAAGTGGGCGATAAGATCCCGGGTCGTATTCTGCATGCCAAGTACAGCGAGTACATGAAGCGCATTGCGAAAGCCAATCCCGAACTGGTAGCGGAACTGGCGGAAGTGGGTGCGCGATTTACCCACCACAGTTCCATTGCGCCGACAGGCACTATCTCCCTGTCTCTGGGCAATAATGCCTCCAATGGCATTGAACCGTCGTTCTCGCATCGCTACTACCGCAACATCATCCAGTCGGGTAAGAAGACGAAAGAACAGGTGGAAGTTGTCTCGTTCGAACTGCTCGCCTATCGCCACTTCGTGAAGCCTGACGCCACTGAAGAGGATCTCCCCGATTACTTCGTGGTCTCCGATGACATCACCCCAGAAGAGCACGTGTCGATTCAGTCCGCGTCCCAGTATTGGATTGATTCCTCCATTTCCAAGACGGTGAATGTTCCGACGGATTTCGCTTTTGAGCGTTTCGAGAACCTGTACCTGGACGCTTATGAGCGCGGGCTGAAGGGCGCAACCACTTTTCGGTTCAACCCAACCGCTTTCCAGGGCGTCTTAGTGCGCGAAGATGACCTGAAGGATACCTCGTATATCTTCACGTTGGAGAACGGCGAGAAGGTGGAGTTGGCAGGCAACGAGAAAGTCATCTACGAAGGAGAGGAGCATGTCGTGGCCAATCTCTACGACGCCCTCAAGGAAGGCACCTATGGTAAGTGGTAAGTCCCATTTATCGAGATAAACCTAGGGGGCCTTACGGGGTCCCCTCCCCTATCCAGTAATATAATTTCGGAAGATATCATGACTGTTGAAATTACCTCAAAGATCGTGGGCTATCAAGTGGCGACCAAGGCTAACCCGGATGACGCCACCGTTGATGTTGCGATCCCGGACGATAACCCCTTAACCTCCCGTGTTGAGTCTCGTCCCGAGGGATCACTGGAGGCGGTCTCTGAAAAGATCAGCATGGTCGGTGCTGAAGGCAAGAAGAAACTCTACGTGGTGGTGTCGTTCATGCCAGTCACCGGTGTGGTGGACGGTAAGGAACTCACTATCGAGCGTCCCATCGAATTCTTCATCCCGTCAGGTCAACTCTCCACCGAGCACCAGTGGGTGACCGCCACCATGCGTAGCCTGTCCCTGGCCGCTCGCGGTGGGTATGCTACCCAAGCCCTCCAGGACCTACGTAAAGTCGCTTGGGATAAGGGCCTGGTGCGTTGTGGCTGGAACAAGTACGGTAAGCCGGCATTCCATGACTCCGAGGTGGCGGCTATCGCCTGGTCGATCCAACAGATCCTGTTTAAGCGTGGCTTCCTGGACGAGGATGGCTTCCAAGCACCACTTCAGGACATCGTGGGACGTTATACCCAAAAGCTGTCGGGTTATACCCCGGAACCGGAAGCGAAAGCTCCCCAACCGGAACCCGAGGTTACCCCGATTGGTGGGAAAGATGAGCCCGCTGCTAAGTCTGTAGGCAAATGTCCTGAGTGTAGCTCGGATCTCGTCCTGATGGATGGGTGTCCCACCTGCGTGGAAGGGTGTGGTTGGAGTAAGTGTGGCTAAGCGCCCTTGCGGTAAGACACTCCCGGTAGAGAAACCCCTCACGCCCTGTATTAAACAGTGTCGTCTGGTAGGGGAGTTTCTTTGTCGGGGGTGTTATCGTACACGTACCGAAATCATGCAGTGGGGAGGATTACCCGTGGGCGACCGTATGCAGCTTATGGAACAATTGAAAGGCCAGATATCCACGCACGATTGCCCCTCCTGTGGTGGTCCTGCTTATTGTGCCATCGACGCCGGTAAATCCTCGAGTACTTGCTGGTGTATGGACAAACCCAAAACTTATAACCCCGATATTGCCGATGGGGATAAATGCCTGTGCCGGCAATGTCTTACGAAATCATTGTAATGAAACCGAAGCTGGATATAAAACGGACTATTTCTTCTGACGAGAAATCACGATTCATTGGACCGGGATTGGGTGAGAGCATCACCACCCACCATGTGGAATATCCTCCATCAACTCCATTTCCCAAGAAACGTCTTCCTTGGTGGCGTCGTCTGTTCTCTCGAAAATGAAAATTACCCACGGGGTGAATGATTATGCTACTCTTCTCCAGTAGCATGGTGGTGTTGGCGTTTCTGGTGTTGGTTATCCGGTTGGGCCGACACTCTTCTCCGAACCAAAAGGATTAATTGCTATGATCACGTCTCAGAGGAACACTGATATCAGTGCTGTCCTGAATGAGCTGTTAGCGTTCACCCCGTCGATCCACGATGTTTCATGGATGTCTGAGGGTATAGCACTCCCCACTTTCTTGCGGGAATACAATACCATCGGTCTTACGTTACCGCGTCAATGTGGAAAAACTGCCGCCCTGATCAACTGGGCTAATCATAATAATGGGGTGTATATACTTACCATCAACGCCGAGCATAAAGACCTATATTTGGAGAATACCACCGGACATATCCGCGATCGTCAGGTGTTGACGCCCATCGATATACTCGATAATTTAAATGACCTTAATTATCGGCGGCCGATTAGAGCACGGTATATCCTCGTGGACGAGTCCAAAGTTATCAATCAGCGGATCAAACCGTCAAAAATATACCAGTGGGCGGCGATGGTGGGAGATAATTACACAAAGGTCATCGAAGTAGGGACGTAATATATCCAGGGCTCCTACGGGAGCCCTGTTATGCCGCCATAGTGAGATGGTATAGACTATGTTAACCTTCTAGGATACCTCTATGGCCATTCTCCACCTAAGCGATTGGGAGCGGTTTCCCAACGCAGTTGTTGATTACAACACCACCAACGAATCCTTCAAACGCCTGGTGTATTTGTACAAGAAAATGGGAATCCGTAATGCGGAGTTTCCCCTGGCCTTAATGCAGCCGGAACTCTCAGGGATTGATCCGTTCAGTCCCACACTGACTAAAGAAGAAAAGTTCAAGATAGCATTGGAGGCCCGCTATAATCCATGGTACGTATTTCGTGAGTTGATGCGCATACCACCGAACGCGGGTACGGAGCCGATTCGTTTCCAAGCCAATCGCGGTAATATCGCCATGTATTGGTCGTTCTTTAACCATGTGGACTTTGGGCTTCTCCAACCCCGTCAGACCGGTAAGTCGGTCTCCACTGATTGTCTGATGGTGGGCCTCCAATTTATCTGGGCAGCAAACACCACCGTATACCTGATTACGAAAGACAACGCACTACGTAACAACAACATCGAACGACTCAAAGAGATTCGTGACCTCCTTCCCGAGTACATCTATTACCCTAACCGTAATGACGCTGACAACAATGAAATGTTGACCAATGTCGTGGCGGGTAATTATTACAAAACCGCGGTAGGTCGTAATGACAAGGTGGGTGCTGATAAGCTGGGCCGTGGTCTAACAGTACCCGTGCTCCACTTTGACGAGTTGGCGTTCATTAACTTGGTCGAACTCTCACTTCCCGTTGCCCTGTCGTCTGGCTCGGCGGCGCGCGATGAGGCGGCCGCTGCCGACCAACCTTATGGTAACGTCTACACGACGACGGCGGGTAACATCAACTCGCGCGATGGTGCGTTTGCCTACCGCTTTATGACCGGAGGAGCACCTTGGAGTGAGACCTACTACGATGCAGGGAGTCGAGAAGAGTACGCCAAGATCGTTGAGAAGAACTCCACGGGCCTCAAACCCTTGATCTACGGAGCATTCAACCATCGTCAGCTGGGTAAAACCGATGAGTGGTTGTACCGTAAGTTGCGTGAATCCAACTCCTCAGGCGAGCTGGCGGATCGTGACTACTTTAACATCTGGACCACGGGTACCGAGGGTACGCCGCTGTCCACCGAAGAGAAACACAACGTCAAGAACAGCGAGCGTGAAGTTCTGTACACGGAGATCAGTGACGATGGGTATGTGATCCGTTGGTACATTCCTCACCATGAAATTGCCGAGCGGATGAATAACTGCCATCCGGTACTGGGGAATGACCCCAGTGAGGCGTTAGGGGAGGATACCGATGCCACCGGCATGGTGATCATTGATTCATATACTCATGATGTTCTAGCCACTGGACGGTATAACGAAACCAACATCACCAAACTGGGGATGTTCTTTGCTAACCTGTTGATCCGTTTCCCAAAACTCACCATGATTCCTGAGCGGAAATCCATGGGCACGGCGATTCTGGATACCATGTTCATTCATTTACCGATTAAGGGTGTTGATCCCTTCAAACGGATCTACAACCGGATTGTGGATGAACCAGAATCCTACAAGACAGAGTATGCGGAAATTCAGAAGCCGTTGTCGTCTCGCCCGTCTTACTTCTATGACCGTTTCAAGAAGTATTTCGGGTTCAATACAACGGGAGCCGGTCGTCATTCCCGCGATGCCCTGTACGGTGAAGCATTGAAGTCCGCGCTACGGTTAGGAGCCAAACGGGTCAATGACAAGACCTTGATCAATGAGCTGTTATCACTGACCATCAAGAATGGTCGCATTGACCACTCAGCAGGTAACCACGATGACATGGTCATCTCCTGGCTGTTAGCTCACTGGTTCTGTACAAAGGCTCGCCACTTGCAGTATTACGGGATTGATTCCGCTCGTGTATTCTCCGAAGCCGTGAACAATACGCGAGAGATGAGTCCTGAGCAGCAATACAAGCGCCAGCAGCAGCAACAGTACCAGCATGAGTTTAACGCCTTAGTCGAAGAACTCAAAGGAGCCCAAGATCCAATGGTGGTACAGAAACTGGAGATGAAACTGCGTCGTCTGTCAGGTCGCATTGACGTCCAGGAGATGATGGGGGTAGGTATTGATGCGATGATCAAGCAGGCTCAAGAAGAGCGCAGTCGTAACTCGAAACTGAAACGCTTTACTTCACGGGCAGGAAAACATCTACGCTTTGTGGCATAAAACGAGGCCCCCAGTGGGGGCCTCCCTATGTAGTTATTCAATGAGTTCCAACACGGGACGCCAACCCTCAATGACACGGTTAGTGGTGAGTTCCACACCCCCTAAGGTATTGTAGCCATTTACCCCACGGGATATGCGTTTTGTGGTATCGGTTTCAAACGTTTCTTGTACATGACTTCCATAACTAACAACACCGGTGCCGAATTCTAAATCCCCATTATTGTACGTTGCCCAACCCGCTGGGTCATCTCTATGTACGGGGTAAAGTAGTCGGTTCCACTCGGAGCCTGCTGTTTCAATTGGGTCGGTATGAGTGGCATAGGCGAGATTAGGGACTGGGTCTTCCGCGGCGCCTTTCAAATTGCGGACTTTAAAGATGTTTTGTCCGATGGTTACCGTTCGATCCTGAATAACTCCTCCGTTAATGGGGTGCGTGCCGGTGTCCCCCGTTCCATAAACCGCACCTATATTGTAGATATCCTCCCAACTAATTTCATTACGTACGCGTTTCTTACTAATAAATAATGTTTTTCCATCAAGGGCAAACTTGAGCCACACCGATGTAGAATCATTAATAAGAGTACCGGCAGACAGTCCTACCGACGTCGATAACGCCCCATAGGTTATCAGTTCCTCCCCAGTTACCTCACCATAAAAGCCCGCCGCGGTGTCGCCGGCGACTAGGGTGGTGGGTCCGGGCCCCACAGGTGGTATGTAAGCTTTCTGGCCCACCATCTCAAAGCCACCGGGGGTCTGACCATCATGAAGACGGAGGGCTTTCTTCTACAGATCAATGCTCAACTCCCCGTTCGGGAGTGTGAGTCCATTATTCTCCGCGGTATTCCCGCGTAAAAACCGTGTTCTCATTGCTAAAGACTCCAATTAGGGGGCCCTCGTCATGAGGGCCCGACTATGTCGTTAAGATCCTACCTGATGAACAGGTAACGCTGTTACCGCGAGCTGCAGGCCTAAACAAACAAAAATATACTAGTGCCATATAATATGGTTTATATTTTAAATGGATTAAACGAACATGTGTGAAGAAGAAATATGGGTTGACATGTATGACTTCCCTTTATATGAAATTTCGTCAATCGGGAGAGTCCGAAGAAAAAATACCGGACGACTTCTCAAACAATATATAGATAAACGTTTTGGTTATCTTAGAGTCCACCCTTACCGTGATGGCAAACGGTACAATAAGACCGTTCACCGCCTAGTCTGTCTTAGCTTCCACGGCATGCCCGATAGTCCGGATAAAACAAATGTCAACCATAAGGACGGTATTAAAGATAATAACCATAAAGACAATGTGGAATGGACTACACCAACGGAGAATAAATTACACGCCGTTAGAAACAGGTTAATTAAATCAACGACACATATACAAATCACTAATGTTGAGGATAAGAAGATAACAGATTTTTATTCCATGCGTGAATTTGGGGATTACTTTGGTTTAACCAAAAATGAGGCGTATTCGATATTAAGGACTTATAACAACAGCAGGCAGCCCTATCTCGATAAATTTATAGTGAGCGTAATAAAATATTCTTCAGTTCAACTTAAAAGACGCATTCCCGTATTTGCACTTAATTTATCGAACAATATTTCAATTACAGCTAACTCGATATTTGAACTTAGTTTCATGACGGGGTTATCCGATACGAGACTAAGAGAATCGTTAGAAAAGAGCATTTTGGTCAATGGATGGATTATATTCAGACATGGTGACAAATCATGGAGAAAAATATTAAATGGAATCAATAAAAAAGACATTGATGATTCAGTCAAAGAATACAGCCAGCGAAGAGCTAGCCGTGGGGGTACTTTTGAAGTTAAGAATTATCTAACCGATACTATCCGGGTATTTTCCACGAGTAGGGAGGTTATTAATTATTTAGAAATAACAGAAAACCAATTGAGCGGATGGTTGGACAGTGGGCGCGCACGTTTCCTAAAAGGTCATCATATCAGAAGACCTCACAAAAACGAAGAATTTCTGCCTTATAACGAAGACCAAATCCAAATAAGTTTGTTAGGTATCCCCGGTAAAGCACATCCACTGAAAACACGTAATAATAAAACAGGCGAAGTTAAGTATTATTTGAGTGTTCATGAACTATCGGAAGAATATGATAATCCCACGCATTGGGTGAGATACAAAGCTCAACAGAATACATTGCCTGGAATAGACGTTGTGTTTTTGAAATAAAGAGCGGAGGGCATTAATGCCCTCCGCTTATGTTGTCAATTACCTATTTGGTGAATGGGAAGGGCAGTAACAGCCAACTGAAGTGAGGTGTCATAGTTCTTACGAATCCAATGTACATAAAGGAGCTCACCTTCATCCAGATCGTTGTTAATGACCAACTCTTCGTTCCACTGCTCCACACTAAACTCGTAAGTATTGTGGAGGGTCTTGACCACGAAGTGGGTGGGGACGGGCGCCCACGCTTCGACCTGGCTATTCACCAGCGGCTCTACTCGTTCATAGAGTTCCTTCAGCCACAGTTCTTTCGAGGGCAGACCTTGATCCAGACGCAGGTGCCAATAGTTGGTATTGACGTACTCTACTTCCGCCTTCACGCTCCGCCCAAAGCCGTCGACTTGATCCGGGGTAAAGTAGATAATCCAGTTATCCTGGTTCTGGTCCCCACGAGACAGCAGGGCGATCTGGAAGGTCTGTACGTGACGATACGGTGCGAATTTACCATCGACCTTATTGAGATCCAACGCCACCGTGATGGTCTGGGTCGTACCGTATTGGGTCGGGTTAAACGGCGCGGAGGTTGTGCCCAGTTCAATGTACGGCGTGACGTTGTAGTAGGTCTGACGATCCAGGTTATAGAGCCAGTATTCCAGACGGTAACCCACCGCTTCGCTGACCCACACCGGGTAGACGAAGAGCTTGACTTCGTACGACCCATCGGCGGTCGTTGTCCGTGCCTGATACGACATGGTCAGACGACGGTTAGCTGACGGTTCCAGGTTATAGGAAATCTCATCTTCGGCCATATTGTAAGCGAGTACCATAGGGAACTCCTGCCCTACAATGGTCGCCACGTAGTTACGTAAGCCGTACAGGGTGAACTTCGAGCCATCAATGGGTAGACGAATCCGACTACCATCACTATAGTGGACCACCCCCGTCATGGGTAGGGATTCCACAGTGACGTTAATTGGGAACTCGATGGTCTGCGGGTCAGCACTGCTCACAAATGGCGAATCAATCTGGATCGCTTTCACGTATTTACGTGACGCTTCACCCTGACGAATCGCTTCGGTGTTGTTCACGAGCAGCTGCGCACGCGACACCACACCCCCCTCGTCGTCATAGGCCACCAGCGTGACGATCTCACCGTCTTCCATCGCCTCGCTGGTGTACCCTACGGTTGGGGCCTTGATCACCTGGTTGGTGGCCCCAGGGACCTCAATGGACTCAACCGGAATGGCATTACCCAGGAAATTCCCAGACGGATCAAAGAACGACGAGATAACTTTCCCGTATTCCTCACTGATGTCCGTTCCCAGAAACACCTTGTAAGAGTGAACCATGGAGCCGTAGAAATGCAGACGGCTATCTGGGGCCAGGATATGGGGCGTCACCGACTGGTCCAGGAAAATCCGATAGGACTCGGACGCGTAGCCGGGCCCGATACCCAGCAGGACATCCTCGACTTCGGCCTCTTCAGGTTCAGCGGGAGCCTGCCAGAGTTTCAGCACGGAGTACCCGGTGGTGTAATCGACCTCAATGACCTGCATGAAGCCTTGGTCAGGATCAAACACCAGGTCCCCAACATTGGGAACCCAACGACCCCCGCCGTCATCGCGGACGATTTCATCGCGGTTCCAGATACGGAACCCCCGATCGGGGTCCCGGTAGAACGTCTTATGTGGTTCAGCCATGATTAACCTCGTAGGCTCTTAACAGCAACAAAGGGAGTGACATCGGGCGGATGACGCAGGTACGTCTCCAGGATACGAACATAGAAGTTGTATTGGTACAGATTCAACTCCACCGGTTCGGGATGCCAGTGCGGGTAAATCTCGATATGACTATCGACGTACTCCTGATTACACAGGTCATACGGCAACAGCCACTCGTAGTCCTTACACCATTCCCGGATTTCGTGTTCGCTGTACTGGTCTTCAATCCCCGGGGGGTAGAAATGCCCTTCCAGTAGATCGTGAAGTACCTTGTTGGCGAACGGGGAGATGATGTGGTACTGGGTTTCAATGAAGTCCGGGTTAGGGCGGACCGGTTTCGGGAAGTATTCGTCCATGTAGTTAGCGACGTACTCATCCCGTTGGTCATCGTCGGCCCGTGCCTGTCGGTCATGGGGGTAGACGTCCCGGAAGACCACCGGGGGCGTCTGGATCGCATATGGGGCCCCGTTACGCTCTCCATCGATGGTCAGTACCCCACGGTCTTCGTCAAAGACCAGATCTGCCGGATCGTGGTAGTGTCCATCCACCACCAACCGCAGGACTTTGTGGGTCCAGATGTTGTACACCCGGTCCATGGAGAGCACCCCATACCGGATAAACCCACTTTCGGTGGTGGGGAGGCGTGACAGTGAACTGTCCGCAAACCCGTAGCCGCGAATGGTGAGTTTGTGGGTCGTGCTCTCCCCCAGATACTCGAGATGCGACAACACCACCTCGGGCCAGTGGACCACGTAATCCAGTCCCTCAATCAACGGACGTCCATCCAGGTATACATCTAACTGCCCAAAGGGGAGATCCAATACCCGCTCATCCTCGACACCGTCATGAACCTCGACAGACGCCAAACTAAACCTAAGGTGACCGTCGGTACGGGTCAACATGAGATCGTAGCACAGAAAGCCATCGTCGACGGCAACCGCCCCATAATGGGTCGTGTCATCCAATGTCCAGACCCATCGGTTCGGGGTAACTGTCGTGTCCAGGAACCCATAGGTGTGTCGATCCGCGGCGTCGGTAATGTCGGACCACTCCCCCACCGGGGTCAGGGCCCATACGTCCTTGACGTACACCCGGAAGTTATGGCCGTAGGCAATTTCCACTGGGCCATTACCGAATACCGTGTTGGAGTGGAAACCCCCCTTCCCGGTCAATGCCTCGACCTTAACCGTGTTGGCATTGCGTGGAATGTAATACGTTCCGTTGACGTGATAGTGCCATTCCAGCAACACGCCGTCGGTATCATACTCAAACACAGTACTGTTGAGTTGGTGCTCAAAGGCGAGGTCCGCGTACCGGTTACCGGCGTAGGTATACACAGCGGACGGTGTCTTGGCCAAATGGGTCGCCGCGGCATGATACCCATAGACATCCCCTACGAACTCCTGTGCAGCCTTCTCCCCATCGGAACCGACGTAGGGGTCATTGTATGCGATGGGATAAACCACGTCATCTGACGCCGACATGAACCGCACGTAGGGGGACTGTTCTAACGCCTCGGCCTTCCACAGGGGATTGACTGCATTGAGCCCGGTCATGGCATCAAGGATCTTATCGCTGGATAAACGATAGAGCTCTTGAATACGGTGGGAGTCTGCCACCAGAGGACGGTGATAACCGGATTCACGGATGTATAGACGAAGCACTACTTCCTGAAGACTTTGCCAGTCGTCTTTTCCCCAACGTTCGGGATTAAGCTGATGACGCGGGTCGGTAGGGTGAGTATCTACAAAGCTACCCAACCGCTCGATCGAGATGCTGTAGTCCTTATGCGTCAGCATTCGCAGCCAGGTACCCTCATTGTGGTGGTAATACACTCCCATAAAACGATCTTGAATCCCTGGTTTATACAGGTATAGATCCACGTCGTCCAGGTACTCGATGGTATCGACGTCAGGCTCATCGTAATGCAGGATGTATTTGCGCTCTTGATCTAAGGTAGACTCGAATTCCTTAAGGTCAGAAGGCTTGAATTCCACCATGCGTTTGATGGAACTATCCAGCACAAACTCAACGACGTCGTCTTTCTCAGCCGTGACCAATGAGATGTTGTGGACAAAACGACCATTGACGAAGTATTGGGGAAACCCACCCCGTTCATTTACGATTGTGCGGACTTCCCGCTGGAACGTAAGTAGGGCATTATCATCGGTGACCTGCATGCCCTTAACAATCAGATAGCGATCCAGATCAGAACGCTCCGATTGGAAATAAGCGTTGCTGTAAAATCGCAGGTACAGAGGACCGCTTTCCAGATCGTAGATACGGGGGTTGATCTTGACCGCCACGATCACATTACGGCTGGGCGTGATCCAGATAAAGGACTCAAACCGGGGGAACTGAATCCCCTCTTCGGTGTACAAATCAGTGTGAAGAAGATGCTCATTGGCCAGATAGGCCAAACTCATCCACTGACGTTTGGTATGCGGTACCCCAATACGGGAGGGCAATGCTTGACCGATCTGGTAGACGTGGTACGTGTCCCCTTGCGTCGGCAGCGTTAAACGCTCGTAAAAAAGATTGATGGTATGTCGTACACCATATTTTGGTGATAAACGCGACAGGTGGTAAACGAACTGGCGATCCTGACCCGGATTACACCAGACGTTGGCCACGGCATGCCGCAGCAGGTAATCGTTCATATTCCCTCCTGTGGCTTACGCGAAGCGTGACTCCACCAGGCGATAGACTTGGGTGACGAACTGTTTCTGATCGTTTAGACGACCGGACGATTCGGCACGACGTGTGATCACGGTTTTCCGGTAACTCCGATCCCCCAGCGCCATGTAGACCGTGGCGATGAACGTCGGGATATGCTCGAGGGCAACGCCGACGTTTTCCCGGCTATTGACACCAATCCAGGAAGAGGCGAGTACCATATAGAGGTCAGTGAATTTCAGGTTAGCCAGACGGACATTCCCGCTGTGATCCGCAATCGCTTGTGAGAGTGCCTTGGGATCAGTCAGTGCCCCCACGGGGTCAATGGCCTCGAGTACGGTGGGTACCGGTGCCCCCACAATGCGGCTGACCATGTTGGCGAGGCGATTTCGTTCATCTTCGGTCTGTTCGCGAGTGTCGTTGAGCTGAGTGAAATAGTAATACGCCACAATGACCGATACGCGGATCTGATCCTCCAGTGGAAGATTAAACCGCTGGGCAACGGCAAGCGTAATCCACCTTACAAAGGTTTTAACCGGAAGATCCCCTAACCGGCGGAAGGGACGATCCCCTTCTTGTTCGGCCACTTGAGACAACGCCAGCCGAGACGCCTGGAACGAATAATCGTTCTCGGCTGTTAGACGATATGAATCATCCCGATGGTTCCAGCGCATGTAAGCGCGCCCGTCGACGACCCACTTGCTGGTTTTGGTATCGCCCAGGTTCAGGAATTGGGTAAATGCCGCTTGAGTCTGGTAGTGGTCGCGAGGTACCACGACCACAGCATCGGCGATTACATTACCTGCCGGTGTGGTGAGCGGAGGGAGAGGGTATTCAATATCCATACGCTGCAGCTCACGGCGCAGTCGTTCCACCGGATACATTTGACAGATCAGTGTGTGATAGGGAGAAACCAACATAGCCAATATCCTTGGTGAGTAAAAAGAGGGAGAAAACGACACCGTGGGAAACTTTACCTAAGTGACTATTATAGTCATGTGGCGGTAATACTATGACCCGCATGTGAAGTTTCGATTCATAACATCCAGTTAGAACGCTCCATACCCGGAGGAGGATTGTAACATGGCGACTATGACTAACGCCGCCCCGAAGTTTATCTTCGGTGGTATCAATGACCTGTCCCGTCGGACAATGGTCCTTGAGCCGGAAACGTATCCGCAGCATATGCCCTTGCTGCGCCTGTTCACCCAAACCGGTCCTGAAGAGACCACCCTGGTGAACCAGAACAGTGGTTATTTCAATGACCTGTTCGGTATGGAAACCCTGAGCCGGCGGGGTAAATTCTTCAACCTCCAGTCTCTGCTGGCGGAGACCCTGTTGGCGGAGGGCAATAGCTTCTTTGTGAAGCGCCTGCGTCCGGAAGATGCCCCCAATCCCGCGCGCATCATCGTGGCCATCGATATGGTTGACGATGAGGTGCCGAAGCGCTCCATGAAACTGAGCGGCTTCAACTACCCCGGTACCGTGGAAGACGACTACGAGTATGATGAAGACGGTAACGTCGTCATGGTCGACGGGGTGCGGGCCAAGATCGTTCTGATTGAGGACAATGGTACCAATGTCGGCAAGCAAGAGACTGTCGATGGTAGCTTTGTGGCCAACCGCGATGGTGCCCAGTCAACTCTGGTACCGCTGCTCGAGATGCCTGCCAGCTTCTTTGGTGAAATGGGTAATCTGCTCGGTTTCCGTATGTGGGCCCCGACCACAGAAGACGCTCTGCCCTTTGATGAGCAGACCTACAACACCTTTAAAACGCGCATGTACCGCGCGCAGTTTATGCGGCGCGATCGCGAAAGTTCTTCCCCCGTGGTGGTGCGTACTGCTTCCGGTGAGGACTACGTGGATTTCTGCTTCACTCCGGGGGCTTATAGCGAGTCTACTGATAAGGAGTATTACGCTCCTGAAGTGGTGGTCCAGTCCTACGAGGACGACGGTATCGAGTCTGGTACTCCGCCCCTCTACGCGCCGTTCAGTGAGTTCTATGTATACCAGGAGAATCTGGAGTCTGTCCAGATGCACCTGTTCAACGCCGAAATGGCCGTGAACCCCGCTGCAACCGCGCATATGGAAGATCCGGGTCAGTTTGATGTCTTCACTGGCGTGGACATCGATGGCGACCCCTACCACGCCCTCGTGCTGGAAGGTCCGCTGAAAGGCGGCATCAGCATGGGTAAGGAAACCACCGTTTACGCTTCTGGTGGCGGCGATGGTACCACTAGCCTTGCCGAATATGAGAAACTCGTGAATCGCGAGAACCTCAACTTCGGCGATCTCGGTGACGAGTACGATAACCTCGCGGTTTATCCGTTCTCAGTGGTATATGATACCGGCCTTTCCATGGACGGTAAGTACCAGATGATGAACATCCTGGGTCGACGTCAAGACATCCGCGCTATCTTCACCACATACGTGGAAGCTGAAGGTCGTTCGCCCACCAAGTCCGAGGAGATCTCCCGTTCCCAGGCATTGATGGCGCGTCTGCGGGCTTACCCGGAGTCCACACTGTATTCGACCCCGGTGTGTCGCGCTGAGATCATCCAGCAGACTGGTCGTCTGGCAGGTGGCGGTTATACCAAGCCAGTGCCCCTGGTGCTCGACTACGCCCAACGCTGGGCGCGGTTTGCTGGCGCGGGTACCGGCAACATGCGTGAAGGCGCTGATATCGACGTCAGCCCGAACAACCGCGTGGAGCTGGTGAAGGACCTGAACGTTAAGTTCTTCAACGAGCGCACCCAGTCCGACCTGTGGGAGAACGGTGCTACTTACACCCTCTCTTACGACCGCCGTAGTCAGTACTACCCGGCCCTGCATTCTGTCTACAACGATGACACCTCCGTGCTGATCTCTCCGATCACGGTGTCTATCTGCTGTGACGTGATGCGCCTGGTTCGTCGTGTCCATGCTGAGCTGTCTGGTAACGCTAAGCTGACTCGTCCGCAGTTCATCGAGCGCTGTGATAACCTTGTGCTGCAGCTGGTGGAAGGTCGTTACAATGACCGTGTGGTGGTGGTGCCAGAGACCTACTTCACCGAGGCAGACGACCAGCGTGGTTTCAGCTGGCACTGTCGGGTGACGGTCTACGCCAACAACCCGAAGACGGTGATGATCTTCGATCTGGAAACTCGTCGGATGGAAGACCTCAACCAGTAACCCCCCATAAGCGCATAGAGGATAACTCGAATGGCACGTTATACGAACCCGTTCATTGGTAACCGCGCTTATGGCGCGGGCCAAGCGGCAAATACGATCGACATGTCCCAATCGGGGACCAAACAGTTTGCGCCGAACCTGGCCAACCTGGCAGCGAACACTCCTTACGTTCGCCGTAATGTCGTCCCTTTCCTGATCGAAGCGCCGCGTTTCTTTCAGTTCGCTCCTGACCCGGCCCTGATGGTCCGCTGCCTGAAAGCGTTCATCGAGAACCATACCCGGACTATCGATGGTCTCAACCAGCAGCTGACCGTGGATACTGCCGAATCACCGGTGGGTGGTTCTGGTGAGCGTATCCAGACTCCGACCAACGTGACCCGTGCGGTCTCCAACCCGACTCACGGTACCTGGGAACTCCAGGGCCGTGCCATCACCAAGTTCATGCGGTGGTGGATCACCTATGGTATCGGGGACGAGAACACCAAGGTCCCGCTGGTGGTCTCTAACGGTCAGGTGACAGCTGAGGACTACGACGCGACCTTCTATGGCGCAACGGTCCTGTACGTTGAGCCTGACCCCACCTTCACCGATGTGGTCAGTGCTTGGCTGTGCACCAACATGTACCCGACCGCTACTCCGGCATGGGAAGGTTCCAAGGATGCTTCGCAACTGGGTCAGAACCTCGACATCAACATCGAGTTCACTGCGACCTCAGATGTCTCACTGGGCACTCAGCTCTTTGCCAAACAGATTCTCCAGAACCTGAACCTGGCAGGCATGAACCCCAATGAGAATCCGCTGTGGCTCGAGAACATCGGTGCTGATGTTGAGGCGGCCGATAACGGCACTGCGTCTCAGCTGGAGCAAGGTGCCAGCAATCGGATCAGCTATTAAGGCATAGGGGGTAAGTATGGCATCTGGTCCAGTTACTCCCCGTGGACAGCAGGCTAACGTGAACACCCGTCAAATTAACTACCCGAATCAGGTAGCGCGTAATGTGGCGGAGGCGAAAGTTGGTTTGGTGTCTCAACTGGAACGTGGCGCCGAACGGCGCTTGAAGCTGTAGCCGTATACACCCCTCCCCACGGGGAGGGGTTTTATGAAGACTTTGAGGAGTAAGATTATGAGAACGCGTTTCTTGAGAGGCGATACGACACAGAATAATGGCTTGACACTTCCCAATGGGGAGCTTTCTATCGATCTGGAGAAGCGTGCACTCAGGTTGCACGACGGGAGTACCTTAGGGTGTTTTGAGATCCTCGGGACTCAAGCCTATGTACCTCCGGGGTCCACCATAATTGCAGGCGACGAACTAACAGGATTTTACGGCGAAATAGTCGGTTCTGATTTTATAACATATAGTTCCTTGTCGTACCAAGTGGGCTTGAGTGCCGGGACCCTACAACATGACGCCGAGTCAGCGTGGTTGAAATTTAGTCTAGATGGACGTGTGGTTTACGTGGCGAAGAAACCCATTCGCCACACAATTACAGCGCGGGAGATTAACGACCAGCATCTGACAGTTGAAAATAGTAGCACCTCAACGGTCACGGTAAATGATAATGTTTTTAAAGTCACCCTACTCACTGGCGGTGATACCAATCCAGCATCGAGTCCTGGGGGTGAGTGGAATAGACTGATGTATCCAATACATATTGACGATCCGGACGGTTTGGAGTGGGGTATTAACTATACGAATGGCGATTTATCTATTGGCGAGGGAGATGGGCGAGCCACTTGGACATCGGCAAGTGAAACCGATACCTACGGGGATAGAATATTCCGTGGTCATTCTTCCTTGACGGCCTTCAGTTCAGTAAGAACAGATTATGCTGTCGCCGTCCATGGTTGGCGGCCGGTGCTGCGATCCGTTGAGTAAACCAAAAAAAAACCAGGGAACCTGAAGGATTTCACTACTATCCTGAAGGGTACTAAAATGAAAGACGTCAAACAGATCGCCATGCATGTTGCGATTGATTTTTTAATTCGTTCTCAGTTATCGGCACTAACCGGAGAAGCACTGCATGATATCGTGATCAATGCCCATCGATGGCAGAGTACCACTGCAGCAAAACGCCACTATGTGAAAGATCGCCTTCGAGGTATCGAACATGGGAACAGTGAACCGGCAGTGAGACTGGTGACCGAACTGGCCATGTACCGATATCAATACCGAAACCAACGCCGTTAAACAAAAAAAAAGAGGGCCCCGCAGGACCCTTCTTCTATGACGCCAATCAGGCGCGCTGTCGTTGAGTGGGGCCACTCAACGTACAGAATGGATCCATTAGACGATAGAGGCCCTCGCTATTATCATACCACAGACTGGGTCGGTCATCGAGAATACCCGTTACCCGACCGATTAGTTTTTTGGCAATACCACACCGACGATGATCGGGATGTACAAATACCATGATCTGTTTACTACCTATCCATAATACGCCAACTGGACGAGTTTTCTCGATGTATTCAATCGCCACATAACCGAAAACATTGTCTAGGAAAATGGCTTGAAGACGGCGCTTCAGGGGACTCTCATCGTGATCGAGATGAAGGTGGTTGACTAAGGCGGTTACTGCGTTGTTTTTTTGTTGTTCGATTCCGCCGTTGGTGGCGATAAGTTTCAGTAAGTCGGGGGTCGTTAACATCGTGTTCACCAGTACGGGAATTAATGGGAGATGATCGTTTCTGGACCGACATCCGGAAGAAGTGGTCCGTCGGCCTTATCACGATAATTATCAATCGCTGCTCTATCGCGGTCGGTCAGTGGCTCCACAACAGTGAAGAGGGGATCGTTCGGAAGGAATCCCATATGCCGACTTTTCCCGGTCGGGCGGAGCGCCCGTTGGAGTTGGCCGTTGGTATAGTGGTAGAAGAAACGGCCGTCTTTACCCTGCACGCCCCGAGTGGCAACGGCGATATCGGTTTGGCCAATGTCTTTCACTAACCGAAAGGCTGTTACATACATGATGTTGCCCTGGAACGTGGTGACCAACACCAGTGGGGCGTTTACCCACGATAGCAATGTCAGCTGTTTGGCGTGTTTTAGACGATTAAAAGCAAAGAGTTCCATCGACGACCCATGGGTGTGGAAGGTATCCCCTTGATCAATCTGGTGGGTCAATGGATATTTCCAGCCCGGTATTCGGTGAACTATTCCATATGCCAATGCGACAAGCGTCAGGTAAAGGTTATACAGTGCAGCACGAATCATCATGGTATCGATCCTCGGTAGAGAGGCCCTTCCGTAGAAGGGCGTGTGGTTAATGGGTAAGAACGTGGAACGGCTGGCTAGCCAGCAGGAGTTGTGTCATCTCACTTCCCAGGTACATGCCATTAGATATACCATACTGTCCTTTGTAGGCATCAGGGAGACGATAGACATAAAACGGAGCTGAATCATGGCGTGAATCGTGAAGCAAAACGATCCAACCTTTAGGAGTTTTTAATGCAAGTCCAGGGCGTTTTGTGTTATCCCCTCGACAAAGGGCCGTAAACGCCTTATAAGGCCATTGTCCTGCTAGGTAGGACAAGTCCCTACCTTGGAAGAGAACAGCCTCCAGATCGCATTCTGAAGCCATATAAACGATATCCTGATTCCCTTTCCCTAGGTAGTGGAGACGGAAGAAGTGTTCTTTCCCTGTATCAACCAACGGTAGGTCGTTTGGCGTAAGAGCACTGTCCATCTCGATGGGGTAATCGAACCCTTCATTCACCACCGCTCTCCCTGTGCGGGTTTTCCCCACAATACCAAGATGGAGACCTACAATGGAGGAGCGAAAATGCAGCGTCAGCCGAAGGTCCTCGCCAACATGGCGCATCAAGGCGTATGTCATTGCGGTCCCGAAATGAGCGTGTTGAAGTGGCATGTCGTCTACCACGCTGCTTTCCGTGATAATCTGTGCAATCTGCTGAGCGGTTGCGTCGGCAGTGCTGAACTGGATTGCTTTATCTCGGAGGGGGAGATCACGTTTAGCCAACGTAAACCCGTAAGGATACTCGTCATCGTCAATCGCGACGACCTCTACCGTCGCCGACGAGAGTCGAATCTGATAATCCTGGCATTTGGGTAATGCACTAAGGGTGTTTTGGATAACACTATCCGGGGTGATAGACAGATCGGCAAGCCACACCAAAATATGCTTGGTGATATCGACGAACAGCGGTTGGCGGGTACAGAACAACATGGCGGTGTCCTTCTTAGGGTGGATGGGTCATGTCAGTGATATAGGTTTTATTACTGGTTGACTCACACCCACCCTTAAGGCTCACCGTGTGATACGGTAAGGAAGAAACAGGGTTTCTCGCTGAGGATGGGCTTCAATTCCCAAACGCCAATCGGTATAGTCTTCTGGATCGTAGTATTGGTTGAAGATTGGCAGGTCATCCGTAGGGGACAGCATGTTACTGGGACACGCCCGATGTTTCACTGCCGGTCCTACATAGCGTAACACAACACCGTGGTTATCTCCGATTTTGGCCAAACATTCGCGTTGGATGTCCAGGGCGTCGTATATGTGCAAATGGTCCCATTCCGCTGTTGGGAATATCACCGTGTATCGATAAATCCCAAGGTCTCCTTCTACCACTACCTCAGATAGATAGTCATGATACTTTGTTTTGGTGACAATCTCAATGGGAGTCATGGTGAGCTGGATGTGGAGTTCCGACCCACAGTACCCATTTAACGGCATAAAGAAATCTAGAAGGTGTGGCCGGTGTTTGGTCATTATAGTGTGCGTCATTACGTGTTCCTTTTTCTTATCGGCATAGACTCCCTCCCCATATTGGGGAGGGTATATTTAGAGACGAGCGAGCGTCAAGCCCGTCTGACCTTGGTATTTTCCATCCTTATCCGCATAAGAGGTTTCACATTCCGCATCGCCTTTGAAAAACATGAACTGCGCAATGCCTTGACCTGCATAAACCTTCAATGGAAGCGTGGACGCGTTTGCGATTTCGATGACCACATTTCCTTCGAACTCAGGTTCGATCGGTGTCACATTAATGATACCGGCGAGACGTGCATAGGTACTTTTCCCAACCGCCACCACCATGACATTGCGAGGGATACGAAAGGTTTCTACCGTGTGTCCCAGGATGTAGCTGTTCGGCGGGATAATGCAGGAATCACCCTTGTGACTGATAAAACAATCCGGGTCAGGATTGAGAGGATCAATCACGGCGTTTCTGACGTTAGTGAAAATTTTGAATTCGTCGGCCAGTCGGACATCGTATCCATAAGACGACAAGCCATAGCTAACGATCTTCTGTCCTTCCACTTCCCGCACTTGACCATCGACAAACGGCTGAATCATTGGGCGTTGGTTGTTGTAGATCGACAGGTTATCGTCGATACGTACAGCCTCTAACCCACTCTCGTATGTCTTCCGTTCAATAACATGTTCGTGTTGATAAGGGTGTTGACAAAGATTACGAATGGTGCGGTCAGAAAGGATCACGCGGCGACTCCTTTGCGGATGTTATCGATGCGGGCCAAGGTCCCGTTCTTTCGGTTAGACGTAATGAAAACGCAGTTATGGTGGTGATGATAACTTAACACTAGGTCGTCTTTCCGATCACACTCCACGGACACCGACCGTTGCTCATGGAAGATTCCATCAGTACCCTCGATGATGAGGGTGACAATAAAAACGTCGTCTTGACACTGGGTGAGGACACCAATATAGGCCCCGACTGACCGGTCAGCAATAACCTTGCCTTCTTCATCAACGCCCATGATGGGTTCGACTGTAGTGGCTACCACCTGCCCTTCGGCTTGAATAATGGTATTGGCACCGCCTTCTTCCTGATACAGGGTAAGCGTCGTGTGTTGAACGCTATCAGCGTCCGTGGTTTGTAGGCCAAAGCAGGACTCCCCCATCTTGATGGTAAAAGGCCGTGATTGAACGAACACCGCAGGGGTCTCATTGGGTGATTGCATATCCATGGACATATCCTTAGTAGTCAAGTGACAGACAGAAAGTCATTAGCAGATCATCAGGCAAGTGGGTATTTTCACGTTAAGGACAGAAAATCCCTCCCCGAAGGGAGGGCGGGGCGCCATCTACATGGGTGGTTGATACACGGGATTCAGTCGATAGAACCAACGCTCCATGATGGGACGTATCTTAGCGCACTTTCGCTTCGATAAAGTACCGTTCTCTTGTAAGAGGTGTAACGTGTGTTGTGTTAGATGTTTGGGATGAAGATCGCTGTCCGGGCGATGGAAATGATGAAGGATCTTCCAAAGCGCCCACTGGACTTCTGAAGGGAAATCATCCCAACACGTAACATTAGCACCATGTACCGTCATGTAGGGTTTGTGTGTTGCGCCATTCAAGAAATATACCAATACGCCCCAATGTCGATCGCGGGTGGTGATCGACAACAATCGCGGGTGGTGATCGTCCAACTGGAACCAGCCATTCCCTAGCCACATCGGCGTGACCTGGTAGCTTTCGATGCTATCGGGTTGACTGTTGGTGAGTTCAATGTCGAATGTGTCGCTCACGCGAGCCAGAAATCGTTCTTGTGATATGGCGTACATTACAATACCTTTTAGACGATAATCAGTTTTCTAGTAGGCGCTGACCAAACTCCCCACAGTCGATAAGGTCTGGGACATAGCGAGTCATTTCTTGTGGGACTTCCATGTAGGGGTCCATTCCCTGCCAGAAATTGCAGTCGAGGCTAATGGCCTGTACCGGGAGATCTAACACATGTTGGTCAACTAAAAAGGTATCATTGGGTAAATCCATGGGTGGTATCCTTCAGTGCTGCGTGATTGCGTTTTGGTTTGGTATTATGAGACTCACACATCTCGTCATAAGATTATCTTTATCGTAATAATACTACCCTACGACATAGGAGCCTCCCACATGGGAGGCTCCTTATACCCGCGTCGGGTATCACTCCCGCAGGGGAGTGTTTCGTTTTAACCACGACTTACTGGGTGGTGGGCCTAGACTAAGCGTCATTATCCATACAACGGCCAGAGCGTTGCGGTGTAATGAACACCCAATCTTTAGTGTGTCCCGCGTTTCACGATGCTCTTCAGACCAGGTAAACCCCAACTGCCCACCACAGGGTCGGGTTAACCAAAGAAGAACCAAAAGAGACGATAGAAACACGAGAAATGGGTTTAGGAACAATTCATACTACCGTTCTTGTTTAGTGGTGCTCGCCTGCCACTAAGCCAATGGGCGGCGAACTTTCTAAAATGCTTCGGTAGTTATGTACCTCAGCACATCATGGGTACTGTGCGTATAACTACTCCTCGTAGAGGTCGAACGCCTCTTCGTTTAAGACACGCTGAAATTCTTCATCAAGAGGTCGTTGTCGAGACAGAAGCTCATGTAAACAATGGTTGATCGTTTCCTCAGGGGATGTACCTTCAGGAGGAATATCCATGGTTAACACCTAAGAGTTGGAATAGGGGCCCTCCCCGAAGGGAGGGCGATGCGCACCGGTAGCCTAGGGTGGGGATACGGTCACCTCACGGTGATTGGTTGACCCCCAGCCGGTAGTGCGGAACTCATCCTCCTACCGACCTTTAGCGACTGGATCACCTTCCTTAACGTAGGGCATTACGCCGAACCCTACCAGTGCTATAACATTAGGGCATTATACGTAATACTATGTAAGACACACTGTTACAGTTGTGGTACCGACCTCCCACGCGCAGGGAGGTCATCCGGTTATGTCGTCAATCTTATGATTTCGCAACCTATCCACGCCCGAGGCAATTTTCGTGTTCTCTAAAATCCGCCGCATTCTTGGCAACATTAAAGTCACTCAGACCGAAAAAGAAATTGTGATCAGCGGGATTCCTGCTGATACCATGGCCCGCGATATTTCACGCATTTGGAAGACATCGCGCATTAACCAGTACATGTTCACGACCGCGTCACGTAACACGCTGGCGTTTCCTATCTTTTTTGCGACCGACATTTATTACATGTTGGAGACGATGACTACCCATCGTTCCCGGTGGACCAATGTCCGTACTCTGACTAAGATCAAGGATCTACTTCTCGAACACACCTGGCTCCAAGACACACAGTTGGAACCGAAGCCGAGAATGGATTTGTCCCTTGTCAATGACATGATCTACCGTCCGTTGGATTACCAACAGACGTTTTATGAAGAATATGATCGACTCACCCAGCAGTACCAACTTAAAGGATACCTTCTTGCTGCGGTAGCGGGTAGTGGTAAGACCCTGATGGGCCTCACTATTGCCAACTGTTTAAAGGCTGAACGGATTGTGGTGGTCTGCCCTAAAAATGCCACAGAGCGTGTCTGGGAAAGTGAGGTCAATAAACTATTCAAGAAAGCCCCGTCGAGTTGGGTCGCCCAGCACGACAAACCGTTCAAAAACGAACATGTTGCGATCTTCCATTATGAGGCGCTAGATAAAGCATTGGATCTCGCCAATGACCTACGCACCGAACGTACGGTAGTGATCCTGGATGAATCCCATAATCTGAACGACATCGGTAGTCAACGTACCCAGAAGTTCCTTACCTTGCTGGAAAAGCTTGAGCCCACTGATACGCTATACGCCTCAGGGACGCCGTTCAAGAGTATTGGTAGTGAAGCGATTCCGCTTCTCAGGGCGATTGATCCTTATTTCACCAAGGACGTAGAGGAACGGTTCAAGAAAATCTATGGACGTGACGGTCTGCGTGCTTTGGACATTCTTCAACATCGTATTGGAAAGATCGCTTTTAAGGTCGAGAAACATCAACTTGGTCTAGATAAGCCAGTGATGAAGAAACTCCCGGTGGTAATCCCGAACGGTAGGGATTATACCTTAACGGAAATCCGCAAAGACATGAAAGCGTTTATTGCGGAAAGGACTAAGTATTACCAGAGTCGGAAAAAGGACGATCATGCGTTTTACGACAAATGTATGAAGATCCATGCTGACCAAGTCAAGGACCGTAAGCACGCAGCCGACCTAGCGATCTATCGGGAAGATGTTAAGAAGGTCCAGAAGTTCAATGGGGACGCGCGGTTCTGTGCCGAAGAGATCAAACGATCTAACGACTACGAGAAACGGTATATTATCCCAAGTCTCCCCAAAGAACTTCGCAATGAGTTCAAGGACATCAAGTCTATCGTTAAGTACGTAAACTTGAAAATCCAGGGTGAGGCGTTAGGTCGCATTCTAGGACGTAAACGCATTCAGTGTCATGTGGACATGGTACCCCACATTGACTTCAAAGGGGTGTGTGGATCGACCCCGAAGAAGACCGTGGTATTTACGTCATTTGTTGAGGCACTCGAGGCGTCCTATGACCACCTCACCAAACAGGAAATGAACCCGGTGATGGTGTACGGAAAGAATAACAGTGAACTGAATAAAACGGTCCAGCAGTTTGACCGACAGGAAGACCTCAACCCCCTCATCGCGACCTATCAGTCACTGTCCACCGCAGTCCCACTCACTATGGCCGATACGATGATCATGATTAACGCACCGTTCCGTGCGTACATTCGTGAACAAGCGATCAGCCGGATTCATCGCCTCGGAGCTGACACCCAAACGACGGTGTGGGAATGTTTCCTCGACACTGGAAATGAACCTAACATCTCCACACGCTCCGGCGATATCTTGGCATGGTCTCAACAACAAGTGGAGGCTATCCTAGGGATTAAGTCTCCGTTCGACGTATCTGAGGATAACGGTACCATGACGGTGTCTAGTGAGGCGTACGAATTGGAAGAGACCTACGATCTCAAAACCCTGGAGCGTCAATTGATAAACACCCGACCCGTGTACACCACATGGTAAACAGGAGCATTCCTTATGGCACTAGCTGACTTAACCACGTCGATTAGCAACTATACCCAGGCAATAAAAGACTACCTTAGATCCAACCTAGGTATCGCTCTGATATCGGAGCAAGTCACATTAAGTGGCAATGGAACTAAAGACTATGATGTCGCCGCCCTGATTGGGGCGGATTCCGCCAACTATGATCTACTCTCCGCACGTGTTGAAGTTAAAGTATTAGATGATGAAACCACATCACCAACGCATAATTTGTACATCAACTCAGAGGGCGTAATCACCGTTGGTGCCAACGCCACTGGGACGGTAAGACTACATAACTACCGAACCAGCAGTGTGACATGTCATGTCCGCATCGACGTCCCACGTCTGACCTAAGGAGGCTATGATGGCTGTCTTTACCCCGGATAAAGAACCTCGCTATTATAGTACCACCCAGACCATCAACTGGACTGCTAATCCGTCAGTACGTCAAGTGGCGAGTTCGATTAACTCCCTTCCTCCTGCCATTTCCGAGTATATTGCGTACGATACTCTCAACCCCCCGAATCCCTTCCTTGCTGTCACCCAAGACGGGAAAGGGAATGTAGTGTATGACGGGGGATTCCCTAAATTTTACAACACAAATGGTCCATTGAGTACCGACACCACGTTCGGGGATCTTAATGGGAGTTTCAAGTTTCTATATAACGCGTTGAACTTTACCGCTAACCCCGAAAAAGTTGCAGCGGGCAATAAAAAAGTCCTGGCCTTCGGTGATGCTATATTAGGCCAATCATATTCACTAAAGGGGACCAACGCAAGCGACTTTAGAACGAGTTTTGAGCGATTGTGTAATATTGCGGGATTTACGCTCACAATAAAAGACCGAGACGACTGGGGTGGTACTCTCACCCCCACGTTTGCTGAACTTGATCAGTACGCATGCATCATTGTCATGGCAAGTGTCGCTACCGATAACTTCGACGTTATTACTAACTCTTCTGTTCAGGATATTGTGACATACAGAGAACAGGGTAATGGAATGATCTTGATTACAGATCATGGTCCGGTACTCTCGGGGATGGATGCGGCAATGCTCCCCCACACTGGGTTCTTTACGCTAGTGAATCGGATTGCTGTTAACTTCGGCGCTTATTTCACGGATGACTATGATCGCACACCAGTCAATGTGGGGTTTTTAAGGAGTACGTACGGCGACCACCCACTTTACAGTGGAATGGCTGACGCAGAAGACATTTGGGCGGGGGGATCAGAATCCCGTGTGGTGGTGACAGAAGTCACGACGTATAGTCCGACATCAATCCCACCTACCGACCTGACCATTCCAGGAAAGCATGAAGTTAATTTCCTGGGCTTGATGGACGATGGCTCTGTGGTAACCGAACGTTATGCCTTCACGGTGGTGGACGGAGAGTTTATCTATCCAGGAAGGCTGGATCGAACCGTCCCTACCGCCAGAGGACTAACCACATTTCGTGGTATCGGCGATATACGCATCGAAAATCTTGATGCGGAATTGGGTACGTTATTTGGGCGCATTTACGTCGACGGGGTGTTTGCGGGCACGTTTCAGACAAACCAGACCGATGGTACCACTTATCAATGGGCAATTCCAGGAAGTACTGGGTTCCCAACTTTCGATAACGTCACTGTCGATATACAGATTGATGCCCCAATCCGGTATGCATCAACGCATTCGGTAGAAACGCAACCCATCCCTCTGTCAGGCTCTTACAACACATCACTAACACTAGAAGAGCTTCAAAGTGTCGATGCGTCAGGACTAAATCGCTATAGCCTCGTCGAGGAGTTAGCGGATTATGTAACGCGACACTACGGTGGCAGTTATCTCTCATTGGCGGCGGTGTTGCAGAGAATCAGCCTAGAGCAGCGCGCTTTGTTAGAGGGTGGGGGTAATACGTTCCCCACTGTCACTCCACATACAGTGGCAACGAGTGGGGATATTGATGCCGAACTAAATGTAGTTGGTGACGATACATGGTACATCATGGATGAACAGGGAATAACCTTTGGTGTGTTTGATCCAGTTGTGGGGTCGTGGGAGTTTAAGGCATTTTCTGAATTGAAAAAGATACTACCGTACCCCTGCACCATTCAATCCGCGTCCACAGGCAATCCGTTTAATTACGATGGCGTGGGTCTCACTCCCATTTAATGACATACCTCCCTCCCATACCGGGAGGGAGTGTATGCCGTTACTTAATACGGGCAGTAGTGATCTTTAGACCCTGATCAAAACAGAAGATGGCTTTGGGGGTCATGGCGACATGAAACCGCGGTTTCTCCATACTCGCTTTCATCGCGTTTACTACATCAGAAAACACGCCGTTGTGGGCTTCTTTTGCAAACTTCACATCTCTAAGGTCCCATGTGTTACGTTCCGCTTTCATTACTTTGCTCTGAAGAACCCATTCTGAATCATTAATGTTCTTCGTCCGAAGCTGGAACGGAACGGCTACGTGATAATGGGCATTAGCCCACTCCATAACAATGTCTTCAACCCGATCAATTACGACAGAATCATCAACATTGAGGTGGTATTCCGCTAAATCCTCATGGTGGTGGCGTTGGTCTTTAATGGTCGATGCGGAATCGTCGAGTATTAGGCGGCGAAAGGTAACAACTATACCCTCGTCGTGACGCTTTAGTTCGATGTAACGTGGGAAGTCGAGAAAGCTAAATTCTCCTTCCACTTTAGCCAACTCACTGAGGATTTGTTCTTGAGAAAGCTCGAATTGTTCTTTATCGATCCCATCTACCAGCTTATAAGCTGTGTTGGCAAATATGGCGTGAGGGTAGCTACTCGCCATCAATCGGCGTAGCAATCCTTCGCCCGAGCTTCTGCGTTGAGGTTTCTTAACCACCAACTCTTCAGGCGACAGGGGTTTTTGATATTTCATTGTGTGGCGAGTGTGTGGCTTGGACATCTTAAAGTACTCCTTCCTTTTTCAACCATGACTCCCTCAGGGCCCGAGCATCATGTAGAGCGTTGTGTGGGACCTTGGATGCCTTAGCTGACAAATCGTCGTCAATTTCAAGTACCAGGGGCTGAATTTCCATCCAATCTCCGGCACCCGTTTCGATCGATTGACAGAAGTGTTTCAAATCGATGGGGTAATCGGCAAGCACGTGGACTTTAGGGAATTGCTTGAGGAACTTCTTTAGCTTGTCTTGGAAGATCGCATATTCGATGGCGTCTTTCTCAAGATGAGGCATGACGTTTTCTTCGACCCAGGGATCTATCGGTTCGTTGAGTTTTAACACCTCATAGAACTCATGCACTCCGTCTTCCGCTACTAGCGCCAAAGAAATGAGGTTCCCGCCTAACGAGTTAAACTCACAATCAATAAAGAAGTACATGGGGTTTCCTTTTAATCGTCGATGGTCGCGATGTAGCATTGTGCCGCCAGGAGCGTGACGGCGTCCCGATAAAGCTGCGGGTATTGGCTTCCGTGGAGAATCAATGGTCGTCCGGGGAGATAAGGCGACCACACCGTAATCTGGTAATAGGGCATCACGCCGTGACCTTGCTGTAATACCGAAGAGACACTCATACTGAGCGTTCCTGTCAGGTGTAGGGCACTTACGCTACAGGATAGGGGATTCCAGTAACCTTCGGGATATTCACCGATGAGCAATTCCCCTGAAGGCAATACGTCATGAATGGTGTAATTGGCAGCCAATGCAGCATACTTTAATAATAGCGGATCTTGGAGTTTAACACGCTCAGTGGCTGCGTAGGTGGTAGATGGCATCATTCTGTTCCCTGTTGTAGTTAGTACATGTGATTGGGAACAAAAAAAAAAACGAAAAAAAAAAGAGACCCCCGCGGGGGCCTCATGGATCACTCACTTGTTACCTGAGGGAAGGCGAACGACCGTGCCGCTCCCCCAGCCCGTTTTGGGGGAGACTGTACCCTCCGCTACCATCTGGGTAAGACCACAGTGGTAGCATCCGGATTCCGAGATGTACAGCCTGAAATGGTGTCGGAACGCCGACCGAACGTGAATTTGAATGTCATCCGGGACTTTCAGTGAACGCATCACGCGGTTCGCTTCTCTGAGACCCATTGCGGGTGTGATACGACCTTCCCGCTCAGCGGCATAATCTTTTACTACCCACAAGCAGAATGTGGCGATCATCGACACCGATGTCTTATAGGGATCGTACTTGGTTTGACGATCCTTAAGGACGTAACTCAGCCGACCCATTTCCTTCATCAGATCAATGAAGAAATAGGTGTAGTTGGTGAAGATCCACCGCAGGGCGACAGCACCCAACGTGAAGTCCGCGACAACCACTCCAGCTTGCGCGACAGCGGAGTCCTCAATGGTCCGATACTCGTCATCACGGATGACGTCCTCCAGCGCCTTCAGCGCTTTTTTGTATTGGGTCATGCGAACGTCCTCTTCCAGGATGTTGGCCAGCAGATTTGACATAGAGTCCTCTTTATAATTTCGTTGGTGAGTAACTTCGGTAATCGGTGCTGCGTAGGTCAATCGTAGAGGTGATATTGAGGATTGAGACCAATGACATTCATGTCAGCATCATAGCACACTTCCATGTCGCAATCACTGGTGTCCTGTGCGATCGGGATGTACGTAGTGAGCTCTTCACGTGTGAGCTCGTATCCCGTCCCATCGTCGGTAGTGTAATAGCAGTAATCTCCTCGAGGGTCGCACCAGAGATCGTAGGTTTCGTCAGTTTGACCTCCGGACATGGACGATCCCTGGGGTGCGCTGACGGTGATCGCCGACTCAGTGGTCTCCTCGACACCCGCCAGGTCATGATAGAATGCACCAGCGTCGTCTTCGATCAGTGGAATCGGGAAATCGTCCGCTAACGGACCTGTCCCCACCCGATAGGCAACGATGATATCGTCGTCGTTGAGATGGAGGTAGTACCCACTGAAGACCTTAATGAAATCTAACCCGAGTATTTTTCTTGAAGCGTCGGGAAGACGCGAAAGGTCCAGTTTTCCCATGTAATCGCCGTAGCGCGTATCCACACACAGACCCTGACTGCAATTCGCTATGGCCACAGTGTCATGGCTTTCGACCTGAACCTTCCCGTCGGTGGTTTTCACCAGGACTTGTTCCGTAGCTGCAATCCCTTTAGGATAACAGAGAACACTCAATTTCCCCGAGTGGTTTAAACCGTCTGTACGGCAGGAAAGCGTGTCAGGGTACTGGTCGCTCAGAAAAGAGGGTGTTTCTTTATACCACCAGTCGGCATGGGCTTCGGCCGTGATACCGAAAAACAGAAAGCTTAGTACAATGTAGATGAACGTTTTCATGATGTTTTCCTTAGAGACCGATAAAGTTGATTTCCACCGTTCGGTGAGTACGGCTACGCTCGAAGGCCCGATCGAGTTCGTTTTTCAACACCTTCTGTGGTGACGGTTCCGGATGTTCCCGATTGGTATCCTGATACTGTTTCATCAGGGCATTAAGACTATTATCGGCCATGAGTATTCCTTTATTGGAAAGTGAAACGGCGGGTGTATTCGGAAATGGGAATTCCACGGCTACTCATTACTGTGATCGACACCATGCCCGAAGAGGTGATGGCGATCCTTACCGCCTTTACGGCGGGTTCTTTCTCTAACCGATAGAACGACGCTCGCAGTTCATTTCGGAAAGTTGCATAGTTGACCACATCGCGCCCAAATCGGTTGTCATGGTCTAACTTAAGGCGATGAATCTTTTGATGACTCGGGTAGAGCCGTTGAAGGAGTCCCGACATCGCATCTGTGATTGAGACAACACCTTGATCAGGTTTTTTAGTCAACAGGTAAGGAAGACTTACACGCTCGACCAAGTGATCAATCAGTCCATGCATTTGGGGGAAAGGACGACGTAACTCAACTACATCGCGGCATATATCAACATACAGGGTATTGCGATCACATTTATCTGGGCGGTCGTTTTCCTTCAGTGCAAAGTCCGGGACTTCCCCCTCCCCATGTGCGAGAAGAAGCTCGCCAAGAAAGTCTTGAAAACATTGGCGGGTATCGGCGTTGAATAAAGACATATCGGTGTACATGGTCAGTACCTTCGGGTTTACAAGTAAAAAATAAGGGCCCGTTGTGGGCCCTTGATGTTATTCCGCGAGATGACGATTGAAACGTAACGTCAAACCTTTTACTACAACAGAGAGGGCCCATACAAACATGCCAAGCGCAGCAAAGACGAGTCCTAGGATGGCGCTCAGTCCGTAGGCGATAACACACAGGGCAACGGTCCAAGCAGCGATATCCCGACGATCGGGGATGTCTTTATGATCCCAGCAACTGGCCGCTTTCAGTACGGCCATGCCGGTGAAGGCGATGAAGAGAGCGATATCGAGGATAGCGATAGTGGTCATTTTGGTTTCCTTTTTTCTTTCGTTGGGTTAGATCAGGTTCTGGTATGCTTCACGAAGGGTAGCCCACCCTTCGTCTAAGGAATCAAACCGGCCGAGTTTAACCAGTTCTTTGAGTCCCGCCTCATGGGCTTCAAACTCCCATGGGAGATCCAGATAGGATTCGTCGTAGGGGTCAATCTCATCCGCGTCGTACGCTTTCCCTTCCCAGGTGAGGGTGCGGGTAGTGTTGTCGATGATAAGGCGTCCATCCCGCACCTGCTGTAGATGGCAGGCTTCATGCGCAATGATCTCAATGACGGCGTTTTCCTCGCCTTCAAAGAGGTTGTTGAAGGTGTCGGCATTCAGGGCAAAGTGGGGCTCATTGTTCAACACAACAACGGCCGCCATTGGTACTTCCATGTGGTCAATTACTACAACAGGTGTGTCATCAATCAGTTCGTGAATGCGGGAGCGTGCCGCGTCACTGATGTTATTAAAGACACTCATAACCTGGTTGATGTCATACTCTTCGTTAACAGGGATACCCATCTCACCGGCAAGAGAGGCATTGGCGAAGTTGAAGTTCATGATCGTACTCCTTATGGTTCTTTCGTTTTATGGTGTATGTAGCATTTATTGGTGTTGGCGCAGAATACGGGCCAAAGCGGCCTTACGGCGCTGTTCTTCGCGTTTCTTATGTAGGTCTTGACGATCCAGGCGGCGAAGGGCTTGGCGCATGGCGACTTTCTGTTCGATGGTCATGGGAAACTCCATTGGGGTTCTTAGTTATGTGGGCTTCTTCATGTCTGTGATATAGACCTAAAAATGGTTGGAATGTAAAAAAAAAAGCCTCCCGATAAGGAGGCTTGTTATGTCACTCTTCGATGTCGTCCTGATTAGATACTCGATCCAGGAGTTCTTTTGCAAGAGATCCTTTTTCGGCAATATCCAGACCCACCTTCATCTGGTCTTTATCTCGGGACTGATGATAGACTTCCTGAGAAGCCGGCAACATCCCCAGGTCGTCGGTTTTCTCGATAACAAAATACCCATGACCTGATCCGCCGTTATCCAACACACCGAGGACGTCACCTGCTGTACCGCGGATATGGTTAGTCATCAACTCATGGAGTTTATCAGCGGGGTACTCGTTGAGATCCTCTTCAGCCTGTACGATCCGTTTATCGACAGCATCGATCACCTGCTCCATGAATACATCGCGCTCATGTTTCCAGATGACGTCTTGGTCTTGCTGGTAGTATGCTTCGTCTTTCACATCGGACTCCTTGAGTTTTTTCATGACCCGCAACATGACTTTACTTTCTCCACGATGGTCGGGTCGGCCTGTTTTCTGCCATCGGGAAATCTCGAACTCTTTGCCGTATCGAGGATGGGTGATCCATTCCCCACTGAGTTGATACTCCACCGTTTTTCTGGGAGGTGGTGCATCGTCTCCACGGTAAACGGCCGTCTCGAAATGACCCCCTGGACAGTATAAGGTGTAGAGATGAAATAAGCCATCCGGGCTTTCAAACGTCTTCCTTATTAACTTACCAATTTGAAGCGCCATACGAGACCCTCCTATCGTGGGGACTCTCTCGGTTAGATCAAATGAGGTACGGTTGGACTTTTTCGTAAATGGCGTCGTAGCTAGGGGCGCCGAAAAGGTTAATCACTGGAACATGATGTTGGCGTGCCAGCTGCACGGCAGTGTTTGTCCCGCCTTTTACCGCCGTTCTCGTTTTACCCTGATACTCGGCCCAGCACAGAAGAAACTGACTGGGGGTATTAAGGTCCTGTCCCAATACCTGGTAGACGTTGCGGATATGTAGCGCGCGTGCGCCCCTGGTAAGGCGGTTCCAAGCGGGGTGTATGGAGGCGGCAATCTCAACCGCTTGATGGTAATTGTTCAAGGTTGGGGCGACAATGACTCCAGGTCCTTCAGAATAGCCGTTAAAGCCCTCCCAAGGGACGTAAACCTCTTTGCGGAACACATTCCCTACTCCCCATTCGAATGCCTTGTCAGAGCCTTGTGCGCCGCCTGTGCGTACCTTATATCCACGTTGTTCAAGTTCGGTCGCTAGACGGCTCTCCCAAGCTTGAATTTCCTTTGGGGTATTGCGGCTCCCTACGCCGGTGTAATACTTATCCATCATCATCGGTTACCTTCTGAGAAATGGGGTGGTCAGGATGGAGCATGTGGAGTTCATGGAGTCCTGCATATGGGATACGTACCCAATGCGGGGTCCCGATGGTACTGTTATTGATCAGGACTTCCCCATGGACAGACCAGTTGAGGGCCTTTTTCCCAAAGCCTACCACCGCGACGGGGTTGTCGATTGGACCAGGCTTAAAATGGCTGGTGTGTTGGAAGGGGAGTTCAATTCCTACGGTCTTCGCCAGCTGGCGGAAAACCCGAGTGAGGTCATCGTAACGCAGTAACTCAATGCGGCGGTGGGGTCCAATCGGACGAGGTTCCCATTCCACTTCTGTGGTGATCAGAATGGTGGGCCACTGGAGATCAAAGCCGAACTTATTGGCATCCTCCCACCCGACATCAACCTGATGACGTTCTCCTGTCCGGTGTTCGATTGTCATACGAAACCAGAGTCCCATACGGTGACGAAATACCACACCTTCCTTGGCTGTGGTTGGTGGTTCCTCAACAGGATTCTCCCGGGCTTTACGAATGAAAGTCTCTCGGAGTTGCTTCGCAAAGCTGGCAATGATAGGAAGATCAAAACCCCGACCCAGATAGAAATCCTTCATCCACCGTTCAACAGCATGAATCCCACTGTACCGTTCTATTGTGGGACGCAGAAGGTCGCGCGGATAGAATGTCTCGTTACGTTTTCCTACCGAAGCATCCAGTTTCGGGACAATACGACGGAAGAGTTCAGCGGATTCCGTTTCCCCGCGAAGCTGTTGCTCTGCAGTTAAATCACGAATCTCCCGTAGGGTGGCGTCCATTACATCGCTCTCCCCGCCAAGTCCCATGGTGGGGAAGGCCGCATCGAGCTGAGAAGAGAGATAACGAAAAGCATCTTCTAAGTTTTTTAAACGGGCCTCAACCGAACTCATAACAACTCCAAAAAAGTGAAAGTGAATATAGATAGCCCTCCCCGGCGGGAGGGCGTTTATAAGTTAAGCGGCTTCTTCCTGTTCGAGTTCTAACTCGCTGATGACCTCATCATACAGCTCACTGAATTCTTCAAATGAATCAAACTCAGTGGGGAGGTTATCTGCGGGTTTTGTTACCGCAAAACGGTTGTGTTTGAGACGTTCCACAGAAAGGCCCTTTTCTTCAAGTCCTTCGATGAATGCTTCGATGAATGCTTGACGACCACGACGACGACCCGTCAAGGTCTTGAGTTCATCGATTGACAGGATCATGGTGGGTTCAATGGATTGGTCTTGTGTACGTCCGCTTGCTACGCGGGAGATCAGAATCTCCTGGTACTGGGACAGCTTCTCAGCGATGAGATCAATCAGGACGTTATCTGAATAAACAGCACTTGCGGACATGGAAGCTCCTTCGATGGGTGGGTCATGCTATTGGTGAACTGAGTAAAACACTAAACTTCAATGGCACCTTTGGTGGTGTAGATCACTAAACTCAAACGACCCAGACCCTCGTGATCGTAGCCTAGGTCGCAGGGAAAGCCGTACTGTCGCAAGTAGTCGAGCTGTGACCAAATGACATTATTGGACTCGCCGAAACACTCCTCGGCAGCAAGGCGAATGATGTCTTCCACAAGTCTCCGTGCTCCGTCGGAAAGATTGAGGAATGGGAGTGCTGCACTTAGATCAAACCCGGGATTCTCCGGGTATTCGTCGTGATGGACAAGCTGTTGGAGTTGGGCGAGAAGTCGATCGATTCCCTTAATGGGCTTTTGCATGTTTCATGTCTCCTGGCGGGTAGTGACGTCGATTACGGTAACGACCTCGATCTGCGGTTTTTCTTGGTCGGCAGCGCCATCCTGAAAAAACCACGTGTCGACAAGACCGTCGTATCCACCAATACTAAACTCATACTGCCTATGGGACGTTTGGTTAAGGATAACGTCAACGATCGCCTCAGGTGAAAAGCTGTCTTTTAACAATTCGTTGTACTTTTCGCCCGGGTAATTCCGTGTTTTATCAAACACTGCCAGGTACGTATAGAACGGCGAATATCGTTCTGGGTCTATCGCCGGAACCCCCACCATATTCTTCAGAAAGTCATGCTCAAATTCTGAAGGGTGGTTAACAATTTCAGTGGTGGTTGACATGGTAGTTTCTCTTTGCACTGACATTGGTGATCGAATTAACTCAATTCCACCGATCACCCAGACCGGTGAACGCACGGTGAGACGCATCCCAATGGGTCTTTTGGTAGAAATCCCACAGATCCTCACAGGGGAATTTAGGTATGTTGGTTTCCTTACCATGACAGTCCTCCATGATCACTGCGTAGGTACATCCCTGTTGTTTCAGATAGGACTGCGCTTTCATGAACGCATTCAGCGACAGTTCGGTCTTATATCCCCATTTCTCATGACGGTCGGGAATGGGCACGGTATAACAGGCCGGTGTACTGGGCGGGCTATACTTGACGATGTGTAATGTTTTCATTGTTGTGGTTTCCCCTAGGACCTACTTATAGGTGTAGTTAACCCCGATATCGAGTTGATACTCGCGATCGAACTCGGGGACGGGGATGGGTTGGTTTTCAAAGAGGTCGTTTTTGACGTCATCGAAGACCCAGGTCACAAAGCGCCCTGGGCGATTCGAATCCCGGTAGAACCGATCTACCGCGATGAGTAGCCCGATAGTGTGTCGGATTGCTTCTTCGCTGAGGTGAACATCGTTGACATAGGCGTTATATTCACAATAGCGCGTACCGTCAAATTCGCTTTCCATGTCATCAAATGCCATATTCGGTACCGGCGACAACATGATGACTGGCCGATTGTTCGGCTGATAGTCGGCATCTTCAAATGTGGTGTATTTTACCACCACTGAATCATCCAGGGTTCGTACATACCCCTCACCGTCAGTGACAATGGTGTATGACTCGTCTTCGCTAAATGTGAGGGTCACTGGGTAGCACGTTTCTGTCGTTGTTGGTTTTGCATTGTTGAATTTCTGAGTAGCAATGTATTGGGTTTCGTCAAGATTAACAAAGCGTGCGGCCAGGGCATTAACCAATCTAGTGCTGGCGTGTTTCCCATGGGCGATTTGGTACACTTCAGCGGAAGATATATCAAAAAGTTTGGTCACATCATCAAGCGAATTACCGCCAACATGCACCAAATTCCGAATAACTTCATCCCTAAGTTTGTTGAGGCTATTGAAAACTTTGTGTAGGTCGGCGATGCGTTCGACATCGTACGACGACGAACTATGTTTGAGTTCTCGACGTTCTTCATCGATTCGAGTTTTGATGCGTTCAAGGCGACGGGTGGCCATGACAATACCCTCTATGAATGAACTGGGCTATGATTGGCATAGGAAACCCCATGCCAATGTTTTTAGGTGGTACCAATAGGTTGTGACGGAACGATATCAGATGTTGTCGAACAACAACCTAATAGTGGCTTTAAGGTCCCCCGAGACACTTTTCTTAATGCACTCATCGGGAGTGTTGTATTTTCGCGCGATGACATGATACCCGGAGTCGTGGATTTCAGGATCCCCATCTAGTACGTTAAACACGGAGCGTTGACCAAGCCGCACCGAATCGGCCAACAATTCTTTTACGTTTTCTTCGGATGTACCGTATTTATCGCGTTTATCCCATAGCTCTTTAATCGCATGGCGACCTTCGGTGTAAACAAGATTGAGAAAATCGTTTTTCTCTTCCGTCACTGCATAGCCTTGGTCATACGGGCTAGGGTGAGGTCCACCGCTAAAGAAGGCGTATTCCTCCCAGAAGAAATGAAAGGAACTGTCGTGGACTTCCTTCACGGTATCGAGCGGCTCTTCGGACGGGTAGACACGAATGTAAACGACCCGCTTATTCTCGGGACAATTCGTTCTAGCATGAAAACGTAGCTCATCTAGGGTTTTCACCAAGGTAAACGTGTGGGTATAGTCACTGGGCCCTAAATCGACCTCACCTCCATTTACCATGGTCAGGCCAATTTGGCATTGTTTGCCTTCTTCGAATACGACTTGGGGACTGGTGTTTACCCCGATGCCATTGATCGCCCATTCGATTGCGTCATGGTGGGACAGGTTACTTACAATTTGCTCTGCCATCTTAATTTCCTCTTGGGGTGATGATTGACTTGGAACGCGGTTAGCATCTTTAGAAAGGTTGGTTATAATGAGTACAGCGTCACGGTAGAGGGGAGGGCTATAGCCCTCCCCTCGTCTTCTTATATCGCAACCGGCCCAAAATCAATCTTGGGGTGAGGTTCGTACCCGATCAGTTCAATGTCTTCAGTTGTAAAGGAGAAAATATCCTTTACGTCAGGGTTAAGTTTAATCGTTGGCCAACTTCTGGGTTCACGCTCCAATTGGACTTTGACGCCTTCGAGTTGGTTGCTGTAGATATGGCAATCGCCTCCCATCCAGATGCACTCTTCGGCAACCATCCCAACCGATTGCGCCAGCATGTGGGCAAGGATTGCGTAGGAAGCGATGTTATACGGTGTTCCAAGCGGCGTGTCTTGGGAACGAGCGTAGAACTGTAGCGTCAGGGCCCTCTTGGGAACCGACACTGCGTCCAGTTTTTCAACAAGTTCCCGTTGGATGACCTCTTTGTCATCGTCGACCAAACCACAAATTGCCAACTCGAACATTTCGTCTAACGCCACCCCGTCACTGACTGTGCGTTCTGCTATGTTAAGGCGTTCATCCACCGATAGCTCCCGAGTATGAACCTGGAACATGGTGTGACATGCCGGAAGTGCTGCGCGTCCTTCCTTGACGTTATCCTGAGGCGATACTTTCACACGCCGTCGGTGAGTGGGAGCATTGTACTCTTCGAGGTAGTCCTCTTCAAAAACACCGTTACCGATTCCTTTGGTTTCCCAGAGCCAGTCCGCCCGCTGGTCAAACGACATGGGTTCCCAGCGAGTATGTACCGCTTCCGTCGCCGCCATGGGGTCAAGCCAATTATACTCCCACTTGACATCACGGGGAAGAACTGCCGGGTTCCAAGCAGTCACCAGCATCCGGCGCGAGGTGGGGTTCTCCTTAAGCGCGGTGACTAGCTCCTGAATCTGGTTAATCTTGGGTGGGTTTTTAATGTACTCAAGAAGTCCCGACAGACGGGCTCTCGCGATTTCCTTATCACTATTAAGGTCGTTTAGTGCCTCATGGAGGGTTGTTTCGATGTGGTGGTTGTCCACCACTTCCCAGGCCGTCCACCACTTCCCATAAATGGGACCCAGGTCGCCGTTCTCTAGTGCCCACTCGTCCCAGATAGTCGCACCGAGCTCGTTGAGTCGGCGATTGTCGGTAGATCCTTCCAGGAACCACAGCAGTTCAGCGATGATGGATTTAATCCCCATCTTCTTGGTAGTCAGTAGCGGGATCTTTCCGCCCTTGAGGTCGAACCGCATCATCTCACCGAACACGGAGTAACATCCCACCCCAGTACGGTCTCCCTTATATTGACCATTCTCAAGGATATGCTCCAGGAGCGATAGGTATTGGTGTTCCTCGTAGTTGTTTTCGGGAAACTTCGGAAAGATGTCAGCATCGTGTTCTTCCATGGTTTGCGGTATGCCCTGCTGCGCTTTCTTCAGGATCTCCTGGCCCTTCTGGGTTTTGGCGACGTTAACTAGGGATTTGGGAAGTTCAAAACGCTTGGTCACTGTGATGTCCTTACTGTTGGGGGTTTGAGTGTCGACATAGGTTCTACCGAACGTTGCATTCGGTCCGAACATGGTGTTACGGATGTTATCGGTCATCATACATTCCTTTTCGGTTGGGTTGAATCAAGTACGGCGAGCAATCTTTTTCTGAATGTCGGCGATTTTCTTCAAATCCCGCTCAGCGAATTGGACAGCCGACCTCTGTCTTTCTGCGGGGGTGGAGAACATTGCGTCTCGCCCAATCCCGGGGTTGGGGTTGTACATAGCGCACGACATAAGGCTATTGATGTTGAGGGCTTCCGGAATACGGTGGGAGCTGTCTGACATGGGGATATCCTTTTTCAATTATCGATTTACGGCTACGTCACTTCGGGTTCTCTTCCAGCCAGTCTTTCTCAACTTCCACCCCCAGGTCCCGAGCCTCTTCTTGGGTGATGTGATGAAGACCCTCTCGGTACTTCCTGGCTACCTTTTCGGCCGAGAGGATTAGTTGTTTCACATCGAGAGATATGGCGACCTGCTCCGCTCGGTTAACCAGGGTCAGTTCCATCACGCCGTCATGGAAAACGTAGTGGGTCATTTTGAACTCAAGGCGCTGAAGTGCCGTAATTGACAGCAAATACAGGTGGGCAAACTCCTGCAGAATCGGACGCCCCTCGTGGAACGTCTCAATGTCGTTTTCCATAGCGGCGAATACCGCGTCGTCATCAAGGACCGTAGGAAACCACTGGGGAGTGTCAAGGACTGTACAGGCAAGACGGTTGATCTGGTAGTTAGGGAGGTCCTCAACGGTCACTGCACCATCAACAACAAAGCCGTTGTAAAAAACGAGGACCACGCTATTGGGGTCGTCACCTCCTTGTTCAACACCTCCAATAAACTGGCCGGCTATCGGATTGTGGGGATCTTCGGCCAATGTCCGAGCGGACAAGCGCATATACCCCCGGATGGCCTCTACAAACCCATCCAGCGCTAATCGCTGAGGATTCAAGATCCGGTTCAGTGCGGCCACGTCATCCACTAGTCTTTGGTTGAACGCCTGATTGTCCTCAAGCCGTTCGCGGTTGCGTTTCTTGCTGCGAAACGAGTTAAGCTGTGTGATGTTGTCATTGCTCACGAGGTGGTCCTCTTTGATTAGGTGGGCTCTTTCATGACCGACAGTCGTTTAATAACTCGCCGTGTCCTGATACAAATCCCGATGGCGTCCTCGGGACGGGTGTTAATGGCTATTTTAAGGTCTCGCTGTAAGATTTCTAACTCACGCTGTATTTCGATCAACAAGCGCTCGTGTTTGTTTTTTGTCATGACTCCACCCCTTACAGTGCCGCATAAAAAGAAACCACCAGAAGAGCTCCTAGTGCCCCTATGAGGCACTTCACTACCCACTTGGACACTTTTGGTTGATGGAGCCAGTAGGTGCCCCGACTTTCTTTCCCTAGCTTGTAACCAGCTTGATATTTGGTGTAATACCAGTACAGATGGGAGTATCGCCCCGGTATTCCATCGTGCCCACGCCGACGCTTGGTGGGTTTGTTGTAACGGAAAGGGCGTCCTTTTTGTCCGTCAGCAAACCCCTGCTCAAACACCGTGCGCTCTCGTTGGGCGCGCCGCGTCACGGGAATAACGGCATAATAGTCTCGGGAAAACAGCGCCCGTATCGTTGCACAAGCGCCTCTTCGGAGATGTCCATCGTTTCGACAAGCTCCCATTCGTTGGGTGGTAGTTCGGGGAAAAACGTATCGCCCGGTCCATCATAGCGAATGCGAGTCAAGAGCAATTCGTGGGCAAGGGGCATAAACTGACGGTAGACGTCTTCACCGCCCATGATGACGATTCGAGGGGAGTGGTTGTTCTCGGCATACTGGATCGCCTTGTTCAGGAGATGCCTCCACTCAGCATGGGGAAGTACGTTACCCCCTTTGACGTTCACCAGATGAGGGTGGCGCGTCAAAACGAGGTTGAGGCGTTCTGGTAAGGGCCCTGGCAATGAGTCGAACGTCTTTCGTCCCATGATACACGGACACCCCGTGGTGGCCTTCTTAAAGAACCGGAAGTCCCGCGGCACGTACCAAGGAATCTTTCCTTCGTGACCGATCACACGGTTGGTCCCTACTGCCGCAATTAGCGAAATCATCATAAAGGGATTCCCATATCAAAAAGTGCGTTTCTACCGAACGTTGCATTCGGTCCGAACATGGTGTTACGGATGTTATCGGTCATTGGGTTTTCTCATGATTCGCTGTTGAATCTCATTGATATAGCGTTGCTTTTCTTCAGTAATTGGGCGGGTTGATTCTTCCGTCAGTAGTGGGCGCATACCCACGCACCGGTGGCGACCTTTGGCGCTGTTTTCAGTCACGGAAAAATAACCAACATTGGGAATGTTAATGTGTTTGAACATAACACCACCTCCTAGTAAGGTGTTTTATTTACCGTCCGTTGCATCAAAATACTCCCTGGAATGGTGGATGCTATCGGAAGGTCCGTCCATTAACCGAATGATTTCTTCGCTATGGTTATAATAAACTAAGGATGGCAACAGTGAGACCGGAAGCGAGGAAAAGGTAGCAGACTTGGCGCGCCCATCGTTTCTGCCAAATCGCAAGTACCCACGGTGTTCCTTCACATTTCCCATCCCGATACCCTTGCCAATACCGATCTTCATGCCAGTACCATACCCCACGGAGTTTCTTGGCATGTATCATCGTGTAAGGTCGTCCCCGTCGTCCATCGGCACGTCCCTGATAGTAAAGGGTATCCAATGTTTGACGACCTCGTTTATGGTGATGGCGTCCCATGGTCAATCCAGATAGTCGTCATCGAAAGATAGGTGTTTAGGTCGTTTCAGACGTTCTTCTCGGATAGCCCGATTATATCCCCGGCGGTAAAAGCCGGGGAGTTTATGTCGACGCTTGGGGCGAACACCCGCCTGTCCATCACGATACCCTTCATTGTACGCTGCTTGACGACGTTGTTTGGTTTTGCTCAAGACGCCTCCTTTTCTGATCGTTAGCGCGGCGGGAGGACTCACAGGGGTCAAGTAACGGTTGTTTAGCGAGTACCTCAAGCGGAACGTTGGGGTTTCGGCGTTTACGGCTCATCAGTGTGGAATACCCGAGATTGTGTTCTTCTGCCAACTGAGACACCTTAGACGTTCGAGGTGTCTGTGGTTTGGTGATAGCATCCCGGTAGGACATCCCCATTTCGACTACCCGGTAACGGATCGCCTGATGACTGAACCGACTGAGTTTAGATAACTCGCGCCAGCTCATCTTACTTAGTTCTTCTTCACTGTATCGTGATTGCGTAAGTCGGGATTTCTCATGGGCGGATAAACGCATGGATCACTTCTTCCCCATCTTGAGACGTTCAACGATGTCCGTTAGTGCAACATCCGGGTACTTACGTCGAGCCGCCATTAACTTGTGATAGGTGATATCATTGTCTTGGGCAAGGGCCCGGTAATGACTGGAAGAGGTTAACGTCGCACGAACGACCGAATCCCGAGCACATAGCCCTTTCTTCTCACGCCGAATGCGGATGGTGGTAACGCTAAAGTCACTGAGGTCAGCCAACTCACTGTGGGACATGGCCTCGAGTTCGTTCTCGGAATAACTGTCACTGGGGTGTGACACGGCGTCCTTATGGAACATATCGAAGGGGGATTTGGACGACGGGGTGTGCATCAGGGTTTCGCTGTCGTGACGCATCACACGCCGCTCGTGAGCCGGAATCAACATGATAACGCAATCCTTCCTTTGGTAGGGCCTGAATAAGTGGAGGTCAAACGACCCCCGGTGTATCATTGCAACAACCAGTAGTTTTTACCGCGAACAGAACGTTTAGACAGCGGTGACGTCATAAAACCCTCCCCGCGGGGAGGGCCTTACTTAAGGAGCCATGGCTGCCAGGCGGTACTTCTTATTGAATTCAGCGACAGGGATCGTGTAGCTGTCCTCTCGCTTAGGACACTGAAGTACGACTTTCTTCTTACGGATTTCTCGTAGAATGGCTTCGGTGGTTTGCCCGTACATCTCTTTAACGAACAGTTTGTTGAGGTTTTGTTCGATTGCATTAACAGCCATGTGAGTTCCTTGAGTCACTTAGTGTTACGTTAGGGCAGTCAAAGTCCTGCACCATAGTGATATAGGCGTGAAAGTATTTGGTTTATAGACAAGGTCGCACGAAAGGAGAGTGGCGATACTCTTCCTTACTCGGGCGTGGTCCGGTGGTGGGCTTTCTCAAACCATTATCATAGGTCGCCTTAATGTTAGAGGACTGCGTCCCCCATGCCAGGTTACTTGGGCGATTATTGCGGCGATCATCATCGGCATGCAATACAACCTGACCAGGTTTGGGTTTCCCACGAAACGCCCGACAGATGAGATCGTGGACATACTGTAGCGTTCTCTCACTATCTCCGTCTCGGAAAACCGCAACCTTAAGGTAACGACCGGCATTTCCACCAGCAGTCACATGACCCGTATCCTTAAAGAGGATCTCCCCCTTTCTATTTGCTCCGTAGCGGCGATATCCGGGTATTTCATAAAACCCCGGGTGCTTGTCACAGGGAGTGGGTGAAAAGCTCACTGACGGCCTCCTGGAGCGGTCTCGGGGGTATGTGGTTGCCAAGGGTCGAACTTATCGACAAAACACTTGATGGGAAGGGACCAGATACGTTCATCAACGATATCTTGATAAACCACAGTTATCGGAAACTCGTCAGGTCGGGTGCTGTGTTTGTTGGCGACCGTGAGCACTTGATAGACCCGCTCGGTCCGTGGGTGTTGCCAGAATCCCTTAGAGTTCTGTTGTAGTAAATACAGGTCGGGGTTCATGCGGCCTCCGGGAGGTTAATATAACGACGCAGTGTGTCAAGCATGCGTTCGGTAACTTCTTCAATCGCCCCATCGGCCATAACCGTCGGATGCCCACAGAACCGGGCTCGTTCTTTTAGGCCGCCAATGACCCTCTCGGCAAATAAGTGGGATTCACGATCAAGACGATCGGACTTCTCGGTCCGTCCAGCGAGACGTGCCTGGTAGACCTCGTCGGGGAGAGTGAAGAATAGCGTCAGATCGGGTTTCGTGTCCCGCACTACGATGTCGTTTAGCTGATGGAATAGGGCTGGGGATAGACAGCGTCCGCGGATTTGGTACGCGTAGGTGGTATCGATAAAACGGTCGCATAACACCCATGTGCCATTGGTAAGGGCGGGACGAATCACATTATCGAGGTGTTGTTGACGAGCCGCATAAACCATGAGAAGTTCCGTCATCGGACTGACGGACTCGGTTAAGTCAGTTGATAGCATACCTTCTCGAATATGTTCTGCCAATGGGGTCCCGCCAGGCTCGCGTGTCTTGATAACATCGATACCACAGTCCACCAAGTAGGTGTAAAGTCGATCCAGTTGGGTCGTTTTACCCGCACCATCAATACCCTCAAAACAAATGAAAAGAGGTTGGTGTTGCATAATAGGAACCTTAGGTAACAAAGTAACAGGGGATGACATACGATTACGGAACCTAAAAAAGAAAGGAGGTAACAAATAAACCGCCCCACCCGAAGGTGGAACGGTTAGCAACAGGTTTTGACACGCTGTGATCAGATCTCGTCAAAGAGACCCTTGACGAGCTTTTTCACCTTCTTGAGCTCACCTTTGTCTTCAGCGCCATAGATGCTGATCTCATGCCGGACTGGCTTGGCGTCTTCCGCGCGGGAGAAGTTCATCGCATAGGTATCGCGTCCAGCGGAATAGCGCAGCGACAGCTCGTTCGTCTCGGGGTGTTCCTTGAAATGTTCGGCAGCCATTTCCCCAGCCACCAGGGTGGTGGATGAAAGTAGCTCGGCATTGTTATTCTGGACCTTCTTGAGTTGGTCCAGGGTCACACCCGTTCCCTCGAGTGTGGCCTCGTAGTAATCATCACTGGGGGTGATCTCGCCAGTTTTGGCGTCCACCTTCAGCTTGTCAGCCAGGCCATGTTTGTCGGCGTACTTGCGGGACTTGAGTTCGCTCATTACAGTTCTCTCTTCTCTGGGTCAGTGGTGAGGGCATTACCCCTCATCGGATGGTGCTGGCGGGTAGTTTCCCCGCCATGGTTATTCCACATCAACGAGTTTGTCGTTGGTGGAGAGGGAAACTTGCTCGGGATCGACGTGCCGAAACTGCTCTTCGTACAGGGAAGCGGAGAGGTCATCGTGAGCTTCGACAAGATCGATCAGGGTATTGATGTCCATGGTGTTGCGTGTCCTGTGATTGTGTTTCGGTTTATTCTAAGGCTTGATGGGGGTCAGTGACGTGCGTTACGCTGGCGCCACTTATGGATTTCTTCCATGGTCAGCGTGATGGCGACGCCAGTGATGGTACCGATGGCGACGGCTTTGAGAAATTGTTTCACGACGGGGTTCCTTTTCCAGTGGATGCATGGTAGTGATATAGGTGTTAAACTCGTTGGGATGACTAATCCCGATTGGTCTTGCTGACGACCTTGATAACGTAAGGGTGGTTGGGGTTATTGACGGGACCTATCTCCACTAGGTGATGGTTGAGGTCTTCCATCCGATGGCAGAACTCACGGACAATGCCATAAACGGTAATGCCGTCCTGACGGTAGAACCGCGGACCGTTAGTAATGCGTCGCGCTATGTCCAAGATAAAGTGACTGGTATCGCCTGCGTAGAGGAGATCCCCGCCTTTCAGCGCCAGGTCATTGTATACGCGCAAAACCTCACGCGCGTCGATTTTCCCTTCTTTGAGGGCAATGCTGGTGAAATCCAAATACCAGTGACGACTCCCCTTTTCGACATTCCCACAATATACTTGGTAATGTGATACTGGATCATCGAATACGACGGTTTTGGGGAAGTATGGGCCCTCTTTGTTTTCAAGGGCTGCGATAAACGCAGTGACGTCAGTGTCGGGGATGCGGTTACTTAGTGTGATTAACGAAGCATTGGTATTCATTAGCGTGTTAGTTCCTTGGGTGAGTGGGCAATAGAGTGATATAGATGTTAAATACAGTGGGACGGCATAGTAGGGCTCCCGCAGGAGCCCTTGGAGTTATGTGTTCTGACGCGGGTCATTATGTCCTTCGTAGAACTCCCATTCGTCGGAGTTAATGAACGACATCGTGAAATCAACGTCTTTAGTGTCACGGATATCCATGACAACATTGTCTTTCGTGACAATCTCAATAGTTTCGGTTTCTTTATTGAAACGCCAATACCCCTTGAAGCCTGGCACACGCATCCGCTTACCATGCTTCATCCACACATACGCGGTTTGAAAACGCATTGTTGCTACTCCTATCTGTTGAACTCACCCTCTTTCCATGACCAGGAACAGACCCGGACAATGCTGGGGTAGTTGATGATATCAAACCCTGTCCCCGCTAAGAGACTATCGGGATTACGTAATAGGTACTTATGGGGATGATCGAAGCTTTCCCACTCAGTGTGTAAACGCCGGCAGGCGAGGTCGTATTCGTAATCCGACCAAGGTGAGGCTTCATCACACACATAGTACAAGTAGCTGGCCATCAGATACCGCACATAGAGATGCCGTATGGGCATCCCGTTGATATCATGGTCACTAACGGGGTTACTGCTCATGGGTCCCCTCGACCCCTCTTGACATCCGATCACGTGTGCGCTTCTGCAACCACATCTGAGCCTCTTCCAGTTTGGTGAGGGCCAGGGCATTTTCACGGCAGCGGAAGGGACCGTCCTGGAACCCTTGGAGGCGGTCAATCAAGATAGCGAGCAACACCTCATGGGTGATACCATTGACACCCTTTTCAGGAATCGGACCATTTTGGAACAGGAGGTTCACCTGATTTCGGTTCCCGTCATGGTCTTCTTTTGAGGCGTTGGATTCGATATTGAAACCGCTAATCTCATAACGATGGTTGGCACCACCATCTCCGGGCTCGTCGGTGACGTTGATCGTGATCTTATCGTTAGCGGGATTGACGATATGGGAACGTAACGTGCGAGTTGACATTGGGTACCTCCTTTTGGTGTGTGTCATTATATTGCGGAGGCCCGTGAAGATTAACAATGTTATGTGACGGACACGTTTTTTTTTTGTTAAACCAAGAAGAGGACGTTTAGGGGGTGAATGGAACGACTTGATCTACCGCGTCCACGTCGACGACCCCACCGGCACCCATTGGGCATCCTACACCAATGGAGACATTGGCGTGGGGTCGGGGTACGGACGCGCGTCGTGGGTGCAGGAGACCTCGGCGTCAGACGCCTCACGGCGTGTCTACCGGGGTCGTTCTTCCTTGACGAACTTCAAGACGAATACTTCGTCGTACATGCTTTCGGATATTGGTTGGAGACCCGTATTAGAACTCGTGGTCTAACAGACCACCACGCCCGATAGAAAATGCCCCAGCGGTTTATTGGCCTCCCCATTCGGGGAGGCCGTATGTCATGAAAAGACGTAGCGCTTGGCGTAGTATACCCCTGCTTCAATGGCGAGGTTCACCGCCGTGGTGGAGATGTCTTGAGGTTCCAGTTCCTTGATGGTGCGATACACATAACCTTTCTTGGCAAAGGCATTATCGTACTGCTTCTCTGCCTCCACCACAAAGTCGATCAGCGCATCCAGATCGACGTTTTTCATGATACGACCAATGAGCTGTGAAATCAACAGCTTTAAGACAAAATTACCCATACGAACTCCTGCGTTATTCGTTGAAACGGTTACTGTACTGGGAAAGACCCGATAGGGTCCGGGCAGGTTGACCATCTAACATCCACGACATAACATTAGACGGTGATTTCCACGTTTTGAAGCTACGTAATGTACGCGTCATGTTAAGGTTCAGACGTTTACCGACGTAATAGATATTATCAAGCGACAAGGAACTGAGCACTGACATGTAATCCGTAAAGGTGTTTTGTTCATCCCATACCGACCCGTTGGTGGCCATACCGGCAATCGCCGCGGCGGTATCCCCACCCCCAGACTGAGCACCCTGCATGACAGCCGCCCGCGTGGCGGTCCCAATCCAATCTGCACTGGCGAACCCCCCTTTGATGGGCACATGCATAATGGATGACATGTCCACCACCGAGAAGCTGACCTCTGCCCCCAGCATGTTGTGTTCAGCACTCCACCCCACGTTGCCGGTACCGCGGGTGATGGTGATCGAGTCAATCATCCCTAACTGGATTTGTACTCGTCCCTGATGGTAGATCTGACACAAGAACGGGCTGGTGTAGGCGGATTTACCTGCCGATAAAGGCAAGGCCCCCGCTAGCAGCATGCTCAACGGAATCATCATGTTGGTGTAGCGGGAAATGGGATTCCCATACGGACTGGGTAGGGGAACGGTGTATTCAGCCCGCGGTAAGTTCGCTGTGGAACCATCCCACATCTTAGGTATGTCAAGATAGGCGGTACCAGCAAGCGTTGCTAGACCACCCAGATTTACACTGTCCAACAATCCAGCAGCGAAAGATTGAAACGAGTTAATAATTTCCCCGATCCCACCGGATATATTACCGGCCATCAGGTCGAAACTTGCCGAGCGTCCAGAAGCGACCTTTTGATTGAGTGTCTGGGAGATATTGGACTCACGTGTTGAGTTATTGAATGATTCCGATACTGAACCATTATACTGAACATAGAAAGACGCGAACTGCGAACCATCACGTTGAGAAGCCCGCACAAATTCATACATCCCATTCAGCCCTTTCCAAGTGGAGAAGGTCGGTTCTTCTTCGTTACCTGTTCCGGTTGATTGGAAACCTTCAGTGACAATACCATCGTCCGTCCGATAATCTTCTTGTTTTACAGCTGCCAGAAAGTAGTCTTTTGCATCTGAGAAATTCCGTTGGGGCTCTTCTGCTTTTTGGCGTTGAAATTGCACCAAGGCATCACCCAGTTCTCGAATGTTGGTGGCACTTTCTTTCATGCGTTTAGCGGCAAGGTCCGCATGATCGGAGCGACGCTGTGCTTCCCGCGCCAGCGACATGACATCAATACCACCGTCCTCCCGCCAAATGGTCGGGAACATTTCGTGCATCCGTCTGATTTCTTGATCGCTAATTTCACCGCCTTCCTGCAGGGATGATTGACCATCGGAGAACACACGGGGAATCAATCCCATGTTGATGGCCAGTTCGTTGGCGATGGTATTCACCGACGACCAATACGAATGCATGGTGGGTTTAAAGTAGTACCATTTACTCGGTTGGGCTTTGGACAAGAAGTTCCATACCCTAGAAGCCCCACTAAACGCCATAATGAAAGGCTGCAGCGGGAGACTGACGATATACCCACCCGCCAGGCCGAGGTTATAGAACGGCCCACTGGAGCGACCGGTATTGGCCAATAACGCACTATGTCGGTCATAGAAGTTGGTGAAGAAACTTGTCCACGACGAATACCGAGGGACACCAAACGAAAGGTGAACAATCTGCTTGGGGTCATCAATCGCTTCACTGTAATAACGCCCCATGCCTTTATCCCACTCGTCTTCGGAACGTCCCTTACCGGGCACGCGGATGTCCGCAAAGCGTGTGAATTGGGGTGGGACATTAACAGCGTAATGACCTCCTAGGGAAGCGTTTTGAAATTTATAGGCGGCGGAAGTGGCCAGCCGCCGACGCGAATTAGTACCCACCTCAGCACTAGTGGAGTTGATGGGTAACAAGAAGGCGTGACGAATCCAACGCCTGTCGTTCGTGGGTGATCCCATAATTACCTCCGGAAAAAAGAAAAGGGCCTCACTAGGAGGCCCTAGGTCATACCGTTACGGAGAATTCCGTCTCATGTTGATGGGCGGTACGTGATGCTGACGTCGTTCACCCCCACGCGGTTCAGGGGGCCGACTGGAATCATTGCGATTCTGACGGTCGTCCTGACGTTCCGTCGTCGTGGATTCCCGCGCCCCACCTGTAATATTCTCCGCGATAGCTTTAAGGTAATCCGCCATCGTTTGCTGGACTTCCAGTTGGCGACTGAGAACACGACCCACATTCCGGTTGGTTTCCCGATCTCGATCGGCAAGCTCGCGCTGTTGGAGATCTGCCACCTCCGCCTGTTGGCGTTGGCGTTCCCGCTGACGCACCACGGGGTCATCCTGAGGATCGGAGTCGATCGCCCCGTAGAATCTACCCCCAGTCGGTGGTGTGGCGTTTTGACCTAGTGGTCCACCCAAGCCAGCGCCCGCCACTGCGGCGTTTGCTGGATTGATGGTTGACCCAACGCGACTACTGGTCGATTGCCGCCGCCGATGGGCATTTCGTTGCCCTTCTGTCAGCATGGGGTTATCCACACCCTGAAGGTGATTGTTAACCCCTTCTGGCGCCAGCTGGATCATCTCACGACCGCCCTCTTCAATAATCCCCGCATCCCCTGCTTCGGGATCATTCGCCGCTTCCATGGACGCCCCTTCCGGAACCGACACCGGATCAGGTTCATCCATATCCACTGTACGAGAGGCGCTGGTTCCACCAAACCGATGTCCCGACACTTTCTCGTCCATGACCTGATACACTTCAGCAATGGTGCGTGGCTGACCGCCCCGGTAGAAAATATTCCGGTTAGAGTTCGCTTGAGAACGGAACAGATTTGCCGCAACAGCGTTCTGGTCCGCCTTCAAGAACTTGTATGCGGTGCCTGCACCAAAGAAGTGCGCCAGGTAGAGGTCGGTATCGGTGGGTTTGCGTCCCAATTTTCGTTCCAGGTACTTGTAGTTCCCTTTCAAGAACTCCGCCCCCATCAAGGCGTTTATACGGGGGTCCTTACGCATTTCCCGAATGGCATTCTTGGTCATGCCGGTATGAGGAATCCCATATTTGTCGGCATGTTGTTCGATCATGCCATCCCAGGTGGCGTCAATGAACTGGAACCACCCAGTGGCGGATGAAGTCGGTGCCTTTACCGTGTAATCAAACGCCGACTCAATCGAGGCGAACGTCATGAGAAGGTTGGCATCAACACCCGTCATGGCTTCTACCGCCTGAAGTGTCGGTAACGCGGCTTCCTTGGATTTATTAGCGCGCGGCATGGGGACCTCCTCCCACTGCCCTCCATTTCCTTGGACAATACCGGAGAACGTATTTCCTAACGCGCCAGCGGTACCACCGGGCCGCCGAGGGGGTTCGACTCCTGCGGTTCCCCAACGGTTCTGTGCCCGTTGCACTGCAGTTCGTGAGGCTTGGAGATGACGTGAGGCGAGAGATGACGTTCCACTGTTAGCGACTTGGAGTGCAGAATTGATTGCCGATGCCGACAGCGCTACATTCCCTTGGGCCTGTTGACGTGCCTGCTCTGCACTTTGTGCGGCTGTCCCTACGGTTTCGCCACTCACTGCCTGTTCCAATACCATCAACTCCATCTTCGCCAATTCCTTGGCAGAGAAGGCCGCGGGCTGATCAAAGATCAACCATGGAACTTCCCAAACCGACATGGTACCCGACTCCCGCGATTCCCAGGTGGCGGAGTACAGGCTCTTTCCGACGTCCAGTTTACCAATGTCATCCAATCGACGCTCCGCGTTCGGGATACCGACGTTTTCGTCAATCTGCCGGATTGCACTGACGTAGGTGAGGAAGACACTCAAAAAGCGACTCCTAAACCACAAACGGAACTTTTCCTTGTCGGTTCGTGTTTCGTCCCCTGTGGATGACCCGTACAACGATAGACCAAAGAGGGGCGCAACCTCACGGAAAACATCATTGATACTCCCCTCAAAGGCAACTGTCCCATCCCCACTGAACGTTAAGTAAGGGACTACCGTATCCTCAAGGGTCAGTAGCGCAATGACCTTTGACCGGTTAAGGTCAACTAGGCCATACCCCCGCACCCGCATGGCTTGAAGGGCCGTGAGGTTACTACCGGTCATGCGACGGTACTCGGGGATCGCCGCGCGGCGACTCGCCAGTTCAGTAACGTTAGTAGCGCCCGCAACCGCTAACGCAGCAGTAGCTCCCACGTTACCAAATACCTGACGCCCTCCTTGCTGTTCAGCCTGTCTATTGCGTCGCTCACGTTCACGGGCTTGTACGACGGCATGATTAACTGACGTCATGATTGCCGCGGTACTTCCCGCCCCTGCGGTGGTTGCACGGGAAGCGTCACGTACCGCTTCCGGGGTATCATACTCCTTACGAATTGCCTCCTTACGTTCTTCAATAATGGATGTGACATCCGGCAGTGGGGTCTCGGGATCGAAGGGATTAGCACGCACTTGGTAAGGACTACTCCCACCGTCGCTAAATGAGACCATGCGCAGAATATCACCTGCGGTATCATGATCCACCACGTCATCCAATTCCCCCAAGGGGGTATCGGGGAAGTGGGTCATCATCACTTGCTGGTACTTGCGATAAACGGGAAGCATCCGGTTGGCAAACCAATCCCCCAAGGCGAGAAGGGCGGGTTCATCGTCCTCTGAAATGCCCATTATTTCAATTAACTCTAATGGGTCGATTTCCGGTAAGTTCAGCGTGGGCTCAGAACCTTCATTGCGTTGGGTGACCTCATCCAGGCGGTTTTCCAGGGCAACCACCCGGCGCTGTAACCCACCATCTTCGGGGAAACCATACTGAGCGAGACGCAACTGCCGGAACTTACCGGCCGTCTTCTTGTGGCGGTTCCACAACCAAAAACCGCCAGCCGCAGCACCGGCGACAGCAGTACCGGCGAGCACCACGGGGGCGCCCAACATACTGACCAAGCCCGTGGCGGCCATTGCTCCACCGCGGACAAGCATGCCCCCAACACCGAACAGACCCTTACCGGCCCAGGCCATACCCTTACCGAGACCACCGGCGGCACGACCGATCGGATTGGCGAGACCTCCCATACCCATCAGGTTCAGGGCACCGCGTCCAAGTGACGCTGCACCGCGACCCACACTACGGAAACCTTTACCGCCGTAATGAGCGGCTTTACGCCAAAACCCTTTTGGTGCAGGCTTCTTAGGGGTACGTCGGGTGCGACCAGGACGCCGTCGGCCATCAGGACCGTCTCCGCCACCTGTCGCGAGTATGTCAGTCCCACCATCGTCCATGTCTTCGGTGTTTTCGGCGATCTCATCGAGGGTATCCTGACGGTCCTGGTACATTCCCAGTAGACCACCTAGACGACGACCAATTCTTCCGAAGATACCTTCTTCTCGCCACTCTTGTTCTTCCTTGAAGTCTTTCTCCTCTTCCCGTTCTTCAGCTCGTTTGGCAAGTTCTTCCTGCCATGACCCTTTACGGAAGTTTTGGTTCTGAGGAAGACGCTGATCGAGCAGGTCGTAAATACCCCCCAGAATGGAGATTATCTGACCTTCACGGGACATGGATTCTTCATCACGCTTCCCTCGCTTGCCACGAATCATGCCAATCACACGATCCGAAACCGCTTTGCCTAGATCAAAAGCACCTTTCGCTACCGATTTCGTAGCGTGCCATCCTGCTTTAAGGGCCCCCACATACGCCCCACCGATGGCTTTGGCTACCCCACCTAGCTTAGTACCGGCTGTCTCAAGAGGACGTCCGTCATAACCAACCAGGTGAGGGATTTCGGCAGCATTGACAACGACGTTGTTGTTGGCATCCACCACGGTGCCCGAAATGTCCTTATAGCGGGTGATGGGATCACCTGTGGCTTGGTCGAAATAAATCCCCTTTTTCAGTAGGTTCGCCCGAATCCGAGGTTCTTTCTCCCCGGGAATATACGCATCCCGTTCGGAGAAGATCATGTCTTTGGCCACATTCCCTAAATTGGGGAGCTGTTTTGCCGCAAAGAGGGTGGGCTTGAGGTAAGCGTTGTTATAAAAACTCCCCAAGGTACCCAAAATCCCAGGGCCCCGAGTAGTTTTAATTTTCTCGCCTCCTCGTGTGAAAAGGCCCTCTTCAAACTCAGTATGGGTGATGGCGATGCGTTCTTCAACGGTATCCCACACCCCACCGGTGATGTCATCAATACTTTTGATAACGGTGTTGGTGTTGGCGTCAATATAACGCCCGGTTTTAATGTCACGTGCTAGCAGAACAGGCGTGTCAGGACGGGCCTTGACGTAGATATCAGGCAATACCTCGTCCTCTTTACCGCCAATCATGCGGCCGACAGCACGTCCCATTCCACTGAACACAGCACCCGTACCACGTCCCATACCTGAAACGAGACCACCCATCCCCTTACCGATGCCCGGGAATAGGTTCTTATAGTACCCCGCAATACCATCAGCTCCCCGTTTCAGGATGGATGACCATTTCTTCTCAGGTTTGGCCTTACCTTTCGCTTTGGTGGCGTTACCATCCTGATCGGCAAACGTTAGTTCCGGAAGCTCCCTTACCTTGAAGCCACGCTGCATTTCTTCACGTAGCAGGGTAAAGATGTTATCGGACGTCTCCGCTTGCCGCTCTGCTATACGCTGAATACCATCGACGTATTGATCGTATTCGGTTTGACCATAACCGGGGGTCGTTTCATCGCTGGGTGTATGGAGTGGATCCCGTACCCGTTGGGCGAACTGTTCACGGATATTTTCCGAACGACGACTGGCTTCTTCGCGCCAGCGATTCGCATTCTCACGCGTTTGCTCAACCATCGGATCGGTGTGTTCCCGAACTTGCTCTTTGAGCTGCTCGGTTTGCTCCTCAGTTGCAGTACGGGTCTTTTCCCAAGTCTCCTTAAGTCGCTGTTTCTCTTCTTGAGTTTTCTTGGCCGCCTTCTCTTTCCAAGACTCAGGGTCTTTGTCAACACCTTCCCAGGTTTTCTTGGCTTTCTCTACGGTTTCGTGGACATCGCTTGCGGTATTAATCCGCCAATCCCGTGTGGCCTCTTCCGCTTGATCGTAGTGCTTTTTGGCCTTAGCTTTTACATCATCCCACTCATGCCGGGATTTTTCTGATACGAGTGTCCACAGGGCTTCAGCGGTCTCACGATCCAGTTTCTTCGGTTTGCCCCGTTGGCGTAATTTCTCAATATGGGGAGCAAGGCGGAGTTCAATATCCCCATCGATACGTTTTAATGCATCGAGCAGCTCAGGCCGCCACTCCACCACTTTGGCGAGGGTTTTCCCATCCAATTCAGGTAGACGCTTGATAAGCGCGTCATCGAACTTAGGCAGTTCAATTTTCAGGCGTTTGAACCGCAGATTCTCCTTGGCCGCCTCTTTAGCCCGTTGGACAGACTCTTTAAAGGTAACGTTCTCGTCATACCCGGTCTTGATTTGGGTACGGGGGATCGGTCCCTCAGGACGCGGACCGCTACGGTTGGGCGTTGAAGGACCATCGCCACGATACAGATCCCACACACGATCGTAGTTCACCCGGTTACGACCGTAATCACTGGTCATCAGTCCCAGGTCGTGGAGGATCTCTTGCATCCCCACCCCTGAAATCCGCTGAATCTCTGCGCGTGGGTCGGGGATGGTATTACGTACTTCCAGGAAGGCGTCCGAAAAGGCATTACGGCGCCGACGGTTTTCGGCGTCCTCTACCATACTGCCTTGGTCGTCAAAATCGAACTGGGCCTTAAAGAACGACGTCAGTTCCTTCAGGGTGGCGTCATCGACCTCCTCCCCATAACCTTCACCCGACGCATAGGTGTTGGGATCAAAACGGTCATTACGGGAGGCTTCCCGCATCATCCGTTCTTTCAGGACAGCACGTGCCGTGTCGGACAGGTAGCCATCCGGATCAAAGTTCTCGACGGTTTGATTAAGGGTGGCATCAATGTTGCGGCGCTGGGCCTCATTAATGACACGACCCTGAAGGGCTTTTCTCGCCGCTTTATAACCAGTGAACTGACCAGTGGTGACATCCCACACTTCACGTTCGACGTCGTCACTTCCGGTGCGAATCATCCGGGTTTCTTGCAGGAGGCGCGACAGGTATCCGGGGATGACCTCAACGATGGAACGTTGTGTCAGCTGGTTAAAGGCCGCTTGTCGATCAATGGTCTGAAAGGAACCGTCCTCTAAAGTATCGTCCTGGTAATAGGACGGGACAATAGCACGCACCATCCGTTGGATAACGCCACGGAACCCGGTGGAGTGGGAGTGATCCTGAGTGTACTCCTGCAGTAATGCGGGGAGGTTATTCAGGAAATAGGACACTACGTGATGCCCACCACCCAGCTTGTCCCCTAAACGCTCCATACCAGGCTTGGCCATCATGGCAGCCCGTGACACCAGGGTATTGCGGAAAAAGCCCCCAGCGACATCTCCGGCGACCTGACCGGCGGTGCTGGCGCTGTCGCCGCCCATCCCACTCATCATGTCAGTGGTAGAGAGCATACCGCCCGCAGCTTGAATGCCCTGCACCGCACTCTTACGGATATTCTCCATAATGGTGGGGTAGTAGGAAGCCAAGAACCCAGGCAATGAGGCCGCCATCTGGGTACCCAAGGCACCGACGAGGCTGTCCTGAGTTCCAAACCTCACCCGCTGACTTTTCGTCATTTTGAGGTGATCAGGTAACGCACTGTTGTGAACCAGGGCGTTGTAAGCCGTCTCATGCGTGTCTTGGGCGACTTCTGCAAACTTACGCAGGTCGCGCAGTGCGAAATAAGAACGGTATTGAAGTTCTAAGGACTTGCGTTGGAACTTGTACTGAATCTGGTCTTGGTATGAAACCTGATGCTCAACGCCCGTCCCGATGCGGTCCATCTGGCGCGTCAGAACGTCAAAGCGCCCCGCGTCCAGCTTATCGCGGACGCGTCTTTCTTCAGCTTCTAATGACGCCTGTTCACCTTCAGCACGCGATGTTTCATTAAGCGCATCCAGTGCGTCGGCAAGTTCGCTGTTATCGTCATCCGCCTGGGTGCGACGCGAGAATCCTGAGTCTTGTTGATCCTGAGTCGCCCGACGGAAACGTCCTACTCCCTTTTCAATACGCCCATAAAGACGCTTTGGTGTCCTGCCTTCAATATTCGGCAAGACCTCTTCCATCTTTTGGGCAATGCTGTCCAGCTCAGGCGCGGTTTCCCGGAAGACGTCGTCTGCCGTGGACTTACCGCTAGAGAACGCACTCTCACCCGCAGCCCAGAGTCGGGAATAACCATCCGGTAGAGAACTGCGTAAGAAATTGCGCAGCAGGACTTTTGATTTGGTCTGCTGTAAAAACCCCCGCTTAAAATTGACCGCAAACCGTTTAACGGGTTTATCGTCTTTCGGGGGATCAAAATCAAATTCATCGTCTAACGCATCGAGGTCAAGAATCCGTAAATCCAGGTTCTCTTCTTCGAGGTCTTTTCTTTTATCCGCCATGGAATATCCTCCGGCGCTAGGAAGTCTGTCATATCGTCTAGCGCTTTCACGCTTCTACCTAATACTGTGACGATTCTTTTATACAGGATAGACTATGAAATCAGTTAGTGTACCTTTTAATTTATCCCTACTCTCACCCACCCCACAACAGCTACAACGCCTTCGTCCGATTACCAGTTTGGACATCTTTGATGGTCCGGGTGGAAATTTCCATGATGATGGGCTCTTCTCCACCGTCACGTTTGGTCGGGTGGGTGACCCCGACCGGGATCGTCGCTTTGGGTACATCCCACTAAAGATTGCTGTCCTGCATCCCGTCATGTACTCTCGACTGATCAAACTCAAAAGTCTTTATAAAGGAATTCTCTCAGGACAAGAATACGCCAAATGGAATCCCGAAGAAAAAGATTTTGAAGCCGCCACTGAACTGGATGGCGCGACGGGGTATGCTTTCTTCATGACACACTGGGAGGAGCTGTCCCCTAAGAAAACAGGTTCGTCCAGTCGGGACATGCGTGTCGAGCTGATCAATCGGTATCGTCAACAGGCCACCCTGAAACACTTGTTGGTAATGCCGGCGGGACTCCGGGACGCTGATATCGACAGCGATAACCGCGTCAGCATGGATGAGATCAATGAGCTGTACCAAAACGTGCTTATGCTCGTCCGTAACCTTCCAGACCAGATTGGTAAAAGCGATCTCCCTCTGTACGATCGAACGCGTTTCGTATTGACTCTACGTCTACAGGCGATCTATGAATACATTGAAAATCTGATTTCTGGTAAGAAAGGTTTTATTCAGGGGCGTTGGGCGTCACGACGGGTATTTAATGGTACCCGAAATGTGATCTCCTCCATGGACACGTCGGTGCCCGATCTTGACGCTCCGAATCGACCACGGTTTAACGACTGCCAAGTCGGTCTCTATCAGGCTGCCAAGGCAGTACTTCCCAAGACGATCTATCACCTGAAAACCTCCCTGGTGGGAGAGATTTTTGCCAGTACCTCGAATAATGTCGAGCTGGTGGACCCGAAGACCTATCAGCGGGTGTGGGTGGAGGTCTCTAACGAAGACATGGATCGTTGGAGTACAGACGAAGGGTTGGAGAAAGTCATCAACGACTTAGAAGTCGTGGACAAGCGTCACCGTTATGTGGAAGTGGCAGGCCATTACCTGGCGCTGGTGTATGTAGACGATGAACAGAACTATCGTATCCTCCGGAGTATCGACGAAGTCCCTGAGGGGTGGGACACCCAGTGGGTGAGGCCCATCACGTACGTGGAACTGATATACCTCACTGGCCTTTCGATGTGGTACAAAAACCATGCGTTTATTACACGCTATCCCGTGACAGGCATGTATTCTTCGATTCCGGTAAAAAGCTACGTAAAGACCACCGTGGTGGGTGAACTTCGCTACCCATTGAATCATGAGTTTGAACGAGATAATTCGCTTCCCTTGGCGTTGGAATACCCAAGGCTTGGTGGTGATCCTCAATACCATGATTCATTGTCAGTCAGTCCCATTACGCTCGGGCAATTGGGTGGGGACTTTAGTAAAATAGTGTAGATTTTTTCTCATCTAAATGACATTGAAAAATATGCTATTTGATCAGAGTCCCAAGGTGTGAAAGCACCTTTAGTAAAACCTCTCTAATTGCGGGAAACTGTCGTTACGTCATTGACTACCACTTACACCAGGAAACTGAGTGTAATACCCACCCCAGTAATGGAAGTGGTGGGCATGGTAAAAACGTCAATGGTAGACACAACCGACGCAGCGAAGTCTCTAAGGTGCTGATACACTAAGGGATGAGTTCAACGACCATCGAAAGCACCCCACGGGGAGAAGCGAGTAGAGTACCTGCCAAGCGGCGGGGAAACGGGAGGCACCCTACCCGACGTCATCGTCGGCGGGTGGAGATATGGTCTGGCCCCACCGGTGACGGTGGGCGGGTGTCTTAGCACACCGGCTTGAGGGTAGCGCCTCAAGTGGACATAACGTGACGGCGATACCATTTCCTATTTGGCGACTTATTCGAAAGAAGCTAATGAAGAAGCGGAAAAACATTTTAACACACGTAAGGCGTACCTCGACGCAGGTGGTGGGCTAGCTTTCAGTGTGGATATCCACACCATCAAACTTGCCTTGCGCTTCATGACCGGCGATCCCGTCGAGACATTTGCCTAACATCAATAGGGATGAGTCCCATGCGGTTAAAATATCCACAGTATTATCGTCAGGTTGGGGTACGTCACCGTAACCAACTGATGAAGCCCCACCTGACGCCAATTAACCAACTCACCTTCCCGCTGGAAAGCGTGTACCATTTCTGGCCGGACGACACGGTGAGCTATGGTCCCAACCCTCAAGACCCGATCTTTTCTGACGTAGGAGGTCGGATTTTCATCGAACACCTCCATGAGTTACGGCATCTCGAAGGTGGTCCACGTAGGACCGTGTTCAATGCCCGGATGATGGAGAACGAATACCGGCGTAAGAACCGTCTGTTCAAGCCACTGCGGAAAGACCAGGCCCTCACCATTAACCCCAAGAACCTGCTGGTGGTGAATTACGCACTGCTCTCTCACCTCTATCGGTATATCCCTTCCTATAAGGCGGAATACTTCCGGTGGAAGAACGTGGCTCGGACCTTCTGGGATAACGTGGAAGCCACCCATCGGCGGTTTAAACGTCACCAGTTTGTGGACCTCCATCTCCCGGATCGCATTCCGACGTTTGAGGACTTCAAACGGATTGAACGGACCATCACCCAGAAGTCACTGGCGGCTTTTTCAGGGCCTGCCGAACTCAACATTCTGGACCTGTGGTTGTGGCTTTCGGATGATCGGGAGTTGTCATCGTTAAGTGTCCTGTCTGACGACGCCATCGACCATGTCAATTACCTGATTAAGGTAAAGGGCTACTTCTTTGTCATTAATTTGGGGAAACTCAACGAGTGGCGGAAGGAGAAAGATGATGACCAGGACTCTGGCCTTAGCGCAAGTACATTACAGAGGTATTTCCTCCGTCTACTCCATGGACTACGCGACCTGGTCGGTGGTGTCACCCAACTCGATCGAAACGAAGGCCCCGCCCAGACCAAGGCAGCGCCTACCACATCATCGACTCCATCGTCAGATACCCCAGCATCCCAAACGGATGATACCGAGACATCAACGGCCCAGGCATCGACTCCCGACGAGTCGTTCGGTTTAAGTCTTCTTAACGGGCTTGATGACGACCTGGTACTGCCCGAACCGGTCAGTGATCCGTTGGTTCCCCAACCGGCGTTTGATGGACGCGAATCCGACGGTCCCGATAACAGTGAGGTTAGTCTCCCCAACGTTGCTGACCAGGACGATCCCATTGAGGTTGAGCCGGTAGGAACGGAAGAACGCCTGACCCAGCCGATCGCCAAGAAAGCGTGGGAATTGCACGATATCGGGCTGATGTCAGGGAAAGCCTATCAGAGGGCCATACAGGACGCTGAGACGTACAAGAAGCTCAAAGACCCCTACGGGTCAGGGCAGTCCCTAGAAACGCTTCTGGAGGTATCTCAGGAGGATCTCGCCCTACCGGACATTCCGGCGTTCCCCGATCGAGACACCATCCCCGATAAGTCCATGCTACATTCCAAACTGAAGGTAATGAACCAACAGTATCTGCGTAATGTCATGCACAAGGATGTGGTGTCATCCGTTTTGGCGATTCAGCAACAGGGGATTGCCGTTAAAGATTATAGTGTCGAAACCGTTCAAGACACCATGAACCACTACGAAGTCCATACGGTGACGCTGAAGCCCGTGAGAGGACGTCAGTCAACGGTTCGTTTTCGCCTGCCTGTGGTGGATGACGATGGACGGTTCATCTCTAACGGGGTGTCAAATCGACTAAGACTTCAACGGGTTGACGTTCCTTTACGGAAGGTTCATCCCCACCGTGTGGCGTTAACGTCGTACTATAACAAGACGTTCTTGGATCGCAGTGAACGCGTGACCAATAATTACGCGAAGTGGTTGACGGCGCAGATCACCGAACAGGGACTGGACCAGGATAACGATCATATTGGGGATGTCAGACTATCCAATGTGTTCGATAAAAGCCTGGACCTCCCCCGAGTGTATTCGATCCTCGCCAGTCGAATGAGTGCATTTAAAAGTGGGGATTACCATTTCTACTTGGATTATCATTCCCGAGAGAAGCATTTCAAAGAGACCGCCGGGTTTGACGTCAGTGACCACGAGACCGATGACCTGGTGGTCGTGGGACGTTACCGGAATGTGCCCCTTTTAGTGGACCATAACGATGTGTTTTACGTCGTGACAGAGGAAGGTACTGAGGTTGCAGGCACGATTCATGATGTCTTGGGATTGGATTTGGGAAAAGCCCCGCTAGAAGTGGTGGATATGACCGTGGCAAACAAAAGTTTGCCAGTCGGGGTGGTGTTGGCCTACCGGTTCGGCCTGGCGGAACTCATTAAGATGGTAGGGGCATCGGTGAGCCGCTTTAAACGTGGCGAGCATATCCCGTATACGTCAGATGAATACCGTATCGTTTTCCAGGACGAGACGCTGGTGTTCTCACGACTGGACAAGAAAGCCATGATGGTGATGGCGGGCTTCAATCGGTATCATCAGTCCTTGAAACAATTCAGCGTGTGGGACTTTGACCGTCAAGACGTCTATTATCGCATTCTAGAGGACGCGGGGCTTGGCGTACGGTATCTTCGTGAAATCGATGCCCTGTTCCAAGCCTGGGTCGATCCCATCACCCGTGGTCTATTGGAAGAGATGGGCGAGCCCACCGAATTTGGTCCCTTGCTCCTACGTGGTGTGGAACTCCTACAAACGGACTTCTCACCGGAAGAAGTAGACGGTGCGTACATGCGCTATCGCGGCTATGAGCGCTTCGCTGGAATGGTGTATGGTGAACTTGCACGGGCGGCGAAAACATTTAATGCCAAAGCCGGAATGGGCGATCATGCGGTTGAACTCAACCCACATGCTGTCTGGCAGAAGATCGTGCAAGATCCATCGGTCTCGCTAGTAGAGGACACCAACCCCTTTGCCAATATGCGTGAGCAGGAGGTCATGTCTTACCGAGGTGATGGTGGTCGTGGTGGCAAATCGATGGTGGAACGTACCCGGAAATACCACAAGTCGGATCTGGGGGTCGTCAGTGAGTCCACCGTTGATTCGGGAGACGTGGGGGTGGTGGCGTATCTCTCACCGGATGCCAACTTCACCAACCTCCGGGGGCAAACACGGCGGTTTGATCCAAAGGAAGATGGGCCCACCAAACTGCTCTCTTCCAGTACCTTAGCGGCACCCTGTGCGGATTAACGTTTGAGTTACCATCCGTTGGACGAGTATGAAATTTAGTTTCGGTGTGTTTTCACTCACCTAAGTAACTTTATGAGCATATCTCAGTCAACCAACGGATGCCCTATGTTTTACGACGATAATGCCTTACTGCCAGTACCTTACAGCACCGCAACATTGTTTGTTAGTCGACTTGGCGAAGTCACAGGTAAGAAGGAACGGGTTATTAACACATACCCTGACCGAGATGGCTTGCGTTGGACTAAAGTCAGTTGGCTAGGTAACATCAAACCCCATAAAGTGGCGAGACTTATCGCATTCACTTTTAACTCAATATGGATACCAGTAGAATTCTGGCATCTCATTGAGGTGGGCTTCGACGATGGTGATCTCACCAATCACCACCCTAATAATTTACATTTTAAAATACCGAATGGACTTGAGCCATTCCTTCGGCCAGGCTACGCTTATATTCCCGATTATACCCAATATGCAATAAATCGGGAAGGTGTGGTGATACATGTACTGAGTGGGGAAGTTGCACCCTATTCAGTCATGGATAGTGGTTACGTTATCTATCAAATAAAACGCGATAGTGACAATCGAAGGACAAACCTAGGTCGGCATCGCGCAATGATGTTGGCGTATTCGAATTACCCCAATAACTATAAACAATTACACGTTAACCATATTGATGGTATTCCAGGCAACGACGGGTTGGATAACCTCGAATGGACAACAGTGAGTGAAAATCATATCCATGCGTGGAATACAACGCGCGATAGAGGTAAAATTAGAGAGAATACTACTAATGCCCCCCAACCTGTTCTGGTGCGGTATTTGGATGAAAATATCGTAAGGGAATATAATTCAAAACTTCAATGCGCTAAAGAGTTAGGGGTGGATATTTGGGTCATTAATGATTATCTTAAACGCCCTAACCAGCCCGTCTTCGTCGGTAATATACAAGTTAAATTCAAATCGGATTTAACCCCGTGGCGTGATGTGGATTTAGCCACAGAACCTCTTTTTGAAAAGTGGGAACGTCGGGTCGATGTTAAGAATGTGTATACAGGCGAAATAACCACCTATGAGAGTATGCACAAGTGTGGTGAAGCATTTGGCGTATCGGGTAATACGGTGGTTTATTGGCTAAAGAGAAAAAATCAGCCCCTCATACCACCTGGTGTTTTAATGAAATTTAAGAACGACCCAACGCCGTGGAGAAAAGTAGACGATCCCGAACGAGAACTTCAACTCTATGGTCGCAGCAATAAGGTTCTTGTTAAAGACGTTGTAAGTGGCGAAGTAAAGGAATACGAGAGGCAGAAAGACGCCGCACACGCCCTTGGTATTTCTAAACCACAAATGACTCGACGTATTGCAGCTGCCGGACAGCCGTTATGGGATTGTCGGTTTTTAATAAAGAAAAAGAGTGATGCGTCTCCATGGCGCGACGTTTCCGAAGAAGAAATTCTCGAAGCGCCTAATAATAAAGAACCCGTCGAAGTTAGAGATGTTACTACAGGAGTGGTGTCCTGTTATGGAAGTATAACTGAAGCAGCCACGGCGATAGGGGTGGGTAAATCTACCATGTTCAGTTGGTTGCGTCAGAGCTGTAAGGAAGTGCATAGTAAAGGTACGCAGGTTCGTAAACTGTCTTCAAAAGAAGATTGGGAATGAACTCGACATGGTCCCTTCTGAAAGAAATTTCAGAATGATAACCTCTCTAATTGCTGGGAACTCCTAAAGCTGTCCCACCACAGGCGTCGCGAAAGCAGACGTCGACGGTCTAACAACGGGACGGATAAAGCTCTCCAAGAGCAGCAATGGACAACCGTGGGGTCTAAGACCCCCTTTAGCAGCGAAGCCCCTACGGGCGCTCCTAGAGCGCCTACGGGGAACGTTCAACGACCATCCCCGGCAGGGGAGTAGGAATCAAGCGATTCCGAAATGGGAGGCTTCCTTAAAAGGGAAGAAGATATGGTCTGAACTTCTAGGGAGACCTAGAGCAGCGTTCGGTTGCCTCACAGCAATCGGATCGCGGGTTACACGTAGCGGTGTAACTGAACATAGTTGCATGACGATGCAAAAAGAATAAATTTTGTCGCTATCCAGAATCAACAGAGTGTGTATGCTGATGGGTATGAGCCGATTCCACTCCGGACAGGCTATGAACAGGTCATTCCGCACCGAATGACGGATCTGTTTGCGGCCACGGCGGAGGCCGATGGTAAGGTCACTGATGTTACCAAGACCGCCATTACCGTGACGTATACAGATGGAAGTGTCAAGAAGGTCGAGTTGGGGAAGCGCTACGGTAAAGCGGCCGGGGTAACTTACCCGCACGAGGTCGTCACTGACTTCAAGAAAGGGGATAAGGTTAACCAAGGCGATGTCATTGCCTATAACCGAAAGTACTTCACCCCCGATGTGTTCAATCCTGGTCAGGTGACGTTAAAGCCGGGAGCCCTTTGTCGTACTGCATTGATCGACAACATTGACACGCTGGAAGATGGCTCGGTGATCTCTGAGGCCATGGCCAAAAAGATGACCACCCAGACCACGGAGGTACGAACTATTCAGGTGAAGTTCGACCAAAGTGTCTCAGGTCTCGTTAAAGAGGGTGATCACGTTGACCTCGAGACAATCTTATGTACGATTGAAGATCCGGAGACTGCCGAGAATCCGTTATTTGACGACGCCGCACTCGATACGTTACGGCGTCTGTCAGCGATGACACCCCGAGCGAAGGTGGTCGGTACGGTCAGTCGTGTGGAGTGTTTCTACCACGGGGAATTTGAGGACCTCTCAGAATCCCTCCAAGAACTGGCGGGATGGTCGGACAAGCAACGCAAGAAGCGTGCGAAACAATTGGGTCAACCTCCCTTTACCGGGGAAGTCGATACCAGTTTCCGTGTGGAAGGTAATGCGCTTGATCCGGATACCCTGGCCATTCAGGTGTACATTGACCACGACATCCCTGCGGGGGTTGGTGATTGTGACTGCCGAGTGCAGTAACACAGTCCGCTTAATCCGAAAGGGTTAAGTGAATGCTCTCTAATTGCTGGGAACCCCTTAGAGCCTTCTTGCCACAAGCACCGCGAAAGCAGGTGTTGACGGCTTGACAAGTAGAAGGATTGGGCAATCAGCAGCGAAGCCCCTACCGGGTCCTAAAGGACCCCACGGGGAACGTTCAACGACTAACCGTTTACCACGGTGTAGGGGTCAAGTGACCTCGAAATGGGAGCCTCCTGACCAGGTCATGCTGAAGGAGAAGATATAGTCTTTACGTCCAGGGAAAGCCTGGAGCAGTCCATCGTTGGATATACAACGACGGGACGGTATGGTAGTAACGATGCCATATGAAAGCAGTAGAAATTCGTCTTTGCCAACCAGATGAAGACTGTGGTGTCTCGTGTCATGTCAGGTGAGAACCGTACTGAATCAGGTCAGCCCCTGGACGCCATATTCGGTAACACCAGTATCGAAGACCGGATGGTATTGTCACCCAAACTGATGGGGACCACCAACCGGCTTCTCCGGAGCCTATCCCAACATGTAGCGGCGGTTTATCGAGGAGAGAAAGATGGCCAAGCCCCAAAGCCCGAATAAGGCATACGCAGAAAACGTAACCGTGCTGGCTGGCGCGGTTGCCCTGGGTGAGGGAGCTCTTCAGAAAGTTCTGGGTGGGGAGGAAACTTCCACCCAGATCAATGGAGAGACCCAAGAAACCCGTGATATCCAAGAACTTCTGGCCAGCCGTCTGGGTAAGATCCTGGGCGCCTAAGGAGAGAATACCATGTTAAAGCGACCCACGATCCCGGTGGTCAGCTCAGTAGCGGCAGCACTGACCGACAACCGCCTGGTCCTGACTCCGAAATCTGACCATTACCCGGTGGGGGTGATGGCTTCTCAGATTCGCACCGCGGTGGATGCCGATTACTGCCCGTTCACACGTGAGCGGGGCCAGAAGATCAACACCTTGATCGAAAAGGCCAACCAGACCACCTCAGAAGGCAACGAGGAAGAGTTCGACCAACTCACTGACCTGATGGCCCAGGGCCTGAAGCGCATGCTGACTCAGGTGCGTGGTGTGGTGGTGCCGGTCTGTAAACGCATGAAGGAAGACTACGACACCATTGGCGACCACCAGCGCGTCCCCAAGCTGGAAGTTAAACCGTTTGTCTTCCATGAGATCCACAATGATCCGACGCTGACCACACATATCCTGGAAGGCTATTGTAACCAGCGCCCCAAGGAAAGTTATCGGTCATTCATTATCGATCGTCCTTCCGTTGAGACCCTGGTGGAATGGATTGCCGACAACAAACATGTTGATGCCAAGACCACCACCGAATGGTTGCTGGCGCGAGAGGACCATGAGTTTGAAATCGGTGCCGTTTGGGATCTGCTGTTTGGTCATCGTCGGGAAATCACCCTGAGCGATATTTCGTTTGCGTCACGGGGTAACCTGCCGTTTTGTCTGGACCAAATCTTGATCGCCTATCTGCTGACCGCGTACCTCTGTAAAGAGCCGCAGGACGTGGCGGGTGAGTCGGTGTCCATCGACGAATGGCACCATGGCATGAGTCAGCTGCACAGCCTGATGGGTGCCCTGCTGTGTCAGGCGTACGAGTTTCGCGCCAAGGCACGGGAACGTGAGCGGGTGGTGTTCCGCTACGACGTCGAGCGTGATGCCCGGTACGGCAATGACATGATTACCGTGCATGTTAACGGCGATATCTACACCGACTGGCTCGAACAGGGTGGGGATATCGAAGTACTGCTGGGGGCGGCTGTTGAAGCGCCGACCCGCATGCACGCCAAGGACCTCGAAGAGGCCCGTGAAGAACTGGTGCGTCGTTGGAAGCGCCGTCATCACCTGATCCGTCAGACAGCGATGGACCGTTTCCTGAAGAAGCGTCGGGACAACCTGCGCATGTTGCTGGTGGATGCTCCCAACCTGAACGATCAGAACGATGAGTTGTCTGGAGCCCTGCCTTCGATTGGGTATAACGAACTGGTCGAGCGGGCAAGTAAAGAACTCAAGGCCCTGCGGGAGGAGCACTTTGATGACCCGTGGCGGACTATCGTACGTCTGGTGTGTCGTGTGTATTACCCCAATACGCCTTATGAAGAGTTCCTTACCGCCATGGATCGGATGGCAAAGGTTCATGGGGACATCCCGGCACGTGAGCTGGCAACTCTCGCCACCGTCGAGATGACCGCCCAGTGGCTGGCTAAGCAGATTCGCAGTGAGCCGTTTACCCCGGATATTCGTGAAGTGGCTGACAGTGAAGTCGTCACTGAACACGAAGCGGAGAACCCGGCGCAAGAGCCCGAGCGTGGTGAGGACGTGAGCGAAGAAGAAGCGGACGTCACCACTGACGATGAGGAAAAGGCTGAGGAGAGCGAGACGCATGACGACACCGTACCGGCGTAATGCTGAGGCGGTCAATGCGGTCCTGAAGGAGACGTCGGACGGCGGGATTGTCACGACGAAACCGTGTAAGATTCAGGTACCCGAGCGGTACCTGAATCGTCAGTTGGCCAGCATTGGTGCCGAGGTGTATATCCTCGGCATCTTTGCCATTATCGTGGATCAGGATTACGCGGTATCCCTGACCAACGCGATGATGCGCATCAACCCGGCCAGCACCGAGACCGTAGAGATCGAAGAAGAGAACTACCTGGAGTTCCACTTCCAGGCAGGGGATCGGGTGTTTGACTCCACCGACCTCGTCCAGAACAACACCTTAACTTACTATATCTACGATGAGTTTGTAGCCAAGGGCCGTATCCCGTGGTTCATGAACTACTTTGATATGGCCAAGTTGTTTGAAACGGCAAAAGAACACGCAGGGATGAACTTGGGGAACCCGGCGGTGTTGGAGTTGATCATCTCTACCATTGCCCGCGACCCTAAAGAGATCACACGGTTGTACCGTCACGCCATTAAGAAGGTTGAGGACGTATACCGACTTGCCCCTAAGGTCGTGCCCTTCCGAAGCGTGATCTATAATACGAGCGATACTACCAGTAAATTAATTGGTGCGTACTTTAGCGATGGTGTGACTTCAGCGTTGGTGAATCCCAGTGAGCGAGTGGAGCGGATCGAACAGTTATTGAGGACGTAGGAGAGAAACATGCAACCGAAACGTAGTGTGAGTATGGGCTGTACCATGCTCATGGGCACCCAAAAGAAAGGGGTACTGACCCCTGATGAGGATGGGTATTACACTGTCGTGTTAGGCGCCTATGGGGCGTATAACAGCGCCGGGATGTTCTATGACCTGCAATCGGCAGTACCGTTCTTCCAACAGGGCTCACCCCTGATACGGATGTTGGAGAAGGGGGTACTGCGCGGTGAGTACAAACACCCGGAGAAACAGGCAGGGCAATCTGACCAAGCCTTTATTGGACGGATTCGCCAGATCGATTCCGATCGGGTGGCGTTCCATATCCGTAACCTGCGTCTTGAACCGGGCCAGAAGGACGATAAAGGGCGTCCTGTCACTGTGGTCATCGGTGAGGTACGTCCCTCGGGTCCTTATGGCCAAGTCCTGAAGGACGCGTTAGATAATCCTCACGAGAACGTCTACTTCTCAGTGCGCAGTCTCACCGTGGATGACATGATGCGCGGCGTAAAGTACACCCGCGATATCGTGACCTGGGACTTTGTCAACGAAGGCGGTATCTATAACGCCAATAAGTATTACTCTCCGGCGTTAGAGTCCTTCTCAGAGGTCGAACTCACCCCAACCATGCTGTGGGGCCTGGCCGAAGAACAAAAGGCTCAGATGGCATCAGGGATGGAATCGGCTCAAGTGGATTATGAAACTCTGGCCCGTGATTTAGGGTGGGAGAAGACCACCGAAAAAGCGTCGACCCCGGCGTACTTGGGATGGTGATGGCAGAAACGCCTCCCTTCGGGGAGGCTTTTTTTTTTGTCACACTGCAATACCTGGATAGGTCTCACGCATTAATGTAGTCACGGGCACTGACGTATAGTGTCCCGCGATTAACATTGGTGTGCGGTACTCTTCAGTGGACAGAAACAACGTACGGGCGTCGTCACTGGCATGTTGGATCAAACTCAAGTTCCATACTGCCTCCCCACCTCGTTGCGTCCAGAGCCAATCAAACTGAAGGCGATTCATGACCCCCGTCAGTTGGGTTAACCGTGCGGGGTAATCCGCTGGTGTGGTCCCCTTCTTGAACTTATAACGTTGTAAGACCTGCTTGGGGAAGTCAGGGCGACCCGCCGTTAAGGGAGCCGCACCTACCTGATTGAGGATAGCTTCAATGCTATCAATATCCCCATTGGTGCTCAGGACACCGGTACTTTCCTGGACTACCCGGCGGCGCATGGCAGGGTCATCAATATTACCTAAGACCTCATCAATGAGCTCTGGTACTCCCCACGCCGAGATTTCTTCCAGCACCCCACGGAAAAGTCCCACTTCAGCACCAAAATCCACGACGTCAAATAGGTCACTGCCGGTGAGGTCACGAGCAAGGGACATGACGCCTTTAGCACTTCCCAGGTCTGCTGTTTTAAAGCGTTTAATTTCCCCCTCAACCGTCACCTTGAGTTCTTTTAGGCCCTCAACGTCGATGCCGGTGGATGCGATGATATTAGTTTTCAAATTATCGCGTAACTTATCTAGATCGCCCTTAGCACCTCGTAGCGCATCGCGGATACGCTGGGTGGCTTCTCGGGTATCGGCGAGTCCCCCTTTTAAGTCACCACGGAGGTTTCCAAGACCGCCGGTCAGTTGTCCGAGGCTATCTTGGAGGGATTGACCAAAGGCAGAAAACTGTGTGGTGAAGCTATTACGGACACTATCAGCAACTTCATTGTAGACATCAACAGCTTGAAGGTCATCTAAGGGAGAGCCGTTAAAAACAGGATTGGCAATACGTGACATGAGAGAATCCTTTGATGGGTGAACTATAAGATCGGGGACAAAAAAAAAAGACGAGATAAACGCCCTCCCCGTAGGGAGGGTCGTCTGCCGTCACTGGGTGTGTTCAAACCGCAAACGGTCCACCGTGCGTTGTACCACCCGTAACCACCGCTTCTCAGCGTTCGTCAGGGCGCGGTCGGGCTCCTCCCACACTAGGGGTAAGGGATGTCGGATGATTAACGGTATCGCCATGGGCGACTGCCGTAGGTTGTAGCTCAGCACACTTTCGAGGTGTGTCTCAATACCTGGCACGTTCTCCCACCGGTATTTCCGTTTCGCCCCCAGCTCCTGTCGTGTGGTGGCCGTGAGAAAACGCCGATTGTCCCCTTCTGTGATCAGGTAGTAATAGAACCCCGCGTACAGAGAGAACGATTGTCCATCGATGGTGGACTTGGGACTGGCGTGGTAGTACCCCAGGTGCCGCCCCAGGGCGGTCTTCGCCAGACTGCCGATATTGATGTGTGCCACCCCATCGCGTGAGGTGACGTCGTTATAGGTGAAAGCTACCTGCGACATGCCGTTTCCTTAGTGTTGATTATTCGGAGTCCGATTCCAGCGGTGGGGGTACCATCGTGAGCGGATCACGTAGGGTGACCACATGGGTGGTGACGTCTCCGGGTTTCTTGGACCACCGCATCTCAAGGATGTAGTCTTCTTGTTTCGGCCCAAGGACCAGAAGCCCCTTACGGAACGTCCCCCATGACATGCGGGGGGAGAGCAACATGCGCTGGAGACCGGAAATCGCTTGATTGATTTCCCGACTGTTCTGGGCAATCCCATTCACAGGATTACGCGCATAAGCTTCCAGTAATGCCGCCCACTGTGTGGCGTTGATGTCTTCTTCCGCGACGATCTTACGAAAAAGGCGAGCCAAGGTACTGGTCGGCTTCTTCTTATTCGCAAAGACATCACTGCCTTCTCCTTCTTGCATGTCAAACGTATTGACTTCAGGATCAGACTCGTCTTCGGCAGGATCGATCACGACAGTGTAGCGTGATATCCGTCCGCTTTTCCAGGTCAGCTGAATTGTCAGGGTCGCTGACACTGGGTTTAGAAAATCGATGGCTTCTTTAAACGTCGCCCAGGTAAACTCGTCATGCACTAATGCCTTATTCAAGTTCCCTTTATCTTGGTTGTTCTTGTTGTGGGGCTTGTCAAAGAAGAGTTTCGCTCGTTTGTCCCAGGCGAACTGATTCACCTTTCGCCACAGCAGGACATGACGGAAGAGATAGCAAAGTATCCCGTGAGCGCGGTTCGTCCCCTTTAAAGGGTCACTCAGCAGCTCTTTTACGGTCTTAGACATCGTCGTATTCTCTCTAATGGTTGACCAACGGTCAATGGGCAAGGCCCGGTGTCTGATGACACCACAGGGTAGTGGGGTAGGCGATAAGGCGTTACGGAGACTCCTTGGGTCGGTTAGCGTCGAGTAGGGTTTGGGTAAGGGCGATGACATCGTCGTAGAAGCGCTCTGAGAGGCGTTGGTAGTAATGCCCCTCATACTGGTCAACTAAATACGAATGCTCCTGTAAGAGGCCTTGTAGGCGCCTTAAGAGGTGGGTTTCATCAACAGGGTAGTGATTGGCATCCGCAAAGTAGAAATCCAGGATCACGGTGGTGCGTTCTTGAATGGTTTTCCGATTACGGGACTCCAATCCACCGTCGTCTTGTTCGGCGATCAGATCGTTGTGTAACTTCAACTCCTTGACCAGCTGTTCCAGATTGGGAAACCATACCGTTAGCGTGGCCACGCCACGAACGTCATTGGGCATGGACAACACATCACGTAATCGAACTCCCTTCCAAAAGGCGGCGAGCTGAGTGGCGACATTTTGACTGTCGGTGGCACTGGGTGATAACGCCTCGTATTGGCGCAGGTAACGGCGCAGTCGCATATGACGACCGAACATGGTGGTGGCTCCTTATGGGAATGGGTTAGTGGAGCAAACGCCCAGTCTTAGGGGCATCGTGGCAATGATATAGATGTCAAACGTCGTCTACTCATCACACCATCAACGTGGTGGGTAAATTTAGGTAGTAGGAGAGACAGGATGAGCGATAACGCCCAAGACCGGCTGTCATATGAGGAGACGTTAGCGTATTCTCAAAACATCCGCAAACGGGTGGTGGATAACTTCATCAAGGAGACCATCCCCAATGACCCGAAAGACATTGAAATTGTCCTGAAAGCCTTAAAGGACATGGATACCACTGCCATCAATGATCGCAAGAACAACATTGATGAACGTAACGCGGATAGCTCCAAAGAAGTGGCAGAGGCCATGCGGGAAATGGTGCTGATGCAACAGAACCGCAACCCGTTTGAACGCAATCCCGATGGAAGTGTGGAACACGTACCGGTACCCGAGGCCAATCCCGAGAAGTTAGGGGAACATGAACTGGTGGATGGGGAAGAGGAAATCGGCGTGATTTCTGAGACCTCTAGTGATTTTATGAAGCGGATGGAATCCCACCGCATAGATGAGGAGTAATACCAGATGCGTACACGGTTTTTACGTGGTAACCGTACTGAAAACAATGGGTTGACGCTACCCGCCGGGGAGCTGTCGTTTGATAGCGAAACCAAAGGACTGCGTATTCATGACGGCAGTACGCTGGGTGGGTTTGAAATCGTCGGCCAGCAGGCTTATGAGCCTGTGGGCCATGGGCCTCAGTCGATCATCGGTGGGGACACCACCTGGGGCTTTTATGGGGAAGTGGCCAGCACGGATTTCATCAGCGGTGACGCGCTAGCGTCCGCGATTGGTCTCAGTGCTGGCACCAGTCAACACAGCACCAGTGACTGGTTAAAGTTTGCCAGTAATGGCCAAGTGATCTTAGTACCCAAACTGACGTTTCGTCATTCCGTGAGTTGGGAACACATTTACCAGGCGGGCGCGGTGTACGGCGACGACACCAACGGCAGTAATCCCTCAAGTACCGCCCGCCTGCAAGACGCGGTGGTGACCGTGGATGGCTTTGACTACCGTGTGCGCTTACTGCGCGGGGCTGGATCCGACCCCACCGTACAAGGCCCTGACGGGGTATGGTATGGTTTCGACGTCTCGATTGGTGACGGCTCAGAATGGAACCGATTGTTCTACCCGATTCATTCGGGTCAGCATACCAATACCTCCAATCCCACCACTCACTCAGACCCTAACGCTGACCCGTTTGCGAGCTGGGCCAGCTACAGCGATGCCGACCTGCTAGTGGAGTACACTCACGGTAACGGCAGCTACAGCTGGTGTCAGGAAACGAATGGGGATAATACCGGCAATCGCGTCACTCGTGGCTACATTGGTGTGTCGTACTTCTCTCGCAATACTGCGGCGGGTACGCATACCAACTTCGGGTGGCGGCCGGCTTTGGAATTAGTGGCCTAACAGACCGCTGAGCGGACGTCGACGATCGTCGGTACTTGGTAGGGTTCTTTGCTAGCGCTCGTCGACATCAGAGCAATACAAGTAAAAATGAGTACCAGTGACCTCCCTATGGGGAGGTCCTTTATGTCGTCTACCGGGTAAAGTTACCCAATCCTGTGATCCAGAACGCACGTAATCCGCAAACATACTAACCTGGAGCACGTGAGCTTTTTATCGAACAAAAAGCCGTGAGCCCTCATCGCATGGAGGTGGGGTAATGGATTTAACCCTACGCCAAACCTATCCGGTCGATATCATCCTCCCTGAAAAGTGGTGGAACCCGGTTATCTACCGGTTAAAAGAGACCTTGTCAATTAACGGCACGCAAGTCCCCTTGGGATTTGAAACCGATGCCGCAACCACACCACGCTGGATGTGGATCGTGTTTCCTCCCGTGTGTCGGTATTTACCGGCGGCAATTCTACATGACTATCTACTCAAACAAGGCGTAGGCTGGCGCGTCGCCAATCTACGTTTCCGACAAACATTAAAAGCCCAGCGGGTCACCTGGTGGCGGCGTGCCTTAATGGTTGGTGCCGTCGAAGCGTATGGGGCCTATCGGAGAGCATTCCATGGCGACGACTGACTACTTACACTCCCGGTGTTACGATATCCAGTTCATGTTACGTCGCCTGGGCTATTTTCAAGGCACCATGGCCTGTACCCCTGATGAACGTACGATTCGCGGTGTGAGGGCCTTCCAGCGCGATCTGCGCCTGCCTTACCATGGTCGAGTCGATGCCCTGACCTTAACCAAGTTACAACACTGTTTTGACAGCCGGAGGTAATAGATGAGCGAAACACAACACTGGTTTGATGACGTGGATTTTATCCCAGAACAAGACATCATGCTGGAGCGGGGAGATTCGGGCCACCAGGTTGAATCCATCCAACGACAGCTGAAAGAAGCGGGATATGACATCACCATCGACGGCGCGTTTGGTCCCGGTACCGAACGGGTTATCCGTCAGTTCCAAAAAGACGTTGGGTTGGTCCAGGATGGTCGGGTGGGCCCGAAAACCCAATGGCGATTGGATAACCATCCGAAAGATCCGAAAGTCCTATCTCAAGACGATATCCAAGATGCCGCGGTCATGTTGGATGTCCCGGTGGCTTCCGTGATGGCTGTCAACGCCGTCGAGTCTCGGGGGAGTGGGTTTTTCACTGAGGACAAACCGACGATCCTCTATGAACGACACATCATGTTTCGGCGCATGAAGCACCATGGAATTGACCCCCGCCCATATGTCGATCAATACCCGAACATCGTCAACACCAAAACCGGTGGGTATCGCGGGGGCGTGGCGGAACACCAACGGCTAAACGCTGCATGCCAACTCCATGAGGAAAGTGGCCTCGAGTCGGCCTCGTGGGGACTGTTCCAAATCATGGGCTTTCACTGGGAACAATTAGGTTACCAAAGTGTTAATCAGTTCGTCGGCTTAATGAAAGAAAGCGAACGCCACCATTTGATGGCCTTTGTGAAATTCATTCGGGCCGACCAGCGATTACACGAAGCGCTGAAAGAACGCAACTGGGCCCGTTTTGCACGAATCTACAATGGACCCGCTTACGCGAAGCATAATCCCCCCTATGACACCCGGTTGGCCAGAGCGTTTGATAAATATAGTCAGTCGGTTGCGTAAAGATTAACTATTATATGACGTGGTGAGGCATAGCTTCACGTTGGGTCAATGTTAATGAGGAGGCTATTGTGGCCAACAGGAAGATTTCTCAATTAGAAGCGGCGGGTGGTTTATCCGGCACTGAGATGTTGGAAGTTATCCGTCCTTCGTTTGGTGGCGGATTTGAGAACCTCAGCGCTTATGTGCGCGAGCTGATCGGTAAAGATGCCTATGAGGTGGCTGTCGATCAAGGTTTTGAAGGCACACGCCAAGAGTGGCTGGACACCCTTGTGGGTCCTGAAGGCCCCCGTGGCTGGTCTGCCTACAACGTGGCCGTGGAAAACGGATTCACCGGTACCGAACAGGAATGGCTTGACCACCTGATTGGACCGCAAGGCGACCAAGGTATCCAGGGCGTGAAAGGTGATACCGGTGACCAAGGTCCCCGTGGTTATTCCGCCTATGAGCTCGCCCAACAAAACGGCTTTGTGGGTACTGAAGCTGAGTTCCTGGCATCCCTGGTTGGTCCTCAGGGCGAGACCGGGATGTCCGTGTATGACCTCGCGGTCTCTGAAGGTTTTGTGGGTACCCAGCAGGAGTTCCTGGACTCCCTGGTAGGAGAGACCGGCAAGAGCGCCTTTGAGGTGGCGGTCGATGACGGGTTTACCGGAACCGAAACAGAATGGTTGGCATCGCTCAAAGGCGAGAACGCCTACGAGATTGCCGTGGAAGAAGGGTTCACCGGCACCCGTCAGGAGTGGCTGGATACCCTTGGTGGTGAGCGCGGGATGTCCGCGTATGAAATCGCCGTCGCTGATGGGTTCATTGGTACCGAGGAAGAGTGGCTCGCCTCCCTGCAAGGGCGTACCGGTAACGGCCTGCGTATCCTGGGTAGTTTTGAAGACACGGCATTCCTGCCGATGCAGAACAACGCCCCGGGTGATGCTTACATCATCGATTACATGATGTACGTATGGGAAGGTACTGAGTGGGAGCCTGTCGGTCAGACCGGTCCGGACGGTAAGTCGGCCTATGTCCTGGCCGTGGAGCAGGGCTATGAAGGCACCGTCCAGAAGTGGCTGGCAGACCTGGAAGGTGACAGCGCCTACCAACTGGCCCTGGCTAATGGCTTTGCTGGCAGCGTGAGTGAGTGGCTCGACAGCCTGATTGGTGATAGCGCCTATCAGGTCGCCCTCTCCACCGGATTCGTGGGTACCGAACAGGATTTTATTAACTCCCTGAAAGGGGGCGATGCCTACGAAGTGGCCGTGGCTGATGGCTATACCGGCACCCGCGCCGAATGGCTCGATAGCCTCGTTGGTCCTCAGGGGGATCAGGGTATCCAAGGGGTTCAAGGTCCCAAGGGTGAACCGTCTGCGGCCATCAAGGTCCTGGGCAAAGTCGCCGCTGTGGGCGACCTTCCGGCATCAGGTAACGCCCCGGGCGATGCCTACTTCATTGGTGAGAACCTTTACGTCTGGGACGACTCCCAGTGGCTGGACGTGGGTCCTGTTGTCGGTCCTCAGGGCGAGCAAGGCATCCAGGGGGTTCAGGGTCCCAAGGGTGATGATGGTGACAGCGCCTATCACGTTGCCGTTAACAATGGCTTCCAGGGCACGGAAAGCGACTGGCTGAGTACCCTCGAGGGCGACTCCGTCTATTCCGTAGCGGTGCAGAACGGTTTCGTGGGAACGGAGCAAGAGTTCCTGGACAGCCTCCAAGGCGCTACCGGTAAGTCGGCCTTTGAACACGCTCAAGACCAGGGATTCAATGGTACTGAGACTCAGTGGCTCCAGACCCTGGTTGGCAAGTCCGCCTATGAAGTGGCTCTCTCCACGGGGTTCAGTGGTACCGAGCAAGAGTGGCTCGATACCCTGGTCGGCCCGCAAGGTCCGGCGGGTCCGATGGGCACTGGCCTGAACATCACCGGTGTGGTGGCGACGGAAGCTGACCTCCCGACTGACAGTGCAGACGGCGAAGCCTACGTGGCAGGGTCTGACCTGTATCTGCGTCTGGCAGGTGAGTGGGTCAATGCTGGTCCGCTGGCCGGGGATAGCGCCTTCCAGGTAGCACTGGATCAAGGCTTCGTGGGTACTCAACAAGAGTGGCTGGATAGCCTGGTCGGCGCGTCTGCCTACGAGCAGGCGGTGGAAAACGGCTTCTCGGGCAGTGTGGGTCAGTGGCTCGAATCCCTCAAGGGTGGGGATGCCTTCGACGTCGCAGTGGCTGATGGCTTCACCGGAACCCGCAGTGAATGGTTGGCATCACTGGTAGGTGATGATGCTTACCAGGTGGCTGTAGCCAACGGCTTCACTGGTACGGCCGGTGAGTGGTTGGAGTCGCTGGTCGGTCCCCAAGGCCCTCAAGGTCCGCAGGGTGACATGGGCGACCCCGGTCCGAGCCTGAATATCGTGGACAGTGTCGCAACCACTGGTGAGCTTCCCACCTCCGGTACCGTTGGTGAAGGTTATCTAGTGGGTGAGGACCTGTACGCTTGGGTCAACGACCAGTGGAAGAACCTGGGCACTGTGAAAGGCCCGCAGGGCGATCAGGGTATCCAAGGCGATACGGGTCCGTCAGCCTATGATGCTGCGGTATCTGGTGGCTTCACAGGTACCGAAGCCGAATGGCTTGAGTCGCTGGAAGGTCCCTCCGCGTATGAGGTGGCTGTTGAGCAGGGCTTCTCAGGTACTGAAACCGAATGGTTGGACTCCCTGAAGGGGGGTGATGCCTACGCCGTGGCCCTCGATAATGGTTTTGTGGGCACCGAACAGGAGTTCCTGGATTCCCTCAAAGGTGACAAGGGTGACAGCAACTACGACATCGCGGTTGCTGGTGGGTTCGTGGGCACTGAAGCCGAGTGGCTCGAGTCGATCAAGGGTGCCCAAGGCGATAGTGCCTACGCCATTGCTGTAGCCGAAGGGTTCTCCGGAACCAAGGCAGAATGGCTCGACACGCTCGTCGGTCCGCGCGGTTACTCCGCGTATGAAGTGGCGGTTAATGAAGGCTTCGTCGGGACTCGTCAGGAGTGGTTGGATAGCCTGATCGGTTTCCAGGGTAAGTCCGCTTACCAAGTGGCTGTCGATGCGGGCTTCACTGGGACCGAGCAGGAGTGGTTAGATAGCCTCCAAGGTCCACAGGGCGCCGATGCCTTGGGTATCATCATCGAAGGCGAATTGGCATCTCAAGCCGACCTGCCTACGGCGGGGAGTTTCCAGGGTGAAGCCTACCAGGTGGGTGATCACATCTTCCTGTGGGTAGCCAGTGCGGGCAGCTGGCTCGACATGGGCGATATTCGGGGTCCGTCAGCATATGAAGTCTATCTCGAACAGTACCCTGACTATGTGGGTACTGAGATCGACTGGCTGGATAGCCTCAACGGTAACCGCTGGATCGCCCGGGATTACGACCCCGACGCCGTGACTGGGGACATCGGCGACTTCGCCATCAACTCAGTCACTAACCAGTGGTTCCAGAAGGTCTCTGATACCACTTGGTCCGCGATGGGTTACCTGGGTGGCGGTACCGTCTACGAGGCCCCTCAAGACGGCCAACAGTATGTGCGTCTGAATGCCGAATGGGCAGTGCTGACCGCTGAAGTGGAAGAGGCTCCAGAGGACAATCAGGCTTACGTGCGTAAGAATGGTCTCTGGGAAGTCCAAACCGCTGAGGTGGAAGAAGCCCCTGTCGATGGACAGCAATACGTTCGTATTGACGGTGCCTGGGCAATCCTGACTGCCGAAGTGGAGGAGGTGCCCGATACCGACCCGACTCTGACGTATGTGCGGAAAGGTGATGGGACTTGGGTACCGCTGGGCTTTGCTGATGCGACAGCTGACATGCAACCCAATACCACTGTGGTCGATAAAGCGGTCACCCCAGTAGCCCTGGAAACCTTCCTGCTCGATCAACTCGGCGTCTACTACGACGAAGCCGCAGGGGATTGGGTCAACGACGAAGGTACCATTGCACCAGCAGTCTAAACCCACTAACACATAACAGGGCGGGCCATGTCGCCCGCCCTGTTATGTTGTGATGTATCCAGTTTGTAAAAGGAGAATCCCATGGCGGGACCGAGAAAGATTTCCCAGCTAAGTGAGTTAGTCGACATCCAAGGACGCGATGTCTTTATTGAGGTCATTGAACGTAGTGACACCTTCGAACCCTGGCAAAACCGCCGTTACCGCTTGAAAGACATGGTGGGTACCGACGGTAAGTCTGCCTATGACCTGGCAATTGAACAGGGTTTTACCGGAACAGAAGCGGAATGGCTTAGTAGTCTGGTGGGGCCAGAAGGCCCTGCAGGGCCCGTAGGACCGCAAGGACCCGAAGGCGATCCGGCAGCAGTGGTGGTGCTGAAAGGGGAGTTACTTTCAACCGCGGAGTTGCCCACCGATGCAACACAAAGCGATGCGTATTTGATCGACGGTGAACTCCATGTCTGGATAGGAGAGAGCTGGTTAAACGCAGGCGGTATTCAGGGTCCTCCCGGACCCCAGGGACCCACAGGCCCGGAGGGCCCCCAAGGTCCTCAAGGCGAAATGGGTCTCCAGGGTCCTCAAGGCCCGGAGGGTCCCATTGGGCCAGAGGGTCCCCAAGGCGATGCCGGTATACAGGGCATACAAGGCCCTGAGGGCCAGCCGGGCCCTCAGGGGGACCCTGGCCCCTCTTCCTACGATCTCGCCGTTCAGGAGGGCTTCACGGGCGATCTCGCCACCTACCTGGCATCACTGGAGGGTAAATCGGCATATGCGCTTGCTCAAGAGCAGGGCTTTACCGGGACTGAGCAGGAATATCTGGAGTCACTGAAAGGTGAACCCGGACCCAGTGCGTATGACCATGCGGTAGAGCAGGGGTATACCGGCACATTAAATGACTGGCTGAACAGCCTCCATGGACAAGATGGTCAGGGCATTTATGAATTAGCCGTAGCGCAGGGATTCACAGGTACGGAACAAGAGTTCTTGGATACCCTTCAAGGAGACTCTGCCTACGACAGTGCGGTTGCCCAGGGCTTTACTGGGACAGAAGCCGAGTGGCTCGATACCCTGAAGGGGGAGAAAGGCGACAGTGCCTATCAGGTTGCCTTAAATGATGGGTTCATGGGCACCCAAACCGAATGGTTATCCTCATTGGTAGGTCCGCAGGGCATCCAGGGTGAACAGGGTCCTGTCGGACCTGCTGGGGACGAAGGTCCTATGGGCCCGCAAGGCCCTACCGGTCCTGAAGGCCCTCAGGGTCCCGAGGGCCCACAAGGTCCCGCTGGCCACGGGTTACAGATTGACGGTCAAGTAGCAACGTTCGGAGAGCTCCCAACCGACGCAACACAGGGAACCGTCTATCTGGTAGGTACCGACGAGCTCTACTATTTCGATGGAATGAATTGGTTGGATGCAGGCGTCACCAGTGCTGAATCTGCCTATGAAATCGCCGTCAATAACGGGTATGTGGGTACCGAAAGCGAATGGCTCGTCTCATTAGAGGGCGACAGTGCTTATGATGTGGCGGTAACAAACGGCTTCGTGGGGACGGAGACGGAGTGGTTGACTTCACTTGTGGGTCCCCAAGGTCCTCAGGGGGAGGTTGGTCCCATCGGCCCCGAAGGCCCTCAGGGTCCCGAAGGCCCCATGGGCCCGCAAGGCGAACCTGGTCAATCCGTTGCGGTTAGTGATGAAGGAACTGAGCTCACCGCCGCGGCTACACACCTTAATTTCACCGGAGCGGGTGTCACCACCACTCAAAGCGCAGGTGAGGTAACTGTCGATATTCCTGGAGGGGGTACTTCAGGCGGCACTGCCGGCAGTGGGGTTCCTCATGCCCGTGAGTACACATTCACCCATAACGGCGTTGAATGTTTTGTTAACCTGGTGATCTTTGGGTCAGAAACTGACTCGTCCCAGATCACCATTACCCAAAGTGGCGGGAATACGTTAGAGATTGACAATGTCCCGTCCACCTGCATGTTGAAGAACATCTCGGTGATCTACCATGATGGCTTTAACACCACATCGTATTTCAACATTTTCTATAAGGAACCGTTTGGAAATACGAACGTACTGACCATGAATATTCCTTTCTTTGTGGAATACAACCATGCGGTACCGTCTGTACAGCAGCCCACTACGCTTCAGAACTACACATTGGAACCAGATGGGCGTGTGCGGATTGAAAAGGTTGGTTTGATTGATGGGGAAGGCACCCGCTTTCGTGTGGTGGTCGTGTAACACTTAACTTCACTGTTTAGACTCATGGTGTAGATCCCTTTTTAAGTTCTCATCATGAGTCTTTTCATCGTTTAAGGACGACACCATGTCACGGCTACATTTTCAGTCCAGGATTGACCTATCGTCTGCCGAACCAGGCACAGAATCCCAGTCGTGGAAATTGACCTTCAAGTTAGTCGACAATGAAGGGAAGTTCCGCGCGCGGGATGTGACGGAGACAGACGTTTTAGTCCTGGATACCGGGGCCGTCGAGACAGGAACCTTAACGCGCTACACCATCACCCACGTAGTGAACACCACTTGGGACGGTAATGTCGAAGTCATTGCAGAGTACGATGACGACAACGATAACCAGTACCCTAACCCCAATCTGGGGTATGTCATCGGTTATCCGGGGATTATCACCCGACCGTTTCCAAGTGTTGGACTTTTACCTCTATCTTCTGCAGAAACACAAAAGGTCTCTGATCGGTTTGGGTTCTATTTACAGAACTACAACAGCTGGGTCACCGATCAAGAACTCAAGAAGACCTCTGTGGGTATTGTCACCGCAGAGAATATCTTACCCGATGGCGATGGATATTACGTTCTCCCGCAGATACCTCTTGGGGATCTGGTGTGGAAAATGGCGATTGCCAACCTCGCCGATGGGAGTGTTGCAGAGATGGTAGGGGTGGATTGGGGCTACAACTCGTCTGGGTCAGCACAGCTGATTCTAGACCCAGATGACGTAGCGTGGCTTCATAGTCCAATCGTCAGTATCACCGTGTCCTTTCTCGGCTATTTGAATATTTAAAACCCGCACGTAATCACTCCCTTATGTTATGGAATTCTTTTCTATGGAACGGGGGAGAATTCCAGTTTCATTCACTTAGGAGGCTTCCCTATGGGGATCTTGAAGAGAGACAAGAGTATTATTTACGGCTTGTCAGATGACCTCCAGACACTGATCGATGCCATCAACCAAGCAGCCCTGGATCGTGCGGCTGCCGATGGCGACCTTCAGCTTCTGGAAACCACCAATACCACCGACCTGGTATCAGCCATTAACTCACTGCTGGCTGGCGCGGAAAGTGGTAGTGACGCGTCTTTGAAAATTGACCAGAACCTGGCCGATCTTCAGGATGTCGCTACCGCCCGTACCAACCTGTCCATCTACTCAATCGATGAAATCAACAATGCGATTGAGGCAGCAAAACTGGATCTCGGCACCAATGTCGTCGTGGCCACTATTGCTGAGCGTGATGCGCTGATGGACCTGAACACCAATGATCGGGTGTTCGTGGCAGACAGCGGTGACGGCACCTGGGCCACCTACAAGCCGACCACGTTTGATGCAGGCACTGGCGCGGTTACCGGTTGGGCGCCGTTAATGACTCAGTATAGTCTGGAGGCGACCATCAGTGCGTCCGCCCTCAAGACCGAGTATGAGTCCAACGCCGACACCAACGCTTACACCGACGCCGCCAAAGCGAAGGTGGACCTGCTCAGCGTGACCCAGGCGATTGACCTGGATGATGTGGCACTGAAAGCTGAACTTGGCCAGGACCTCCTGTCCATCGGAGCAGACGCCACCCAGGTACCGTCTGCTGATGCGGTGACGCCGTACATTCGTGAGTCGGTGCGTCTTGGGGGAACCACTACCCTCAAAGAAACCCTGACTGTTACCGTCAGTGATACCATCACCCTCACCTACGCCCCCAAGGGCGGTGTGGCAGGTATCATGAACTTCGGTACGGTACGTTATACCGATATCAATGGCGTGTCATATGACGCTCCGCTGCAGTCCACAGCGACCCCGAACGTTTTCACCCTCGTGCTGGAGACCTCCGGTGAGTGGGATGGTTTCGATGTTACCATTCAGTACGCTCATGTCCCACCGTCCGGTCCGGTCGTCGATGAACAAGGCTACGCCGATCAAGGCACCCTTGACTAACGGTTAAATCTTAAGTCAAGTCGTTTTATCACACGCTAAAAGAGGAAAGTCCCATGGCAATTTTGAAGCGCCATAAGAGTATTATCATCGGCCTTACCGATGACCTGAACCAGATCAATCAGGCCATCACCGATGAGACCACCGCCCGTCAGACCGCCGACGGTGACCTGAGCCTGCTCAACACCACCAACAAGACCTCCCTGGTTCAGGCAATCAACGAAGTGAACACTGCCGCCTCTACCGGTAGCAGTGAATCCCTCAAGATTGCCAACAACCTGAGCGACGTCGCGGACGTTCCGACCGCCCGTACGAACCTGAACGTGTACTCCACCACTGAAGTGGACGACGCGATCACCGCCGCCGAGCTGTCGCTGGGCACCAACTACAACGTCGCCACTATCGCCGAGCGTGATGCGCTCACCAACCTGGACACCGCTGACCGCGTGTTCGTCGTCGATGACGGCGACACCAAGTGGGCCATGTACAAGCCGGGCGCTGTCGATGTCAACGGCGTGGCCACCTCGTGGATCAAGCTCTCTGATCAGGACGCGCTGGAAAACTCCATCAACGCGGCCAGCATCAAGACCACCTACGAGTCCAACCCGGATACCAACGCCTACACCGACGCCGCCAAGGCCAAGGTGGACTTTCTGGCGGTTACCGCTGCTATCAACCTAGATGACGCCGTCCTCAAGGCTGAGCTGATTCAGGACCTGGAAGTCTCCGCTCCGGCCGATCAGGCACCCTCCTCTGCAGCCGTCAAGGCATACGCTGACGAGGAAGCCCGTACCGGCGGTCCGGAGGTCATGTTGGAGTCCGTGGTGGTCAACCAGAGCACCACCGCGACTGACACCATCGTGCTGACTCACGCACCGAAGGGCGGCATCGACGGCATCCTGAACTTCGCCACCGTACGCTACATCGATGGCGCGACTGGTGCCGCGTATGATGCCCCGCTGGTGGCCACCGTCAACAGCAACGAGTTCACCATTGACCTGGATACCTCCGGTCAGTGGGATGGCAACACGGTCCAGGTTCAGTACCTGTACGTTGCTCCGATCGCCTAACGGGTAACGGGGCATAAGCCGGTGGGGGAAACCCCACCGGTCTAATCAATACCAACGTAAGGAGAACGGTTATGGCCGGTCCTGCTTTTCGTGTCAAATTCCTGCGGGGCTCTGAAGCCTCCAACAACAACTACACCGGTCCTGCCGGTGAGATTACCATCGATACCACCAACTGGCGTGTGCGTTTGCATGATGGACTGACTGCCGGTGGTCACGTCGTCCCCAACATGACCGATGTCGGTTCTGGCGGCGGTGGTGCGGTGGATTCCGTTAACGGCCAGACTGGTGTGGTGGTCCTGGGCGCCACCGATGTGGGTCTGGGTAGTGTCGACAACTACCCCACCGCGACCCAGGTCGAAGCGGAAGCTGCCGACAGTGCTGCCCACTTCATGACCCCGCTGGCCATGCGTCAGTTCATGGAATCCATGGGCTTTACCCAAGACGTCGGTACCGGCGAGTGGGTGATGGATCACGGCACTATTCAGGCCGCATAAAACACAGGGAGGGCAAACGCCCTCCCTGCTATGTCGATAATATGACTCAATCGCTTAAAGGGAACGAGGAACAATGGGCATTATTCCATTGAGGTTTATAAAGGGATTTATCGAGAAGCATGGGACCTGGACTATCAGGTAGAACAGGCCACCCAGTTATCGGAACTCCCGGTTATTCCGGTGAGTATCACCGACTTGGTATTAGCGGAAATTAATGCCAGTTAACAACCACTATACGCGAGAACCACAATGAAACATTTTTTTGTCGGGGTATTCCTTTGGGTATTGTCTTTCACTGCCCAAGCCGCTTTCATGTCAGATGCGCCGAGTTTTGATGAACTCGAGCAAGTTCAGTATTACAATGCCACGTTATTAAACGTCGTCGACGCTGATACCATGGATGTCAGGCTCGATATGGGACTTGGAATGTTAATGGATGTGCGGTTACGTATCAAGGACTACGATGCCCCAGAAACCTGGCGTCCGAAGACTGAAGCCGAAGCGGCACATGGAGAAGCCGCTACCGATTTTGCTATTCAATTACTTCCTGACCGTTTTACCATCCGGTCGTATGGGTGGGCGGTGTATAATCGCGTCGAAGCCGATGTCTTATTACCGGATGGCCGTAATTATTCCGTGATCATGATTGATCAAGGTTTTGTGAAGCACGACAGTTACGAGTAAAAAAAAAAGCCTCCCCAACCGGGGAGGCGACTATGTCGTGGTTTATTTTGTTTCGTCTTCACTGTCATCGTCAGACTCTTCCTCCTCTTCTGTTTCTTCGGATTCCTCTTCTAGTTCGCCTTCCTCTTCAGACTCTTCACCGAAGTCGTCGGTTTCCTCACCGAAGTCATCATCCGCATCAGACGCCTCTTCACCGAAGTCATCCCCTCCTTCATCACCGTCTCCAAACTCATCGGTGGTGGCATCGTCGCCGAATCCGGAAGCGGCTTCCTCTTCCTCTACCTTCTCACCGTACTTCTCCGCCCATTTCTCTTTGGACTTCTCAATGCCCTCCATGTACTTCTGAATGGCATTCCCTACGGACTTGAACTGTGCCTGCTGAATATCCAGTAGGCTGAAGCCGGGTTTACGTCCATCCATCTCCGTGAGCTGACCCAGTTGCGGCATGACGTTATTCTGCTCAAGCCACAGACGCTGGTAATAAGCCCGCACAACGCTGATGACGTGGTTCACCGTATCCGGTTCTCGTTCCAGCATCTCGGCAGGGAACAGATCAGGTGTGATGTAGGCTTCCAGACTACGATCCAGCAGATTACTGTATTGCTCGAAGGCCTGGAGTTGTTGATCGGTACGGGTGGTATCCGGTGCCGGTAGGGTAGCGGTTACCGCCGCCACAAAGGCTTCGATCACTTCGTCATCCGACAGTTTCTTATGTTCAGTGATCAGCTTTTGTTTATTGCCTTTCAGCTCTTCTCTGAGTTTGTCTAAGAGCGTTGAACTGTGCAGGACGTAGGTCTGGATGAACTGCGTGAGAAACGCTGTGAAACGCTTCTGGTAGCGCAATACGCGACGGGTCATGATCAGGTTGTTGTTCACCACACTGGTCGCAAAGTCCGGCGACTGGGTGGGGTCTACCAACTCCGGGTTCATGCCCCATGACGAGATTTGCATCCGACGCAGACGGTCTTGAAGTTCCGGGTTACCGCCGTTGACATTTGTGTTGTAGTCATCAAAATCTACTTTGGTAGTGGGGTAATTATCCGACTCCACATTGATCGAGAAATCAAACCCAGCACGGTTAAGGAAATCCAACGTCTGTGCGGGATCGGGTGACGCTAACGGGAAGCCTCGCTTCGACCCTTCCAGGATCGCATTCTGGATGTCACTGATCGTCTTTTGGGGATCGGGGTCGTCTGGGTCAACGTTGATGTTGGCTTTCTTACGACCCACTGCATTACGCACTCCCGACATGGTCTCAGCGAACAGCAGGACGCTACGCATGCTGGAGAGAATCTTGGACTTCGTCAGTAGGGTTTGACCAATGCCGAACTTGTTGAAGTCAAACGCCATGTAGGTCATCAACTCGGCGGGGATATACAGAAGCTGAGTCCGCTGGCCTTTCAACGAACGATGAAGCATGATCCGGTAGAGTTCTTCGGTAGACCCCAAAGAGAACTCTTCTTGGTAAATCCCATTACGCAGGCGATTGATCAGATCGTTCTCAACGATGGTGCTATACGCTTGCTGGACGCCATCCACATCCAGGTCTTCGCTGGCGCCTATGCCCCCCATGGCCTCCCGCGTTTGACGAACCAGCTCCGAGGTATTGTCCTGCTGATTACCCCGGAAGCTCGTGCGCAGTTCCCCGTAATAATCCTTCTGGTCATCACGCACTACAGGACGACCATTCTGATCGATCATTACAAAGTAACCCACATGTTCCTCAGGCTGTCCGGGTGGGAATACCGGGATCACCGACTCCACAGGTAGTTTCATCACCAGCGGGTGTCCTACTGAGGGTCGATCCATGTACTCCTGAGGGATCACCGTATGGAGCTGCTGTGCCTGACCTCTCGGGCGATCATAAAGTGCATCGATCTGTTCGGGAGTCATGCCCTTGCTGGCCGACTCCATGGAGGCCGTATGACGTCCCAGTAGACTACCGATGGCATTGGCGCGACCACGCTTTTGGATTTCAGGGGTTTTCAAAAGATCGAAGTTGTCACTGACTGCCACATGCGGTAGCGTCACGGATTTCTCGCCACGCCGGGTAGCGACACTGCCTTGGATGGATTCTACCCCACGATCGCGACCACGGAACGACTCCATGGAAACGCGTGCTTCACGAGGATGACCCAAGAAACCCAAGGGTAGGCTTTTCTGGATACGTGTCACTGCCTGCTTATAGTGTTCGACGGAAAGACGACTCTGACCGTTGATGATACGATCCAAGTTATTTTCCGGCAGGACTGCTTGAATGTACGCGCCTTTGGTAAACAGAATCTCCTCGAGCATCCGATCGAGCTGCTCGTCAATCTTATAGTCCTGTTTGAAATGGGTTTCGATCACTTCGAGCATCGACCGCGCCACTTCGCTGTCAAACAGTCCTTCTTCGACTTTAAACCCGAGTTCCACATGGGTCATGTCCTTGGGAGACAGAATACTTCCCACCAGGATCTGTTCGGCTAATTCGACATCCGGAAGCAGCTGAAATACGTTATCGGCATCCGCTGTATCTTGTGCTGTCGATTTCGAGAGTTTGGTAAACAGATCCCTCGACACATTCAGATGTGGATTCTCCGCTGTCTTCCCCCTTGGCTGGTCAGGATCACGGGTGAGTTTCCCCATGATGGCCTTGACCTGGTCAGGTGCATTGCGATTGTACGCAAGCTTGGGATAGATCGGTTGATTGCGTTGGCGTCCGATAGCCATGATCACTCCTTAAATGAATTTACCCGTAATGGATGACAAATGAGCAATAACACTTACTTTCGTTTATACCGCGACGAGATCATTGATTTCGCCCGCACTTTGGTCGTGAAATGTACCGGGAGTGCCGAAACCCTCAATCGGGAACTGTCAGCCATTGGGGTCGAGGTGAAAGAATCCCAGCCAGAGACTTGGAAATATTACCTGAACCTGGCGGGTGAGTATCACAGTACCGATATCCCCATGACCGTGCGCTCCATTGACACGCTAGAAGAGATTGCGTTCACCAAAGACAACTTGCGAATCCATCGCGCCACGTTTCGGGAATACCAGTTTGGTACCCGGTATTACATGGAGTTGACGCGACGTTATCCCAATCAGGTGGCTTTGATCAACGGCATCCTGTCCCCGGTGGATATAGCGAAAGCTATTGATGCAGATGATGGGGAACTTTTGTATTATGATCCCACCTTTTTGGAGCCCAATGAGACAAATGTTATTCCCCGTCTCCAACAGTGGTTGTATGCCTATTTTGCGCGGTGGTACAATATCCAATACGCCCTGACGGACGATCTGTACATCCCCTCTTTTCTTGGGGTCATGTACGTCAACCTCCCCTATGTGGTTCAGTTAATCCGTCTGCGTAATGCCAAAACCCCCCAGGCACACAGCTTCCATGTACGGGAATACCTAGCTTCCAATGGTCGGTTGGATCAGTACCTGCCATTCTTGAACAAGCTCCAACAGCTTTACCTGTACCGTAATCTGCGCTACATCAACCGGAATGTCGGGAAACAAGAGATCTTCGACAACTTGGTCGAGAACATCCTCACCAAACGGGGACTCCCCTTAGCGGCGTATAAATTCCAACATAACACGGAAGAGATGCCGGATAGCATCTACCCTGAAGTCGAGTTGGCTAAATATCCGCTGAACTTCGGTTATAACCAAAGTGGACGGGATACGACTTCTGTCCATACCATTCTCAATCGAGAGCGGGATATTGCGCGTGAGAACGCCATTGTGCAATATGATGCTGAGTTAGAGATCACCGAAGCGGTCGAAAGTTCTCAGTTCAGTAGTCTCCCCACCAAAGTGTTGGAATCCGAGGTGGTGGACCGTTCTAACTCATCGGTTCGTTCCCTTGGGAGTATCCTGCTCTATGAATGGTTGTATTTGGCCACACACAATCGGTACAACGCCTTTGTGAACGTTCCCAACCCGGGAACCGGCCAATACATGTCGATGTCAGTACGTGATGCCTTCATCGTGGGCCTGTGGGCCTTCAACAAGGCACGCGGTATCGAATTTGATACCATCCCTAGGGTCATCGCTTACGACGTCCTGAGAGACCCTCTACCGAGCCACAGCGAGCTTGTGTCCATCGTCGATCGAAAGTATGTCCCGGAAGGTATGATCCAAGCGATTCGGGATCGAATCACACCGCTGGGCTCGTACATTACCACGGAGAAGTTTTTTAACGACTGTGCCAATCTCCACCGTGAGTACCTGAAACTGTGGGAGCTGTACTCTTTCCAAGAACAGTACATGAATCGTGGGATGGCTGAACAACTGGTCCGTCGTCACTTCATGCACATTAAATGTAGTTTGGTCGATGAGGTGATTTCCTTTGAACAGTGGTTCAAGGAGAAAGGGTATGGTGTTGCTGATCTCTCCCCCTTGGACTTAGAGCAGCTATATGTGGATTGTGTGAAAACGGCTACCGGCGCCGACCTTGTTAATCGCATGACCCTCTCTGAACTCCAGAAAGCCCTATTGGGTCTAATGCGCCAGCTCTCCTCGTACAGCGTACAGTATTTACGCAACATCAATGAGGAGGATTTCTGGTACATTGGTATGCCGGTGATTCGCCTGGGGGACATCTGGGGAGAAGAAGCCAGTCGTTTCCGGACACCCGTGTCGCGCATCACGGCAAAGCGTGTGGGACTGAAAACACAAACCCATCTGGATACCGATCAAATAATCAATGAACCGCCCTTGAGTTGGGACGCACATATTGAACCCCATTATCATGTCGACCCCACAGTGGGGATGTGGTTGAAACAAACCGAACTTGGCCGTGTGAAGTTAAACGTGGCTAACGTGGGGGTGCGTGCCATGTCTTTTGTGGTGGATCACGACGATCCAGATACCAATGACCTGGGCCATTATCAGTACCCGGAAAGTTAAGCGAGGACCCTATGCAATGAACACGACCGAAACATTGTTACAATACCCACCATGGGAGGCGTTAATTCGAATGGTGAATCATCACTACCGGATGACGATTGATCCCCGAATGGCGGAGTTGGTGGAACAGGAGACACTAAGTGACAACCGATTGGAAGTCACACTGGCGTTGAAACCCAGCACCTCGCTGCGTAATCTCCTCCCACCAACAGAACAACTCACGGTGGTCTACCAACGGTTAAACCTGGGAACCTACTTTGGGGGAACATATTCTCTGACGGGGAGTGAATACCCCGACACTACCTTAAAGATTACCCGGCAATTAGGGAACGACTATGGAATCGTGTTTGATCGGGATGACGTGTTCCATGAAACCATTCCAGTGGGACTCAACACGTACACTTTGAAGGCCCATCCTCGTTCCCTGCGTTGGGTAGGGGAGCTGGAAATTACCTTACCGTAACAAAAAAAAAGAGCCCTCCCCAACACGGGGAGGGACTATGCCGTAGACCTTCGGCAAACACCAAGGGTGCGCCAGGCCAGCCACACCCCTGGTAATCAGGTAGTGATGTGGACTTACAGACGCTTGATTAGAATCGAATCCTCCATCAACCATCCACGGAACGCTTCCAGGTAATGGCCATCTACGGTGATCAGGCGCAGACGACGACCTTTCAGGTTACCGGTTTTGGCATGGCGCTTGAAGGTCTGACGAAGGACGTTGGCAATGGTGGGGTGCGTTACACCACTCACCACCACTGGCTCATCACTCAGTGTCAGTGAGGCCAGGTCCTTGTACTCCCAAGGCAGCTGGAAGTTCATCGCTTCATCGAGCAGGTACAACGTCTTCTCTTCCCCATCCACTTCCTCCTTAAAGTTCAACCAACGGGTCAGGATGTTCTGGGTTTGGGCGTGAAGGATGGTAGAGAGATTATCCCCATGATTCTCCCGCAGATAGTCGAACAGATCATCGATGTCTTCAACGAAGCTGTCGATGTCGATATCCAACGAGAGGTTATCCTTCAGGGTGGCGTTCACCGCATCCGTCATACGGCGGTTAAAGAACAGGAAGTAACGCTGGGAAATCGCGCCGTCATTCACCGCTTCCACCAATGCCGTGGCCAGACGTTTCAGAGAATCGCTGGTGGCCATGGCCTGAAGGCGATCTTTCCCTTCCTGCGGGACGTTGATGGGGAATACCTGGGCACTGGTGTATTCATGTGCCGGCACTTTCGCGTTCTCCTCAAGCCCCAGCTGCTCCATCACCTGGAGACGTGCTTCCTCCTCGTTTTCCAGTTCGCTGGTAGCGGTGAAGTAACCGTCAAGCTGGACTGGGTTTAGCGCATCTTTAGACGCCAGTCCTTCGTCCAGGGCCTTACGGACTTCTTCTACCGGCTTCACCTGGGCTTCCACGTCCATGTCCAGCACCTTATGATGACTGGCCACCACTTTCCCCTCAGGCTTAATCTTCTCACCACGCAGCTTAGCGTCGATCTCATGTTGCAGGTAGTTCATGGTCTTCATTGTGCTTTTCTCCACAATGAGCTCATCGACGATCCCATCCGGCCATTTTACATAGAACAGGATAAACCGCTGGGGGTCGTACGCCACCGCATAGGGTTTCTCGTCCCTACGAGTGCGTTTCCAGTCCGTTAGATGGGCAGGGCGTACCTCGATACCCCCCGGGATGTGAATCACGTCCCAGGGGCGTTCTGAGGCGTTCTCGTCGACATAGTCGCTCAGGTTGATGTCTTCCACACAATTGGGGACCGATTGAGAGGTTCCCTGTGTCTGTTCGTCGTATGCTGACAACAACGACGCACTGGGCTGTGGTGTCCCATTCCCGTTATTGAAGCTCGGTGGTGTGATCCCACCCACGGGGGACGCCGGTGTTTGGCTCGCCATCCAGGTCTGTTGGCTCGGACCTCCTTGGGGAGTAGGCTGAGCTTGATTCGGCCGGTTGTCCAAATCAATGTAGCGACCGGCGCTGGGCGAATTGGTCGATGTGACCGGGTTAGGTTGACCTTGAGGACCACTTCCGTAACCTGCCGGCCCCTGGAGTGGAGCCTGCTGGGGCATCGGCTGTCCTTGGGGTTGGCCGTAACCCACCGACTGATTCGGGAAATGGGGGTTCAGATGAGTGGGCGGTAGCTGTTGAACCCCACCTCCCTGCTGAATGGGCTGTTGATAAGTACCACCATACTGCGCCTGTTGTCCCTGCTGACCCCATTGCATTTGTGTGGGACGACGTCCATTAGCGTGGAACTGTTGGATATCGCGAATGATGCTCTCCAGCTCTTGACCGAACTGGGGAATTTCATTGCGTTGTTGGTGGGTAAGCAGACCCTGGAGCGTCGGATACTGGGCAGTGTACATAGCCATCGCGCCAGCATAGATCAGCTGAACGGCTTTCTGAACAGCCTGCTCCGGTTGGTAGCTCCGTGCGACGATCAGAAACTCAGTGAAGTCCATGGCCCGTTGGAGCCAGGCGACATACTCCTGGTTCTGAAAGTAGTTCTGACTCCACATGTTGTAGGTGAACATGTGAAGCGGGGTGCGGTTCACCCGTTGTTGGGCGGCGAAACGGAACTCCGCCGCAATCCGATCCATGATCCGACCGTCCAGGTTAGGCGGTTGGTTTACCGGGGGCGTGACGTCGTTCTGATTGGGGAGGTTGGGGTTGAACGTGTTCTGGTCATAACGGTCGGCGGGGACCGGCAGATTGGTCGGCTGCTGGGGCTGACCGTACTGAGTGTTGGCCTGGTAGGACATAGGACGTTCCTTCTCGTTGGCTCGTTGACGATTAAGATTAACGCATCATGCGCTTTTGGACGGAGTCGATCAATACTTTCCGGTCTGGGTTACGTTGAATCAATCCCTCCACCGTGGTGTGTACATTGGGATTCAGACGACTGCGCCCATCCGGATTGTTCTTCGGTTGGTTGTTGAACTGACCGACTTCGGCAATCGAAGAGTGGAGGAGACGTGAGGCGTCTTCAATCAGCCCCTTCCCATACCCTTTCGATTTCTTGGCTTTATCCTGCGGTATCGCCATACAGGTAATCCGGAACATTTTATTGTCTCCCGGATAACTCACAGTGTTGATCTCACCGTGGGTACTGGTCAGGCGCGACACACAGGTGTTGAGTTTGAAATGGTGTTTGAGATTATCGTTGATGTTCTGGGCATCCCACACCTTTTCACGGTTGGACTGGAAGCTGTAACCAAACTTGGAGATGACGTTATTGAACTCCTCCATGACGTAGCGCAGGATTGTCATGCGTTTATTGTACATGGAGGATTCATCACTGCTGGTTTGGTAGAAATGTCCGGAAAGGTCAGTCATGATCACGTGAAACAACTCCCAGACACTGTCCACGTAAATATCCCGACCCCGTAGGTCATCCCGGGTGATCTCATCAAGATAGTTCTCAATGGAGATCATGTGTTTCTCGACGTCTTCTTGAAGGGTACCCGACCCTTGGAAGTCACCAAAGATCACATTCCCGAGCAGCAGCTGCCAGTGAATCGTATTGTCCACCCATTCCGGTTCACGGAAACGATCCGGAAAGGTATCCACCACGTAGAAGAATCCCCCGACCAACATCCGCACAAAGTCGGTGTCGTCGCTCTTCGGCACGACCACCACCAACTCACCTGTGGGATGACGATCCTTTAAGTTAGTGGACTCAAAGATCGTGTAGTGGTCACGAGGATAGTCCTTGAGGGGAAAGTCTTTCTTCCACCCCACCATGACGTTGGCATTCGCCCATTGACGGAAGGTTTCCGTCACTCCATATCGCGCAAAGAAGTAATGGGCAAGGCATGACTCGATTTCCCGTCGGTTATCGAGATCCCGCTTGTTGAGCTTGTTTTTCTCATGATGAATCGTACTCCAAATCACATACACGATTTCACGACGCCCATCGGCATAAAATGCATGGTCTACCCGATTGAACGTCAGTTTCGTACGCTGAAAAGGAATAAAGATACTGCCCTTGAGGACAGAGAAACCCACGTCAGCTAATACCGGGGAGATATTGTACAGCGCCCCGTTAAGGTGAAGAATACTCCCGTCCCGAACAAAGGGAAGGAGAATATAGCGTGGAAACAGCATTTCTCCTTTAAAAGAAAACTGGTACTTCACCATGAAGGTGTCGTGTTTGGCGATGTTGGCTACCCGCTTGGAATTGTACTCACGCGTTACCTCCTCGAACTGCTGCACCGGACTGCAGACCTGACTGCCCTCATAGACCAGACCCTCCGGAAACAGCTCCTGAGTGATGTGTATCAGACGGTCAATGTACGACACGACAGAAAGCGTGCCCGTCTCGGGAGAACGGGCCATGAGGTGCTCGACTGCCAGACCGTTCGCCACGGACGGGTTAAACTTCGGCGTGACCGCCTTAACCCGCTCCAATAACACGTTATCCATGTTGCGTCCTAATTCGAGTTTTTCTTGATCACTGCATAGAGTGATAGCCCCGTGGTCACAAGACCCAACATGATCTTGGCCATGTCCAGCAATGCCTTGGTTTGCTCGGAGTGATCCTTACGATCCCGAGACCGCATGTCATATTCAAACTTTTGACGTTCACTAAACGTCTGGCGTTCGTACTCCATGCGTTCTTTCTCGAACTTCATGCGTTCTCGTTCGCGATCGAGTTGATCTCGCTCTCGAGCCAGTTGGGCCTCGTGCTCCGTCTTCTCTCGTTCCCTGCGATCTTCCTCGGCGCGTTTTTCACGTTCCATCTCATGGCGCTCACGATCGACCTGTTGCTTCTCTCTCGCCAGTGCCACCTTGTCGCGCGCTATCTGCTGCTCCGTTTCTTTGAGTTCCGCTTTGAAACGTTCCTCTGGACTACCAAAGGCCTCCGCTTCAGCACGACTGCGGTATAAACCAAAGGTCTTTTCAGCGACCTCATACGTGTGGTGTTCGGTAGACGGTTCTCCCGAACGGTGGTGAAACACAGTAAGATAAAACCCATCCTGTAGTGACGGGTCTTCAACTGGTGTCACCTCATATACCCCAAAGCCCGTGTTGATCCAACGAGGACCATTAACACCGGCATTATCCACCAACACCATGCGTTGCTGAAACCCTTCTGCGGGATCAACCGCATTGCTCATTCGCTCCCGTTGACCCGGAGGCGAATAGGGATGGGTAGCATCGCTTGCATGTTTGGCAAAACCCACGACCAGATCGACGTCATTCAGATACGCCACACCGCCAGCGGCTTCTAGCCGTTCACGGTCAATGCCTAAGGTGTAGGTAAATTTACGCTGATGGTGCCATTGGGGCTCACGTTCAAGCGACTGCAGCGCTTCATATATCTGCTTTCTCTCGGTGTGGTTCTCCGGGAGATCCAACTCATTTAATAACTCACGCGCGTCAATCTTTACACCGGGATCGAACTCGTATTCAATCGTAATGTAAAAATACTCACCTGCCGTGGTCGATGCACTGGGTGGTTCATGTACAACCATGCCCAAAGCGTTACGCCAAAATAAGGGGACCCGCATGGTATTGCGGATCTCCATACGGAAGGCACTGCAGGTATGACGGCCTTGCTGTTTCGTTGGACCCGGCACCACCTCCGAGGTAAGCGACGCAAAGAGGTGTTGTAGTTGTCGCATGTGTTAATCCTTGGGTGGGTTAACCTCGATACGGACATCCAGGAGTGTCAAGTCCAACGCTTTAGGAACTACGGAAGGGGGCGGAACGTCCTTCCGTACCGCTTGCGACCGTGGCGACGTTTTCCCAACAAGGTCTCGTGCTTGGGCCGTTTCGCGATGGACGACTTGACGATAGGTGTCGATGGGCGGACAGAGGTGGTGGATTTCCCCTGCCCGCCCGGTAAATTTTTGGAGGGGATCTCCCTTTTGGTAAGATCTTTCATTCGGTGGGTCCTCAGTGGGACGAAGGTCGTGGATGGTATTGCGCAGCTGAGTGGCTGACTCCATCGACATGGCACATTGGATACGAAAGGTATAGTGGTCCACATCGGGAGTGGGCTCATCAGTTTCATCGTCGAGACGGGGGATGGGCTCTTCGTCGGCGGAAATTTCCTCCTCCGGTTGGGGAGTCTCTTGGGGCTTCTCTGCCACCAAGGTGCGGGCACCATTGCGGAATTGCATCAGCCATTGGGTAGCGACCCACATAGGGAGGTCATCGAGGCACTCAAACACCTCATCCAGCAGGTCATCTTCACGCAGTGTGATGCTGTGCTGCGTCGGTGTCGGGCGGTACGACTTAAGTGTCGGGAGGTAATAGGCCTCCAGCCCCAATTTACGGTAAGACATCGTCAATCTCCATGTCAGTACATTCGGTACGGTCACGAAGATAATGTAGATGTCAAAATGAATGGACTTACCTAAGTGACGGCATAGTCCCTACCCGTTATGTGGGTAGTGTTTTTGTTATGGTGGCAACATAACCCCTCCCCGTAGGGAGGGTATTATGCGGATAATGTCCGGCTGTAGGGCGTGAGTTACCTCACCCCATCGATCTCCGGTTTCCCGGTCAATCCTTCTTCCGGACAATCTCCCAATGCAGTACCTGCCTCTAAGGGAGAACGCTCTCCTAAACGGTGCATTATCGCGCTACCCAGTTACCCAGGTGCATTAGGTCAGGCTCCCAACTCACCGTTCTAGTGCCTTGTATGCGGTTCTCCAGTCAACCGCATGTTCATCAACAACTGTGCTGGAACACAGGATCTGTGGCCCACACGACGTGGTACCACTATCACTCCGCGTTACTTAAGTAACATCCGGAGTTGATTAGGCCCGCCGCGAGATGGGATGCTTTCGTACTGACATCGGGTGATTCACCCAACAGCAGCCTACTCACCGCCCTATGTCGCCCAATAACTTCCCACGTTAAAGGAAGACGCCCCGCGACTTGTCCAGTCTCAGCTTCCTAGGTCGGTATGTATCGGACCAGCATACCTGACCTCTCCCTTTCGCTATCGGAATGGCGGGAGTGTATCTTTTACCCCACACCGTTGTTGAGGGTGCTTTTTTTTTTCAGCACCTGGCATGCGGCTTACCGATAACTAGTCGGTTTATGCGTAATCCTCAAGACAACCGACAATCTTGAGGATGGGAAAGTGAAGGTTTCGATCGCATTGTGTGGGGCTGTCCCCGAAGCGTGTTCCACACCTACGCCATCCGCTCGTTCTTAGTTGGACGGACTATCCCTAGTGATCCACCTTCAAGCTTCCTGGGTTCTTTGAAATCGGGAGGGTGCCCCGAGCCGAACTCGAATCGGCACGACCATACGGTCGGGAGATTTTCTTACCCACTATAGCTTTCACTACCGCACCTGAATGCGTTTGGGGTCTGGACTATCCCTCAAGCATATCCATTACTGGACGTAGCCCACTCCCGTCTAGTCTCTGCACGTTCCTCTGTCGAGGCTTCGCTCAGGATTGCCATCAGCCGAACTGGAAGGTTTCCCTGAATTTGAGAGTGTGTGCAACCACAGGTTTCCCCATGGAGGCTCAGTTACCAAAGTCTCCTGTGTCTACCATTCCACCACCGGGGCAGTTTCCCTCATTACATAGAGGCTCCGAGTATTTTTAGTTTCACTTACTGGGACGGCGTGTTTTCCAGCGTTCCAAGATACCCTCAGCCACACCCCCACCAAAGTACAGAGAGAGGACCAACAGGGCGGGCCACTCTAACAGTTCTCGATTGAGGGTGGTGATCCGATCTGCGATACTAACCAAAATGGTGGTGTCGTGACCTGCCAGTGACGCAATGCCTGCCCAGGCGAACAAGCCAACGCTCAGTATCCAAACTCCCACGTAGGTAAGGATCACTACGAGTGCTAAGAAGCGCTGAATGAGCTTAAAGGGCTCATAGGTGCGCATCACCCCAATGAGTCCCTGGGTCCTATCGTCGTCGGTTAAATAGTCGGCTTCTTTCCCTGTGAGTCGTTCATACAGAGGATCAACAACCGAAGGGTGGGCAAAGAGTTGTTTCATTAAACGTAACATGATACGAATCCTTAAATGGGTGTCATATCATGTTTGATAAAACGATCGTTCAGTAGCCGTCGTTTGGTTTTGTTTTAACAATGGTGGGCTCCCGACCACCTACCGGACCACAAACGCATAAAGATTTTCCGATGTTGAAACATTCTCCCTTGGTATTAACACACCAGATGTTTTGTTTAGGACATTCCAGTAAGAATCCATCGGTGCCCTGAAGGTGTCTTTCGACGTCCACAATATAGGCACCGCTCGGTGGAGCATCAATGTTCAGGAATGTACTTTCATTATCATCGTATTTTAAATAACGTCCATTGGGGAGTGACAAATACCGAACGCCGCATAACCTGACTGGAAAGATAAACATAACCACACCTCGTATAAGTGATTGTTTCTCATAAGAACATAACCAATAGTAAAATATGGCATAGAGGCCGCCCCGGAAGGCGGCCTCCATTATCACTGTTTCACACTAACCTAAGGGTTAGGGAGAAGTAGTGGTGGTGTCGGTGATTTCTACTTGCTCAGTCTGGAAGCCCGGGAGGCTGTTGTACTGAGAAGAACCCATCACCTTGTCCAGACCCACAACGTCGATCTCGATAGCGAACGGGATGTTGTTGACGTGCAGGTTGAACGGCACGGCAGCAATCTCACGAGAGATCTGACCGTTACGGCTGATCGGCAGGTCCGCGATGATGGTCGGCACGTAGTAGAACTGACCGAAGTTGAGGATGTCGTTCTCAACCGGGTTCTCACGGGTCGGCACGATCACGATCTTACCGTCGAAGCGCTCGTTGTTGGTGCTGACGATGTCGTACTTCAGGTAGGAACCCAGAGTACGGTCGTCGCCGACACGCATCAGGTAGTGAGCGATCTCCTTATCGGTGGCGATGATGAACTTGGGACGCTCATCAGCATTACCGGTGACGGTCTGGAAGGCCGCCTCGATGTTGGAGTCACGGTAGGCCGGGAACAGCAGGCTCTTGATGGTGTTGAGGATGGTCTCGCAGACGTCTTCCCAACGATCCTTGGAGCGCACGGTGTCGATGGCCTGCTCGAGATCCAGGGTGCCAGACCGGTAGGTCGGACGGATCATGGCGGACAGGGCACCTTCCACAGCACCGAATTTCGGACGGTCGTAACCAGAACGCACCACTTCGCGCAGCTGAGCCAGGTAGTTCAGCAGACGGGTCACCGCGTTGTTGCTGTTGCGGATGTTGGTGGCCACGGTCAGGGTCTTGACCACGTCGCCCGGGCCGGACTCGTCCATGGTGGACATCGGCAGGGTGATCGGGCTGTGCATCGGGATCGGGTAGCGGAACTGCAGAGTACGAGTCTGCACCAGCTGGCCACGCTCACGACGGTTGGAGTTGGTGAAGCGTGCATCCAGGTCGTAACCGAGAACGGTCATGTCACCGAAGGCATCGGCCACGGTCTTGGCATCGCCAGCGGACTTGTCCAGCTTCTGACCGGCGTCGTCGAAGATGTCTTCGATCACGACCGGGGTAGCGTTGATCCAGGCATCACCCTTGGACAGGGAGACGGAACCGGAAACGCCCACGGACAGCCGCATGGTCCAGCTGCGGTTGACGATCTCGTCGATAGCCGCGTTGGTGGAACCATCGATGGCCTTGGTGGAGGCGGACACGACCAGGTCTTCGGTGGTGAAGTTCAGCTGCGCCAGACGGGTGTCGTTGGTCAGGCTGGGCTGGAACACCGCGGTGGGCATACGCTCAACGGTGAAGCGAACCACTTTCGGAGTGGTGCCACCCAGACGCACGTACAGGTGCTTCAGGCGCATGGCCGGATCGATGGTGTCGGATACGTCCAGCAGGTTGCCAGCGATCAGTTGCTGACGGTTGGACACACCGATAAGGTCGAACTTCTCACCGATCTTCAGCGGAGCGGTCTTGACGGTACCGCCTTTCTCGAGCTCGATGTCCTGCGGTGCGATAACGGCGGGATCAACGAACACACGAGCGTTCTTGTCGGCGTCGTCAACCACGGGCACCAGCTTGGTGCTGGCATCTTCCAGGACGGACGGGTCACGGAAGGCTTCGACCATGTTCACTTCACGGGTGTCGAACAGCGCACCGGTGACTTCGTGGAACACGTCTTTCAGGACAGCAGCGTAGGTCAGGTTCTGGGTCACACCGCCTTCGGTGGGGTTGACCACCACGGTGGGATACAGGGCTTCGCCAAAGGCGTCCTGACGAGCAGCGGCCAGGTTGTAGGCCACAGAGATCACACGGAAGTCACGCTGGGACTTCTCGTTGTAGTTCTCCAGACCGGTGTTCTCGGAGAGAACGGGCATCTGACCGTGCGGGCCGTCGATCATCGGGGAGATGGCGATGACGTTCGGGTTGTTGGACTGCGGGACGCTACGCATGCCCTGCAGGGAGCGCTTGTAGCGAACTTCGTCGTTACCGGCGATGGCAGCCAGGGTCGCGGACAGGACCTGGTTCTCACCCACACGCTGGGCGTCGGCGCCACGCTTGGCATTGAAAGACTCGAAGCCTTCACGCTCGAGCATCTCGTGCATGGAAGCGTACAGCTCCTGACAGGAGGCCGCTTCTTCGGTGCCGATATCACCGAACGCTTCGGTGGAGATACGACCGACCAGTTCCTTACCGCCAGCCAGGGGGCTGCCCACGGTATCGGAGTGAGACTCCAGGGAGGCGACGAACTCGCCGATCTGGAAGTCTTTGCTCATCGCGTCGTGACGAGCAGCAAACAGCTTCTTGAGGTTACTCATGGTGTTGATTTCCTTACGCGTAGGAAGTTACAGGGAGACACACTTCGACATATCATCACGACACTCTCACGCAGCTTGTGCGGGAAGAGCTTTCAGATAATAGGTGAAGAGGTTAGTGCTACACACTCGTTCGAACGAATGAAGGTGTAAGGTTTGCGCCATTAACGCGTCAAAGAACGCGTGATTGGACGAGAGTAATTCGCGATGTGGATCGCCTTCCCGTGAGTCCTGCCTCTGCAGCACTGCGACCCAAAGTGTCTCGTCTACAGGATATAGCGTATAGACAGGGGTAAACGACTCACGCTCGGCGCTTTCGCGGAGTGTTAATGTCTCAATACGCTCATTAAGTCGTTCATAGAGTGTACGACTCTCCGACGATTCCGCTAACTCCACCAGCGGCGATCGGGCGAATTGAATTTCAAGGGATTGATCAAACTCAAAAGGGAACTGCTTTTGAGCCATATGGATTTCGGCCATATCATGTACGGACAATGCCCCACTCATCGACTCAACATCTTTGAGGATCGAGTAGGGTATCCCCTCTCGAATGAGCATGGTCATGATGGCCTCAGGTACCACCAGTAAGCGGACCATAGGTAACTCCACGATTTATACAGCTAACATAGCATGGGGACAGAAAAGAGACGTTTCATACACATATGGGGAAAACTACCTGAGTTTCTTATGATGTGCCTGAGCGAGGTAACGAATTCTTTCTTTCCGTTTCGTGTAACCGGTAAGGACACGACTTACATGTTTTCACCTAAGCAATTATTAATTACGTGTACGAGCCTACTGTGTCTCGAACACCGCGATGGGGTCGCCACCTCCCCCTCTAATGAGTTGATCAATAATATTCTTGAGACCTTGCCGATCCCCGAAGCTAGCGTGGATCACGACCATAGTCGTCAAACCTTCCTTGAACTACGCAATCTGGTTATGTGGCTCAACAGTCGCGGAGACGATAACTTCCCCAGTGAGACTGAAGTGCTTCAGCAGGTTCAAGTCGCTTGTCGGGAAGAGAACTTCCTGTATGAAGCGGTGATGACGGCATTGATGGAAAAACACGAGTCTCCGAAAGAGACCGTAAAGATAATTCAGTCATACCGTAACAACTTGTCCCAGTTCTTAAACGATGAAAAGATTGTCTCCCTCTTAAAAGAGACCCACCACCGTATGGTCTTCCAGCGCGGTAAGGTGAATGATATCGTGGAAGAGGTTACCATGCTGGGAGAACGACTGGAACCGTTTATCAAAGCCCGTAGCCGGCAGAAGCATCCGGCGTTGATGGGTAGCATGGACTTTGCCGAACCCGAGGAACTCGAAAAGCTCTTTGAGGACGTGAAAGTGACAATGTCGACTGAAGGTGCTCTGCAGTTTGGTTGGAAGGGTCTTAACCGGGCACTGGGTAAGGTTGGTGCGATTAAACGCGGGGAGTTTGCTGTTGTTGGTGGTCTACAACATCACTTCAAATCCGGTTTTATGCTCTCACTCTTCACACATGCAGCGCTGTTTAATAAACCCTATCTCCGTGATAGCACCCGTAAACCGCTATTGCAGTTCATCACTTTCGAAAACGAGATCCCAGATAACCTTCTGTGGATTTATAAATACCTCAAGGAAAATGACACCGGAGAAGCGGTAGTTGACTCTGAAGTTGACGTCAATGAAGCATCGGCTTATGTTTCGGAGCGGTTAAGAGAAACCGGGTTTGAAATCCGTATGGATCGCTTTGATCCGACCGATTTCAGTGCGGCATCTCTGAAGGGGTTCCTGGATGGTCTTTATGCAGACGGGTACGAAATCATTGGTCTTTTCATCGATTACCTAAACATGGTATCGAAGGCCGGGATTGACGCTAAAGTGGCGGGTGATGATATCCGGCTATTGTTCCGCCAACTCCGAAATTACACTGCCACGCGAGGCATTACTTGCATCACACCACATCAGCTCAGTTCGGACGCATTACAGCTTACCCGTGAAAATGTTGAGGACTTTGTTAAGGTCGTCGCCAACAAAGGCTACTACGATGGATGTCGTCGTTTGGGCCAAGAACCCGACCTTGAGTTTTTCATTCATAAGGTCGTGATTAATGGCGAGTCGTTCTTAACGGTACAACGGGGCAAGCATCGTAACGCCGTAACTGATCCAAAAGACCAATATTTCGTTCTTCCCTTTAAACCCGTTGGGACGATTCCATGGGACATTGATAAAGACTATGAGGTGACCCTCGCCATGCCCGGTGGTGGCGCCCTGGGTACTGACGATGAAGTTGCCTGGTGGGCTTAACCACCACCGCGGTCCCCTTTGCTAGTTTTTGTTTAGATAACAAATAAAAAAAAAACGGCATAGAACGCCCTCCCCAAACGGGGAGGGCGTATGCCGTAGCGTGATGACGTAACACGGTAACCGATGCACTACGACATACTATTGGTTACCTCCCCCTAAATAATGATAAACAACCATCGGTGTTTTAATGAGGTTTGGGTTATTGGTCACCCATCCAGATACCCGTTCAGCTAATCGCGAACGTTCTTCTACCGTTAGGTTCCGTTCGTGACTGACACGATTTACTACATCAGTCACTGTTACCGTGTCGGATTTACCATACGCAACACTTCCCAACCAAAGGAATATCAAGAGGCTTGTTCCTATCAGGAGTTCTTTCCAATATTTCGCCGTATCGCGCTTGGTCGTATACATGTGAGTCTCCTTATGGTTCATATAACATAACCGGAAGGTCTATCGGGTCAAGGTAATGACAGATAAGTGGCTTAACTTGAGTCACCCAATCAAGGCCGCCCAACCCACACCCAATGGCTGGGATGGCGATCGAATCAATGTACATTACCCGATAATTATCGACGAGGTAACGGAGTCCCATCTCAATATCGTCTACCTTTGACGCATCGCGCCAATGTCGTTTCGTGTGAAAACATAAAACCTGGCGACCAGGGTATGCCGTAGCGATAAGTGGGCGGTGAGGATGTAATCCTCCTTCTTCAAAAGCGCGCCGATAAACCCGCCATACGTTAGGATAGCGTTCTTTTGTTGTCTTTGCTAATCCTTTCCCCATGACACCGACGCAGTTGGTAGGACATGTGATCGTTTGCATTCCAGTAGCAAAGATATCTCCGGCATATACTGATCCAATGATCATTGAGAAGAAACCTCAGTGAAGACAAAAAATAAAGGGACGTCAATGCGACGTCCCTTTGATGACCGTTAACTGTTGTTGACGTCAACGATCATCTTAGCAGTGGCGACCCCGAGCAGGGTCATGCCCACACAGGTACCGACACCCACGGCACCCTTGAATACTTTACCAGCTACTTTGACAGCCTTCTTTTTCTTGCTGTCGTCTTGCTGAAAATCGGTGGTCTTGGTGAACATGGTGTAACTCCTTATGGTTCTTTCGTTTTAGTGATGACGATTACTTTTTGGTGTACAGGTTGACGGCAACATAAGTCAACCCACCCAGGACACCCAATGCGGTACCTGCCATTCCACCGATGGCGGTGGCGTCCAGCGTTTCATGTCCGAAACGTTTGGTGGTGTTGTAGGCACGCTTGAACTTGGACTTCATGTTGGTCTTGGCCATGGTAGTTCTCCGTTCTTTCGATTTTTTGGTTTACTACAATAGAGGGAGTAGTTACCCACTCCCGGGTCTTGCTTCTGCTCCCTGGCCTGTCCAGGGTAGGTTAGAGGGCGCTCATTTTAGCCCTCCAGGTCATTACTATTCGCCAGTAGCGGCGTCTTTGATGTCGCTGATCGCTTCAGCGGCATCAACACCTACACTGCGGCAGGCATAATAAATAGCACCTCCAGCAACGCCAACAGCAACGGCGCCAGCACCGATCATAACTTTCTTGCCATGCTTCTTCCAGAAGCCGGTTTTCTTGCTCGGGTCATTGGTGTTCTGCTGGCTGGTGTTTTCGTTGCTCATTATAAAAGCTCCATTCTTTCGTTTGTATAAGAAGCCGTTTATGTGGTTGGCTTCATGTCTGTGATATAGGTCTTAATTTGGTTTGATTCTAGGCATTCCGCTATTAACGCGTAATGTCGTCGATCATGTTCATTAGCCTCTGTTGCTGGATATTGATATCCTCCAACTGAGAACTCATTTTGTTGATTAACTCGACGTTGTGTTGAACTGCTGAAATAAGTGAGGAGAGTAATGCTTCATTATAACTACAACACTCGCACTTTTCTTCGCCACACGTGGCCCGATCCAGTTCATTGTCGGACTGTGGTGTAAGTTCATCACGCCCGTTTCCGGAGAGGATTGAACTCAATACAGGGTCCTTAACGGTTTTCTTTTTCATGAGATTCTCCTACATCTACGAATGTTTGGCTTTCTTACTCACCCGCTGACGCCACGGCATCCGGCGTCGAACGCGTTTCACCGTGGATTCCGGTTTCAGGCTGTCCTGAATGGCTTCCTTCTCTTCGCCCTGGTGTGAAAGAAAGTGGATATCCGTACCGGCAATCTTCCCAGCGTCCAATGCGTCAAAGAAGATCGAGTACCAGCTACGGTACTCGTTTACTACATGAGCAGGTTCTACGTAACCACTCCCAAATGCATGGATGGGACCTTCCCGCCACTCCACTTGGGGACGTTCTCGTCCCACGAGTAGTGTCAAGACGGCGTTGCTGAACGGAATGATCACCTGGCAGGGATCGCCCTGAATTTGGCTGGCAATCAGTTCGAGGTCGTGCTCGTCAATGATACCATCGCGGGTTTGGGCATCGACAACTTCCCGCCAGAAGTGCACGAACGTTTGGGCGTTTCCACAGTACGCCACTGTGCGGTGAGATTCGTATCCCACTTGGGTATAGTGGATAGGCATCACCATCCTCAGGACCTTAGGAAAATCCTTGTGAATGGTTTGGGTACCGCCTTTATGTTCCACGGCGTAGGAATCGGCAGTGGTGCGGAATTGATCAACAACGATAAGGGTCATGGTCGTTCTCCGTTATGGTTCTTTCGGTTATTTATAGCCAATGGCGTGAGTGGGGGTCATGACCACCCACCGGTACTTGCTTTTGAATGCTTCCGGGGCACTCTGGGGAGTTGCTTTCAACCTGAGGCGCAGAGGCGGGAGCGCCCACTGCAAATCACGTTCTCTGGCAATGATGGTAAGCATGTTGGACAACACCGGGTCGTCTACATACTCCATATCCCCCTCTGAGAGCGCCACATGGCCCATATAGCCTTCGTTCTCTAGTGCCTGGACGAAGGTACGGAGATGGTAGGACGGCCCCTCAGACGGCCCCTGCGGGCGTTTTCGAGGGGTAGGACGTTTTCCCCGTAACGCATCAAGGATCTTCATCCACAAGCCGATAGCACCGGCAAAGAGTAGGATGAGGAGAAGTAACGCAATGACACCACCCATGGATCACCTCCTATTCTTCTTTCATTTCTCGTTTTGTTGCCACAAGCATCACACGGTACGCCCACAGACGACGCCATTGGCGGCCACGAGGACGGTGCTTGTACAGCTTCTTGATAAACCGCATTGTTGTGCTCCTTTGGGTTTGCATGAGAGTGATATAGGTCTTAAGGAAAATGGGATCGCGACATAACCAGGGTCCGAAGCGGACCCTGTAACATTATGCCTTACTGTAAATCTTTGCGGCGACGACACGCCAGGAACAACCCGCCATGCACTGGCCAGCAATGCTCATCGTCGAGCTTGACGTCCAGGGTGTAGCGCAATGCAAAGTTATGTTGGGTATCCGTCCTAAGCATTTGATAGTAGGGCGTCACGCCAAGTGCTTTTAAATATCGTTCGATCAAGGTAAGGTAGTCCGTCGAGACCCGATACTGGCCTTTGAGGGTATAATAGAAGTCGCGACGACTTACTTGTTGAGCAATTTCCCCATCATTGACCTCTGCCTCCCCTGAGGCCAACAGCCAACGAAGGTCTAAGTTGATGTAGGTCGCCTCGTTGTTGGCTTCCCCAACAGACACCACATGCTGATGGACAGTACCAGAGCGTACAAAGTCCTGGCTGAAGTCCCCCACCCCCAATAGCGGGGTACGACTACCGAGGACATCACTCTGATCTGAAACCGTCTGGTGGATCTCGGTGAGGGCCAGCCAAGGGACATCACCCTCTATCCCCAACGTATCCAAGGTTAAAGTTGGTGGCAGCTGAATGACGGTCTTGACCAGGGAGTTGCCAGAGGGGTCTTGACGCTTCGGGCGCTTATAACAAAATGCCCAGACCACATTATTGTCGTAATCCAGACACAACTGACGCGGGTAGTCCCGATCGTACACAAACCCCTTGAACACGTCATCAATTAACTGGCGGAAAGTAGTGTGGGCGGAGTCTCCCCAAGCCATCTTAATACGCTTTAGCAGCTTCTGACGGGATACCGGTTGCGACATCACCGTAAGGGTTGGGTTCTCATTGGTATCATACGCTTGAACATCAGCAGTGAACACGGTCGGGTCAAGCATCGACGTCATGACAGTTCCTTAGCGTCGTGGAGTGTAGGGCTTGTAATAATACTTCGCGCTGTGTTAGCGGTAGGGGGGTAAAATATTCATCCAACACAATATCGACCAAAATGTCAGGTGAATATAGCATCGGTGTGGAGGCCAGTAGATAGTTGACCACCATTACATTGATGGACAGTTGGAAATTCTCCGTTTGAAACATTCCATCAAGGTCCGTCTCGCGTGTAGCGGCCACTTCTTGAACTAGGCGTTTTAGAATCCCGCGCTGAGAAAACGCTAGAGTACGTCGAACCCCAAAGTAATCAAAGAAGTATTGCAGTACCCGAGTGTGTCGCGGTGAGGTATTGGCACCATTGACCCCAAAGGTAGGGATAGCGTGACGAGAAACACCAGCACCACCAAGCTGAATGTCCGTAACCAGATCAGGTGTGTCTAAATAAGATCGGTCTTCGGTCATTAACCACGCTTCGGCTTCCCGGTACGTCCAAAGCTTAGGCAAAGAAACCACACGTCCATTCCGTAACTCTTGGAGAATCGGTAACATTTTGCTGTGATAATGTCCTCCAATATCGACCGGGTGGTGAATGGGACGTTTGATCAGTAATGCCTTAATTAGCCGAAGACTGCGATGGTGATGGAGCGATTCTTTGGCCGATGGCCCATCCGGAAACAATGCAGTATCTTTGGCTTTATGCCCGGCCCACTGGCATAGTGTATTTAAATAAACATGTGGATGAAACATAGTTCCTTCAGCTCAAGTTGTTAATGTGTAGACAGACTCCCGATAAACGCCCCATTGTGTCAATCACTGGGGTTAGATCATCTACCCATAAATCCTGCGCGGTATAGTACGGCAGTAGAACCCACTCAATGAGTCCTAAAAGCGATTTCCATTCCGATAGGAAAATTCCGATAGGAAAATCCAAACTTCCGTAAATTTCCATCACATCTGTCGCGACCTGTGGGAGTGTATCTGGTCCCCACCGGTTAGGATGACGTAACGCCAAATGAATAAAATGCGTTGTCATCTCATACAGAGTCTCGATACAATCCGGGTCACCTAAATCCACTTCCTCGTGGATTAGGCTAAACCACAACATGGACCATTCTCGGTCAATAGCAAAATACAGTGTCATGTTATTATCCTCCCACGTAGAAAAAGAAGGCTGCCTCATCGCAGCCTGTATCAAGAGGATAATGTAGATGTCAAAAAACTACCATTCACACTCCCTGTTCCCGACTTAAAAACACTTTAAGTCGGATACTTGCGGGGTATTGAGAAGCCACACTACCCCCCTCTTTAGGAATGCGCTGTTCGTGGACACCTAATAGTACACCGTAAAACACGGACAACTTATCGTTTACTGCCCCCATGAATTTAACCGGCATGCCTGGGGTTAACAGACTGGCATCCCCATGCATCCATTCTACCATCAGATACCGTCCGTTGCGATGTGCCATCTGGGTATATTGTGGAAATGGGTTGGCCGTGGCACGTTGTTTTGACCAGCGGGCGTTACTCATCCCACCGTCCATTTTCGGTCCTTCGAACTCAAACACATTATCCTGGCGTCGCAGCTGGGTTTTATTCTGCTGTGTCTCGCCAAAGGTCAACAACTTCCGAGCGTCGGTAAATCGTACCGCGTTACCGTCATTGAGTTGCTCATAACGTGCGGTATCTCGGGTGTCCATTTCTCCAGCAGTGACAATCACTATTTGCTTCTCGGTTTTACGATACGTTCTCTCCGCCCCGTAGTACCGATTAGGGGGAATGTTGAGAATAGTTAATGTACGTTTGGCCTGACTGAAGCGTTGTGTGTTGTATGGTGGAAACACATGCCAGATTTTATTTTGTAAGTAGCAAGAAATCCCGGCGCTGTACAGCCCGCCCTGGTCAGTCTGAAGGATATCAGGTACCTGGAAGAGGGGCGTGCCGTGGGGAAGGATAACATGTTGACGCTGAGTCTGGTTATACCCCTCGGCGATCTCCACCCCTTGGATCTGCTGTTGGTTATTTCCATCCACCAGCTGAGTGGTTTCTGTAAACAGTGATTTCAAGGCATCCATTGGACGAAGACTACGGTACAATCGACCAATGGTGATCATGCGTGATTGGTAGAGCCCCTCATCCACCAATTGGAGCTCCACCCGTTTGGGAGCGGTTAGGTTAAGGTCCTCTTCTGAGGACGACTGCGGCGAACGACCCACCAGACCCGGGTTATCCTGGTCCATTAATATTCCCCGGTAAGAACGGGTACGTCGTGGTAAGTCGCTGCGCTGGGCACCGGATGTCTCATGCAGTGGTGTCGATGTCACCTCGACACGCAGTTGATCCCGGTTGGGGACTAAACGGTAAGCGTACGTCCCAAGACCGGTGATGAACTCCAGCACCAGTACGTCACCATAACTGTCCTCATAATCCCGTTCCAGAGAATACAAGTCCAAACGGGTGGGGGAGATCCATTCATCCCCGGCTTTAATCCGACATTCGACACGGTAGTGACTGACACCCTGACCGCTCTGAGTGATTGCCTCCACTTCCCGCATGAGCAGTGTGCTGTCTACAGCCATGTCTGGCCTCCCACTAACCGCTCCTCAATTCGATCCACGATGGACACATAAGGCTTGAGCTCACCCTGATCATTGACGATACGGTTGCGTAAGTAACGCTCGGTACGAACCGGATTACGGCGACGGTTCATGTTCATCAACCGATCCCGAAGTCCGTTGTCTGTCACTTCGTTGGGTTCGTAATGTTTAGCGGTTTCGTGTAGCGCCATGGCAACCGCCTCCAGCATTCGGAAATCTTCTAATGGGGGGAAGTCGCCTGGGTGCGCGCCGTTACGAGAAAGACGCTCCCAGTCCCTCAGGTGTTCTTGGATGTCGTCATAGATCGTCACACTGTCCCGAATATCGACAATGTCAATCGGTGCCCCTTCCTCATGAAGGATCGCAAGACCGGCTGCCGTTTGACGCACCACCGTCGATTCCATCAACCGGTCATTATCAAGACCATGATCGCCCGATACGTGGTAGCCATGTTTTTCGAGATACGGCTTCCCGTACATGAACAGTTGAGGAACCCTAACGGCGTACTTGATATGGAAAAGTCGCCATGCGGCCGTATGTTTCTTCTCTGACATGGTACCTCCTTATTGTTGACGACCTAACTGAAGTAGAGCAAACAATATCGGATGATAGTAGAAGCGCTCGAGGTTATCCCAATCCCGACAACGTTCGACCACCGCATCTAACTGGTCGAGGTTCAATGCCTCATTACGAAGGGCTTGCCAGATCAGCTGTTCGAGCTTCGACTGGTAGTCCTTTTTGTCGCTATAAAAGGCACCGGACAGTGCGTAATATTCGTCCTTGACCACCGGATGAATGTCGGCTGGGATCTTCCATGGCTCTAAACCATAGCTCATTGGGGTGGTCTGAAAGAAGATCAAGTTTCTTTCGGATTGACTTCTGTGGGTGCCAGATAAAGGACGGCGTGGACGCCCTTCACGGAATGGGATGCCTTCTGGAACGGAAACGTCTTCACTGTCGTATTGGGAGTCAACATCTGTTGGGGCATCCATGGGATACACCAGACGAGGAATGCCGGTATACCCGATGGCTTGAAGCGTCGGTCGTCCTTTGAAGTAGTTCGTCGAAAGACACGTCGCCTTCTGCGATACCCCGTACAGACGTGAATCGTCAAGCCGTAAAAGCGCATCCCAAAAAGTGGGTTGTGACATTACGGGCTCGGCAGTGACATTGAGTTCACGGATACGCCGTACACGCATATCGTCCTGAGTACCCACCAACGCCAATACCGCCTTCGTGACGAAATGGTCATACGTTTTTCGTAGTTGGTCAGGTACCAGCAGTGTTGAGTGTTCCTGACTCAAGAAATCCGTCAGGTACCGAGAAATCAGCTCCTGTCGAAGTTCCAGGTACCGACTCGAACGGGTTTTCTCCTGCTCAGTAACAAACGGACCACATCCCCGGATTAAAGAATCCTGAGAGTAGTGATACGTCTCAATGGTCTTGCGTTCCAGGTCTTTAAGACGGGCCTGGTCAAGCTCTGCGACCATGATGTATTCGACAGTGTAGACGCTATCACGTAGAATCGTGGAGCGCACCGCCTCGGTCACTGTGAATACCCCTACCCGACCGTCACCGACATCGGCCACAAACATGTCGCCTTTGTTAGGGACCAGGAAGGGGTAGGTAATGCCCGACCCCCGCACCTCCATATGACGGAGCTGAGGGTCTTGGGTGAATGTCAGCGGGGAGGTGACCTTAAGGTCCATCCCCTTAATCCGTTTGTACTGCTGGTAGATGGGGTCGCGGTTGATGTCCTGGGGGGTTGGCTCACTATCACTTCCCAACACTTGGGAGAAGTAATCCACGGTCCAATTGGACCCTTCCACCCAAGTCAACAATGCCGATGAAGGGGTGTATTCGGTATCAACCGTAATCCCATCAAAGGCTTCGGGATCAATTCGAGGTTTTACGGCAGGGGGTGTATCCTGCGTTTCCTCAGGTTTGTCGTTAAAAAGTGCCATGAGTCATGTCCTATTTGCCAAACACTTTGCGTGTTAAAATCTCACTATACATAACGGTCATTGGACCTACCCGCCAACGGTCGATTGGTCCGTTGGGGTTATTTCCGGTTTCTTGAACGGCGTCTTGAATGTCCTTGTCGGTGATCACCCCCGTGGGGAAACTACCATGTCCGGGGTAATGAATCCCTGGCCAAATGACGGTGTCGTTGTTACCGCCGTCGGTGTCAGAGTAGCTAAACTCAGGCCATGGTGTTTCTAACCATCCATCGGGGACGCTCCCTGGCCACGTAATACCAACCCACTCCTCGCCCAACCACGGCCAAGGCCATGTCCCGCCGGGCCAGTCTTCCCATCCCTTGGGTGGGTCCATAACCCCATTGGGGGGACTGTAAGTCCACTGAGGTGGTCCGATGATGCTACCCTCACCGGGACACTCGTCAGACACGGGACGGGGCCGTAGGTTCCCCAGGGTTTTCATCATGGTCAGCGGTCGATCGGCTAGCTTAACTCCCACGGCACGCAATGCCCAGTAGGTCACTGTGGGATACCGACGTAGGCATTGAATTGCGTTCTGAGAGACCACCGTCCAGTTACGTTTCAGCGAGATTTGTAAATGGTAGTACTTGGTCGGGTCAAGGGCCTCTTTGGATTTGACCGTAACACCATCTAATGTTAACTTCTCAATGGTCCTTAGCGTGTTATTCTCATAGAGTCGGAACTCGAAGATACTGTCGCTACGATCGAAAATTTTATCTCCCTGAGTATAGAAGTATTCCAGGAAGAAGGGTGAGAACATCATATCACCCAGGTTGGACAAGTCGATCAAGGTATAAGGATCGTCCGGGGTGATCATTAACAGGCCAGTAAAGAACGTCAGCCGCTCACTGGGGACAAATTTCGGTACCCAGTCATCAAAATCGGGGTAATGGATGTAGGGTACCCCCTCAGCGTCCATCTGAGCCAGCATGGCGTCGAAAGACCCCTTACGGGTACTCACCTTCCGGTCAATGGTCTTAAACGTTTCATACGCCTTCTCTGGGCGAAATTGGGCATCTACCGGATTATTGTGAATCAGTATTGGATACTGACAGTACATTTGCACCGGACGGTTGTAATGGAGTGTATATGTGATGGACGACGTATATGACCCTGAATCATGACTGTCCTTTTCCGGGGTCGGTGGGGTCGCTGTGAAGTCAAACCACCCTAATACCTCATACTGGTGTTCCGGGATCACCTTGGTGGGGGACGTACCCGCCAGCGTCGTCGCCGTTTTCACCGGGGTCATACGACTGGCTTCAAACCACTCATCAAATGCCTTCCCTGTGGGGGTGGTCGATGACTCCATGGTGTCATGGAGATGGTGAAGTAGGGTCCATACTGGCTCGGGGATCGCGTAGTGATACTCTAGATCCTGGTAAAGCTCTGCCCGATACATGGAAATGCGGGAACGCATCTCATCCACCCAACGTTGGGCGATCGTGATGTTGGGCGCGGTGTATTCCAGGGTAATGGCCAGCGCGACATAGCGGTACACCGGACGAATGACAATATCGCGATGCTCATCGTGGAATAACGGCATGTGCTGTGGTTTGTTTACCGCGACGGCGAGGACGTTGTCCTCATTGATAGATTCGTTATAGCGTACCACCAGACGGGCTTCGGCCGGGTAGCGAACTTTCGGGTCCCAGCATTCACCGAACGAACCACCGTTCATCGGCACACTTTCTGTGTTGCCGGGCAGATAGACCTGGGTGTCGCCAGGCAGTCGCATTACCTTAGCCAGTTGTTCGGTGGCTGTGACCGCCACCCGTCGGGTCACGGATTCGTAGACGTCGGGTAACGTCACCAGGGCGTGGGGCATGGTCAACCTCCATTGTCAAAAGGGTCGGAATCATAAGATCACGACAGAGAGGCCGCCCCGGAAGGCGGCCTCGTCTATACATACGAAAGTCTCAGAGTGTGATCACTCGTCGTCTTTCTTTTCGTCGTCTTCGCCTTTCTTACTTCCGGTGGCACGGCTGGCCAGTTTGAGAGCCGCCTTTGCCTTGCCCTCAATCATGGAAGAGAGTTGCATGTACGCCCGGGGCGATTCTTTCGCGGCAGCATTTACTAACTGAACCATGGCGTTGAGCGCAACATTCTTTTCAGAAGTGTCAACCACTTTACCCTTCTGTTTATCGAGGTAGTTGCCGAAAAGCGCATTACCACGATTTTGAGTGGCCATGGTACCATGGTCATCTTTAACTGCCTGTTTCTTAAACGCCTCTGCTTGCTGCTTCAGGTTCTTCTTAGCGTCTTTAGACAACTTACGAAGAAGCTCCGCGTACACTTTGGCGGAACGTGCAATCGATTCGGCTTGGGCGCGGGTAACGGTGATCTCTTTCTTTTCCTTGGCCTTAACCGGGACGAACACTTTCTTTCCTTTAGCGACTGCGGATGTAATCTCCTTAATCTGCTTGGAGTTGATCGCATCGCGCTCGGGCACCACCACATTGACGCGGTAACCTAAAAGGGCCTTGCCCGAAGTCACATTTTCGGACAGTTCCACGCGGGGGAGTTTCGTACCAATGATGGCTTTTGCGGGACCATCGGGGGCGTCGGCATTGATTGCTTTTACTAACTCCTCCAGTGCTTTTTCGGCGTACTTACTGGTGGCCGGAAGGAATTTGCTGATCAGAAGGTCGATAGACCGTTGATCGGTAATCATGGCTTTTGCGATGTCGTCGGGAATAACGCCGTCAAAATTAAATGCTTTAGCCATTCCTCCGGAGAGAGAAATTTTGGTAGAATCCTCAAATGCCCGCTTGTTGAGCAATGCATCTGCTTTCTTGTTGATGGCATCTGCCGCACGTTCGTTCGTACCCAGCGACGTGATGGTTTTGGTGAGACCACTGGCGGCAGAAGAAATGGCGTTGCCCATCTTGGAGATGGTTTCCTTCACCCCTTCCAGCGAGACCTCGTAATAGGCCTGAAGATTATCGTGACCATAGTCTTCAAGCGAAGCGCCCAAGCACTGGTCACCAAAGATGTCGCGATACTGACTCAGCTGATGATTCACCGCCGCAGCGAATTGGGGAGAAAACTGCCCATTCTCCAGACCGAACTCCAGTACTTCCTGGTAGTGTTCGAGAGAAGCTATTCCGCTTTCGGCTTCGGCCACCATGAGATCAAATGACTCCATGGCCGATTCAATTTCGCGACGTTCACCTTCAGATTCGTCCAGGTGATCATCAGCTTCGTATTCTTCCTCCTCGGAAACCTCTTGAACTTCCGGGACTTCCACCTCAACTTCGACTTCCACGTTGACGTTCGGGGCATCGTCATCGCCATGGCTTTCCATGGACAGGTAATCACGAATCAGACTCATGGGAGAATTCTCCTGGTGTGTGTTACAACAAGACCTTATGGTCGGTTAAACCCGCTATAAGATCAGGATACGTTCATTCGACAAACCATCAACGCAGCACGAAGACTCCGTATGTGATTGGCAATCATACCATGGTACGGATTGTTCAACCAATCGTTAACGCTTCTTCCCGTCTGTACGACCTGTCGGATAAGTTCACGATGACCTTGAGTGTCAGTATCGGTCAGCTGATCTGTCTTTTGGATAAACCTATCCACTGCCATTTCCATTTCTTCAAGGCTACGCATCCGCCGTTTCCGCATGGCAGGCTGAGTATGGTGTTTCAACTGGTCAATCGATGTCCCTACCCACTGAAGCAGTTGATCGCTCTGGATGCGTCCGAACTTCGAGAAGGTGATCTCTGGTGGCATGGGACGTGGGTTGATATCCGAGTGCATCAAACGCAGTGTCTGAGACAGTACACGGGACATCCCCCGAGCGTCTCCACCGGGCTGGTAGATCAGTCTCAAATTGCCCATGAGGTGCAGCGAACTATACCGCCGAGATGAGCCTTTCACGGGCTGGAGATTAAGTGACGTGATGGCGTTCTCAGGAGCCATTCGTCGTAACTCCACCGCCAAGTCTTCAAGATCCGGGGCAAACAACCTTGCTGGATCAAGTTGGCTCACCCGTACAGCCACACGTCCTACGTTACCCAACATCTGGCGATCAACCAGATTCAGATAATCGCCCATAAAACGGTTCATCATCCGCAGGTTCGAGATCAATTGACCGATATCGCGTGGCGGTGCGTAGAACACCGAAAGTGACGTAATGCGTCCCTTGATCTTAAACTGACCGCTCTGTTGGCTTGACAACTTAGCTCGGGTATCAACTTTCAGGTTTTCACACTGCAGTGACAGTGCATTTAATGCAATGTCCGCTTGACGACCGTCATCCATGATCCAACGCCGTACCGCAGCAAGCCATTGCTTGATACGTTCCCACAGATCATGAAGCGTGTCTTTAAACCCTTCAAAGCCCGGTAACAGTAGTCCGTCTTCAATGTCCTCAAACAGCGGAGGGTGGTAACTCTCAACTCCGTCCATCAGACGTAGGACATGACGTGCTGTGTCGGTGGGCTGTTCAAGGAGCTTTGCTAATCGTTCCGGATCGACGGTGGGGTCATCGGCGACGGAATCGTATTCTTCCGTGATGGGTTTGGGTTCGTCACGGACGTCGTCGTAATAATCAGCGACGGGGGGCATAGGCAACTCCCAACAAAGGGAGGCCCCAAGGGCCTCCCGTGACACCGATAACGACTTACTCGTCGTCTTTCTTCGCCGGCAGGTTTTCGTCGCCCGCGGTGGCCTCGACCTTGTAAGTCGCAAGCTGGCGCTCTACAACACCAAGCTGGGCGTTCAGGGTACGCACACCGTACGCGATGATACCGTTGATGGTACCACCGAGCAGGCGCTGAATGGCAACCATACCACGCAGGATAGCATCGATGGTCTTCTTCTGCTCGTCGTTGAGCTCAGCCTTATCGGCCTTCTCCTTGAGCGCATCACCTGCCTTCATCAGGTCATCGACAACCTTCTTGATCTTGTCGCCGTTGGTGCTGGCTTTCTTGATCATGCCGGCAGCGTTTGCGATTTGACCAGCACGGTTGGCCAGTACGTCAGGAGTCGCCACAGTGATTTCATGGCTCTTCTCACCGGCCTTCGCACCCGGCACGGCCAGCATATCGGCGCGCAGGTTGGATGCCAGCTTCTTGAGGGCGGCGATCTCGTCGCCCTTCACCGCCGGCTGAGACAGATACAGTGCCATGTTACCCGGCAGGATTTCGGAATGCTTGACTTCGGTATCGCCAGGGAAGCGCTTATCGTCAGACGGAGAGGCGGTGCCCTTGAAGTCACTGAGCATGGTGTCGGACATCTTCAGTACGGTCGCCGCGGTCTGCTTGGAAACCGACTCGGGCTTGATCTGACCCACAGTGTTTGCCACCGATTGGGCGTACTTGATGGCGATCTCCGGGAACTTACCCAGGCCGTAGGTCATGAAGCCGGCAACCATGGATACATCGTCGCCCTTCCACACGCCATCGGCGTACAGCTTACCGGCACCGGAGATGCTGATCTTGTCTTCCTTCGGGGTCTTGCCTTTGGCCTGCTGAGCTTTCGCCCGCAGCGCGTTAGCTCGCTTCTCCAGACGGCCGGCGGCGTTGGTTGCCTTGGCATAGACGTCCTTGACGGCGTTGATCAGGGCCGTCAGGGCGCGCTTGATGGCTTCCCAGGACTTCTTCAGGGTCTCGGAGATGGACTCCAGGGAGACCTGAGTGGAGTGCTGACGAGAGGCGCTACCACCAAAGGCTTCTACGGACGGAGTCAGCGGCTCTTCCAGGCCGAACATCGCTTCATAGCGCTCCATGCCCAGGCGCATGAAGGCCGCGGCCTGATCGTTCAGACCCCCGTTCTCCAGAGCGTGGCTCAGCAGGTCGGCGTAGTCTTCCATGGCAGACTGGGCTTCAACCATGGCCTCACAGTCTTTCTGGATTTCGTCCTGGGTGAGCTTGGACTCTTCCATTTTGGCAAGTTCTTGATCGACGCTCGGCTCAGAGGCCACGTGGACGTCGAGCTTCTGCTCGCCATCAGTCATCTCGTAGTCTTCCAGGCTCACTTGGGACTGTTCCAGCCAGTTCTTCAGAAGGGTTGACATGTCATTCTCCATCGATAGGTAAAGGAAAAACGCTTAGCTGGCGTTTTGTTCCACTTTCAGGGGAAGATCCCCAAACAGTAGGTTCAAAGTACATACCATATCATCGAACCCATGGGGGTGACTGCACCAGAGCTGGAGCATGGCTTCGATCGACGTGGTCAGTTTCAGTTGTTCAAACACATCGGCGATTTCATGGCGTTCTGACACGTCGTTCAGACCTGCCACCGGATGGTTACTGAGAAGATCCGGCCACGCGTGAATGCTAATCCGCCGTTTCCCAGTACCAATGAATCGCAGGGTGTCAATCAGAAACTGGTAGTTATATTCTCTTACCAGCTCATTGGTGTCCTGCTGAATAAACCAATTGGGACGCCCCGCCAGCATTTGCTTAGCGACCGTGATCGCTTTCCGACGGAACGACCACGCGGAAGATTGGTTATTCGGTGAGGTGTACTGACGCCACAAGTCGGTGACGCGGGGGTCACCCCCACGGTTTCTGTGGGTCGGGTCATTTTGTTGCTGACCGCCACTGTAACCGCGAGGAAACACCTTCGTTTTATTGGGCATGCCCATGGGTGCCTCCTCAGTCGAGTTGATTCTCTTCTTCGATCTTGCTGATGTTGTAATCCAGCTGCTCGATCCGATTCTCCGTGTGGTGAATCAGGTTTTGCAGTTTCGGACTGGTATTACCCCCGTCCTGGATTTCACGCAGTTCCTGGAGACGAAGCTGAAGGGCTTGGTGCTCTTCTTTGGCCGCCTGGTAACGCTTCACCTTAAGTTCGGCAAGGGCTTTCCCGATGGAGAAGATCGGGTTAAACCGGGTGGCGGACAGCCCATGCAGTTTCATGGGGTCAAGTTTGGTCCCCAGCGCCTTCTGCGCAGTCTCGAAGGTTTCCTCATCCACTTCAGCTGAAGAGGTCTGCTGGAACGTCTTCAGAAGGTCTTTGGAGTCCTTACCGATCGCCGGGTAGAGCTCCACAAAGACTTTCAGGTTATCGTCCAACCACATCCGCTCGGCTTTGGCCCAGCGCAGCGGGGCCGCACTCCCCAGCGCGATGGCTTCTTCTGCCACCAGACGCAGCAGCAGCTTACGGAAGTATTTGGTGTAGAACAACGCTGACTCAATGTAGCGCAGCAGCGCCACACGGTTGTAGGTGATGTTCGCCGTGGAGAACTGGAAAGAGAACAGTCGCTTGACTTCCTTTTCCAGGATATCCAGATTACCGTCCAGGCGCTCCAATGAGATCGTCAGCAGATCAATGGGACTGCCTTGAAACATCACGCGCTTACGCAGTGCCTGAGTCAGCTCACGCGAATAGGCGGATTTGAAGGTGTGGTCCATGAACGCCTCTTGGGCGTCTTTGGCAACCGGCAGGGTATAGTCGCGAAGCTCTTCCCGCAGTTGCTTGAGCACACCCATGACTTCTTTGCGCTCGTACGTCGGGGAAAGGCGACGGACATAATCAATAACGTTCATTCAAAGACCTCGTCGATGATTAAATGGAGGGAGATGCCCCGAGGGAGTAGGCTTTGAGGATCTCGGTGATGTCCGGTCCTTTACCTTTCTCAGCGCCCTTGATTTCACGGAAGCTGGCTTCAGTGGGCTGATCCACCCCGCGGTGATAAATGGTCACCCGCTCCCACTGTTCGTCCACCACCACCAGCAGCATCAGGTACGTCGCATCAAAGATCTGTTTACGGATCTTTAAACTGTCGATCTTACCGTACATGGCACGCCCGATCTCCCGAGCCGTGTCCTTGGTGATGATCGCGATGTTGGAAGCATCCGCCATTGAGGGGGTGCCAGAGAACATCGCCTTTTGGCTGTTCTTGCGACGTCGATCCGTCATTGTCATGTAGACATTGGAGGTGTCGTTGATCAATGCCTTGCGGTGTTCATCAATCAGATCCACCGAAAACATCAGATCACGCACCAGACGAATCTGGCCCGCACGCCACAGGTGATACCGCTCTTTCCAAGAGGCATTACGGGAGGTGGCCGTAAAGATATGAGTCAGGACCTGTGACGGAACGGTGGTGGGCGTCAGTCGAATCAGTACCGGCAGCTTCGCGCTGTGGTCGCCGTCCTTGAGTTCGACATTGATCAGTTTGCCGACGGCCAGGTTTTCGACCTCATAAAACTTCTTGTACGTTTCATCGTCGACCCCCATGGTTTGACCGCCGTCATCGCCTTCTACCGAGACCAGCAGATCTTCGCGTTCCATCGGTTGATCAAACGCCTCTAATGACGGAAGACCATTTTCATATGACTCTGAAGAGAACACGGCTTCCTTAAAGCGTTTCCCAGCACCCCCCATGCTGCGATTGGGGTTGAGGGCATCTAAGGTCTTGAGGGTATCAATACGCCCCACGTTCAGAACCAGGGACACCGCCTGAAGGTAGTAGCCGGTGAAGGTCGTCAGAGTAAACTTCATGACATCGTCCATGTAGTCCTGACCTTCCAGTGGTTTGTCCACCACCACCAACGGCTCGACCCGTGCTGGGCGGGCAATGTCCGCCAAAGATTTCAGTGACTGACCGTTGGCAAGGGCTTGCGCTACCTTGCTAGTCATCACATCCCCAATACGAAGTGCCGCACCTGAAGCGGCGGCCGCGAGCATCGTCATAGCGATTTCCTTCCTTTACATGTAGTGGAGTGCACAATGGCACTGGATGATTATCTTAATCAGATTGCGCGAAACCTGGGGCGCTCACCACGCGACCAAGCCATTTCGGATGCCTTCTATGGGCTGAACATTGTCGGACGCAATGGACCGATTCCGGTCAATACCGAGAACCACGGGTTTACCTTTTTCACGCGACCGTTAATGAACATGTCATACGATAACTTAATCATCGATCGTGTGATGAGTAACTTGTTGGTTGAAGAACCCTACAGTGTCCAGCGAATGGTTCGGGCATCGCTTGATCCGAGTCTGTTGGCACAAGGGATTACTTCACCAGGTATCGACAATTTAAGTGCATTTATTCCCCTGCTTTCCAACAACTTGATCTCGTTATCAGGATGGCCTGATTTTACGTTGAACACCCACACGTCTCAACCAGGTCTATATCGTGAAGCCTACTCGTATGTTGACGACATACCTTACCATTACGAGACGTATGACCTACAGGCAAGCTTTCGCAATCTGCCGGGTGATCCTATATCATTCATGATGTTGATCTGGGGTTGGTACATGGGCCTTGTCTATGAAGGAAGGCTGATGCCCTACCCCGACATGGTGTTATACAACGAGATTGATTATAACACCCGCATTTATCGCCTGATCATGGATAAGTCCCGTCGGTATGTGACTCGCATTGGGGCCACTGGGGCGAGCTTTCCGATGACCGCACCGATTGGTAACATTTTCAATTTTGAAGGGGATGGTTCCGAGACACCTTTTCCCACGGCGAATGATCAGATCGCTGTCAACTTTCGTTGTATGGGTTTCACCTACTACGACCATATCCTGATCTATGAATTCAATCGGGTGGTCGAGCATTTCAACGTGGCAATGAAAGACGAAAACCGGGAACGCTACCTGGTCAAGTTAAAACCCTGGGAGCGGGAATATTTTAACTACAGCGCTTACCCTCATATCAACGAACTCACCCTTGAGTTAGAGTGGTGGGTATTTAGAGAACAATACGACGCCGAACGAGCCAATATTATCGTTCGCTAACACCAGGAGATGACTGTGAGTAATTTTAAAGACCGTCTAAGTGACGTGCGTTTTAATCCCATGCTGATGCAGAACCTGATGTTGGATGAACTCCAATCGCAGGTGAGTGGTGAAGGCGATTACGACATTCCTGACGCCAGCCATCCGTTTGTGTTCCTGATGGAAGGGGCGGTACTAAATGCCAACATGAACGTGGTGGAAGGGGAAGCCCTCCTTCGTCGATTATACCCCAGCATGGCCATTGACACCGAAGAGCTGTATCTCCACATGGCCGACCGGGACTACATTGGGCGGTTTGCCACGCCTGCATGGACCACATTCGACATCTACCTGTCATTTGATGAGGTCCTGTCCAAGGCCCTTCCCGTACCGGACAGCGATGTCCGTAAATTGGTGATTCCTCGCCTGACCCGTTTTCGAGTTGCCGACACCACCTTCACCATGCAGTATCCAATTGAGATCCGCATTATGTCGCACGGCGGTCTCCAGGTAATGTATGACGGAACTGACACCTCACCAGTACAGACCTTGGAATCCAACATGGTGGACTGGGATGTACTCCGCTTGAACCGGGACCGTCTGTTGGTGTTGCACGTCCCCGCAGGACAGTTCGCCGTTACCACCTTCACGGAGTCAGTTAACGCCGCCTCCGCTTTCGACGCCGACTTTGGGTTTTCCGATCAGTTCTATGTGGCGCGGGTGTACCTTTCCGACGGCGGTCAGAACTGGCGGGAAATTCGTACCACCCATACTGATCAGGTTTATGACCCCACCGACGTCACGGCGGTCCTTCAAGTTCATGACGGCATTCTGAACGTGAAGATCCCTCTGATCTATTTCACCCAAGGTCTGGTGAATGGCGAAGTGCGAGTTGACGTTTATTCTACCAAGGGTCCCATTGATCTCGATCTGGGGGGATACCAGGCCAGCCAGTTTGAGATGACGTTGAATGCCATCGATGATAACAGCAGTTTTGTCTCTCCGTTAAACACGTTCAATCAGATCCAATGCCTTAATGGCAACCGGGTGACCGGGGGCAGTCGAGCGGTGGATTTTACCACGCTGCGCCAGCAAGTGATTAATAACACCTTGGGTGTCAGTCGTGTACCCATAACCCATGCGCAACTGTCAACCGAACTGGAGAGTCGGGGCTACTCCGTTGTCACCAATATTGACAACATCACCAATCGTCAGTTCTTAGCCACCCGACGGTTGCCCGCTCCCGAGAGCAGCAGTGTCTCAGGGGGAATGGGCTGTACCATGGGTCAACTTCAACTGAAGATTGAAGACATTGCACTGTCCGATCACACCTACGACAATGGAGAGCGTCTGACGATCAAACCGTCGATGTTGTACCGTTATGTCGACGGGAAGATCGAAGTGGTGCGTGATAGCGTTATACGGGACGTGATGGCCATGTCTCCTGATGCCCTCACACGGCATGTCAATAACGAACGCTATTTGTTCACGCCCTTCCATTACGTCCTGGATGTGACCGACAACCAATTCGATGTCAGGCCCTACTATCTGGATGCCCCCACCATCATGCGTAAGGTATTCGTTGAGGAGAACGACACTGCCCAGATTCAGGTGGGAATCGACACATATGACATCGTCCGTATTGACGAGGGCTATCGGATCACCGTGAAGCTCAAGTCCGGCGATCGGTTTAAATCCATCAGTGACGATGACATCGTGGTGCAGATGGGCTATCAGCCTAATGGGGAAAACAGCTACGCCTCCATCAATGGGACGTTCATCGGCACTGAGGACAAAGAACGTCTGTACCAGTTCGATATCTACACCCGAATGGATCTGGATAAAGACCACGGTCTGCACACCACTAACCTCTCCATGTTTGATGAGGTTCAAACTGACTTCGCCACACCGTTGGAGCATGACTTTGACTTCACGTTCATTGCCCTGAACCAAGACCTTCGGAATTATCGAGAAGGGGATCTGGACTTGATCGTTCAAACCCATCTCCTGCCTGAAGGGTTCATGGCGATTTCCCGTGAACGACTGAGGGTCCATTTTGGTCAAGAGTTAACTCAGTTGTGGCGGAGAAACCGTAGTCTGATCTCCTCTTATGCATACAAGCGTCATGAGGAGAACATCCCCTACACCTACGATGCCCCGGTGTATGAGCGGGATGAAAACGGACAAATCATTCTGGGAACCGATGTGGACGGTAACATCACGTACAATATCCTGCACGCTAAAGGGGATGTGAAGGTCGATGAGGACGGTAATCCCGTCTATCGGTACCTGAAGGGCGACGTGGTTCTCAATGCCAACGGCGAACCTGAATTAATTGGTCCCCGGAAGATTGTTCGTGAGTTTGTCTTGATGCTACTCGATGGGGTGTATTACTTTGTCAATGACCGGGAATCGACCGACTACCGTCAAGCCGTACCCCAAACCATTGTGGGGTGGATCAACAATGACGTCGGTTTGATTGAGCAGCGGCTGCTTGAGCAGAGTGAGTTATACCTCTACCCCACCGTGACGCTAGGGGACACCACAGCCACGGTCAGGGAGGGCCTTAAATCAACCCTGTCACTGGATCAGCATTTCTACGTGAACTACTATCTGACGGATACCGCTTACGGCAATGTGGGGTTACGTGAAGCATTGACCGAAAGTACCCGTGAGATTGTCAATGAGATGTTGGGGCGCCGGACGGTAGCCGTATCGGACATTATTGCCCGCTTGAAGGCAAATGCTGGGGAAGACGTCATCAGTATCGAGGCTGGAGGACTCGGGGGCGATAACGACTTCAGTACCGTGAGTATCGAAGATGATGCCGTGAGGCTGGCCTTGCGTCGCCGGCTGATTGTGTTGGCTAACCAGTTCCTGGCCGCACAAGACGATATCGACATCAGCTTCTTACGTCATACGGTGAGGTAAAAAAATAGCATAGGGTAGGGCCATTCGGCCCTACCCTTATGTCGTCGCTGGGAACTATCGAATTCCCTCTTTCTTAAGTTTCGCCTCCACGTCGCGATAGATCCGCTCGAAGGTTTCCGCTTGACGCGTATCTACGGCATTGGTGGTGACATCCTTATAAAGCGCATTTAGTGCTTTCATCTCGAAGGTCACGAGCTTCTTTAACGTCACCACCTTCTGGCGGTTTGTGTTGTGGAAGAACGACGCTAACTTAACGAGATAATCGACATTCTTACTCAGATCCCCAAGAACTCCCGACACCTTGTCAACTTGACTATCATCAATATCGATATTACGGATATTGTTGAGTTGCTTGGTGAGTTCCTCATGCATGACCATAAGGTAATCGTAAGGAGACAGCGTAACTGATACACTGGGAATTGGCTTCGTCCCCAATACATCGACGGCGACGTGCTTCTGGAGATAATTTCCCTGGGGCATCTCTGCCGTGAAAATATCGATTTCTTCTTGGAGGATCTTGCCCGCAATGCTCGTTCCTTCTGCATTGACTTGGGTGCTACGTTGGGGACTGTTGCCGAGAAGAAAATCAATCTCATCGACTTGGCGCTCTACGGTCTGCGTAAAGGAAAACGCATCCTTCTCGAGCGTGCGTAAACGAGCAGCTTGGTCGGGCTCTCCCAGCAGTGCGAGCTGCAAAGGACTCCGTTTGAGTTGAGAATCCTTGATCAATTCATTTAATGCCCTCTCGATAGCCTTGTCATACTCCCGACCCCGTCCAGCCGCACTGGCGTCTTTGAGGCGCTTCTGGGCATCACGAAGTACCATGAACAGTTCTTGGTAGCGTTCAAGAAAGGGCGTGAACTTATCTTCCGACTTAAGGTGTTGTTTCACCCAACGGTACATCTTCTTGATGTATTCTACCAACTTACGAATCCACAGCTTAACGGTCTCAACGATAGTGCGTGAAATACTCTCTAGACCTACATCTAAATTGACGCTGCTGCGGTCGCTGGTATAACTACCAATCGGGTAATGTTCCAGGGCGGGGGTCGGGGCCAGTTCGATGCCAACATCTGCTAGCGTGCCTCGGATCTCCCGCAGGGCCTTCATATCGTGGGAGGACACCCCACGGCGCGCTACCGTATCCCTGAGATCGGTTAGCCACTCCATGGACATGCTAATCTGAGAGATGACTTGTTGTTGAGACAGGGGGTAATCGGCTTCCTCTTCCTCATCCATTTCCACCTCAGGGTGTTCGAGTTCCTGTCCTTGCTGTTCCTCAGGGAGATCCTCAAGCTTCTCATGTGCGTCTTCTTGTGAAACGACAGTGTCAAACGTCATTGTTGGTGCCTCCATGTAAAATACCGGCCTCAAAGAGCCGTTGACGTAACAGGTACTGTTCGCGTGACTTTACCCGCTTTAATGCATTCTTCCGGGCCTGTCGACGACCAATCTGAGGATCAAATTGCTGTGGGTTAGCACATGCTGCCTCCCCGGACAATTCCCATCCATTCCGAAGCACCAGACAACAAACAGTCAAGCGGGTTTGGGGAAACTGGTGGTAATCCTCGTGAACGATCATCGACTCCAAGTAATCATCGGTTAACCGCGGGACGGGGAGTTCCCGTCCCGGCGTTTGTGCGTCATCACTCACTGTCAGCCTCAAAGGCATCGCGCACTGAGAGTAGAGACTGACCGAAATTCGGACGACTCGCCACTGCGTTCAGTGCGGCCTGTTGATCATCGGTCAGACGAGTAGTAATGCTATCACTGGAAAGACAGGCTTTCAGAAGGGTGGTGTCAGCCACTGATTCCACTACCTCCTTGCGGGACTTAACCAACTTCTCCAAGAAGGCGAACGTCAATTTAGTATCAAGCACCAACATCTCATTGACGTCATTGATAACGACTTTCCAATCGGACATCTTCTCTTGGATATATTCTTCCGCGGTTAAACCGGTGGGGAGGTGGCCTTGGTAGGCCAGCGCCTGGGCCACATACATGGCACGCATTTCCCGCTGATGGGTTTCGGGAAAGTCCAGAGTCTTGATCTGTTTGGCTAAGGCAATACCGAGTTTCATGGGGTGTTCTCTCTGTGAACGGTGGATTAACGACGGAATCGGTCCGCCTGTAGGAAGAGGTCGTTATTAAGTAACGACTCCAGGAGCTCTTCATGTTTGAGCTGCTGACGACTACGTCGATAGCCGGGGATTAACAAATACATCATTGCCATCACCAAGGTGGTGCGATCTTTCATGGTTTTCAAAAGATTATCGACGACTTTAATATCATCGTCGATAATGGCACGACTTGTTGGATTTGACGACGCATGTTTGAGTTGAGCAATGAGGTCCTGGCGGATCTTAACAAGTCGCTGGTAGTCGTTGTCGTACACGCCGCCGTTGCTGCTATCGCCGAACTCCATTGCCACGTAGGCATACAGGAGGATTGGTGACGCAAGCGGTACAGTGAGTGATCCAGCTACAGCAAACCCACCAAACAATAACTTCACAATCTCTATCGCGGTGTGGTATGCCGTCCCCCGATAAAACCTACCGGACGGCGACTTCTTCAGCTTATAAAAACCCGTTGCCAGATGTCGGGAAAATCCCATGCGGGAGGCGAACATGTCCGCGAGCTGTTCGTCGCGTTTTTCGCTGCCCGCCTTTGACACCAGGTGAGTTCGCGGCGAACGACGGTGAGCAATCAGTAACGCGCGGCGATAGTTTGCTTCCGTGGGATCTTTTACCAGTCGCTCAACTTCTTCTTTTGGGAGTTCTTTTTTGAGATACGCTGCATCGAAAACGTCGATTTTATATTTGTTCGGCTTCTTCCCAAGAAGTACGTCGGCCCCATCGGTCAGATAGTAGTTAAGGTAGACATACTCCCCGAGCGTGGCCAGGCTGAAAAATGCGTGACCTACCTCATGAAGGATAAAGGCGGTGATTTCTTCGGGGGTGAGGCCCGTCTTGCCGGAAAAATCTGCTTCAGGTAGCACCAGATAGAACGATACCTTTTCGAACTGTCCAGTGACTTTGACCTTGTCGAGATCAATGGTCGACGACATCCACTTATCATAGAACTCGGTATTTTTTCCTGAGGTACTTCTATCCCCATGGAAATTTGAGATACCGCTATGTCCGACAGGCTCGTTTATCAGTACCCCCATCGTCAGGGTATCGGTAACCAACGGTTTAAAATTGAGGTTGGTTCTTTTTATAATGATCTCGGTGATGGCATTATAGTCCGATTGGCTTAACGTAACTCCTTTATCGCGTACCCTGATACAGAGTTCTTCTACCTTGGTCAATAATTCGACACCAAGGATTTTGCTTCCGCCGATGTTAATGAATTCCTGAGAAATCTGTAACACTTCAGACATGTGGTAGTCCTTATAGGTGGGGAAATCAATTCTAGATCATACAAATAAGACGGCTTCCCAGAATACAGGCATAAAGGGAGGCCTGAGGCCTCTTTTACTTACCTTACCTATCCTGTGCAGAGACCACTAAGGAGTTTGCCCTGTGAGTCAACCCGAATATACTAAAGAAGATGTGGTAGGCTTTGAACCTAAGCACATCACCTACGTAAAAGCCCAAGATGGGTCAAATCACGATCTGTTACTCGCCAAAGTCTACGTCCATCTCAAAGATGGGCGGCGTATACCCCAACTCCGCCCGCACGTGGATTACCAGCGTCCCTTCTGGGTGACTCAGAAGGGTCGTCAGACCCATCGCGACAAGAAGGACTACGAATACACCAAGAACTGTACCAAGTACACCACCACCCAGCTAGAGCTCCCGAGAGCGGCTGCGAGAGCGCTAAACGACTACTCGTCGGGGCCTAACCCACCCCTGAAGCGTTTGGCCCGTAGCCCCTACCTGTATGGTGCTGACGTGAGCTCCGCCTGCCTGCTCAAAGCGGAGTACAAAGAACGCTGGCCCGGACTGATTAGCTTCAACAGTGTGGCGGCGGGGGATATCGAGACTAACGTCCACTCCAAGGACGGTGAGATCATTTGTATGTCCGTCACCTGTAAGAAGAACGCCAGTCTGTTCTACCTCAGGGAGTGGGTCAGTGACATTGATGATCCCGTCGGCAAGACCCATGAGTTAGCCCACAAGTACATTGGTGAGACCTTACGGTCCCGTAACATTAACCTCGAAGTCGTGATTTGTGATACACCCGGACAGATCGTCGTCGAGTCCGCTAAACGGCTCCATGAATGGAAACCTGATTTCTACACCTTTTGGAACATGGACTTCGACGTCACCAACATGGTGAAGAACCTGGAGCGGGAGAACATTGATCCGAAAGACGTGTTCTCTGACCCAGGAATCCCTGAACTGTATCGGTACTTCGACTACCGTCGGGGCCCTGCGCAAAAAGTGACAGCATCCGGGAAGACCATGTCGATCAATATCGAGGATCGTTGGAACTGGGTCACCCATCCGGCCTCCTTTCAGTTTATTGACTCTCTCCCGGTCTATCGGATCTTGAGGATAGCCAATGGGAAGGATAGCTCGTATGCCCTGGATTATATCCTCAATAAAGAACTGGGACTCACCAAGCTAAAGTTCAAAGAGACCGAACACCTATCGGGACTGCGTTGGCACGAAGTCATGCAGGAACGCTATAAGATCGAATATGGGGTGTATAACATCTTCGATAGTATCTCACTGGAGTTACTGGACGAGAAAACCAATGACCTTGCATCTAACATTTCCATGTTCTCGGGAAACTCCGACTACAAGAACTTTAACTCGTCACCAAAACGACTTTGCGATAGCATGCACTTCTGGTATCTTGATCGACCAGAGCCCTGTGTGATTGGCACCTCCTCTGACGATCCGGTGGATGAACTCGACGAGTATGTGGTGGGCCACGAATCGTGGATAATCACACTACCCAGTTTTATGGCAGGTCCCAATGGACTAAGCTGTGTAAAAGAATTCCCCGGCTACCGGACCCTGTTGTACTCGCATATCGCTGATATGGATAAATGATATTTGTAATGTAATACTCATTTCATTACATTCGTGACAATATCGATGTCCCTTCAGACTGGAAGGTCTGAATGCAAACCCTTCTAATTGCTGGGAACCCCTAAAGCTACCTCACCACAGGTACCCCGAAAGGAGGTATCGATGGTTTAACAACGAGGTGGATGCGTCCTACGGGACAAAATGGGCAACCGTGGGGTCTAAGACCCCCTGTAGCAGCGAAGCCCCTACAGGGCCTCTTAGGAGGCCTACGGGGAACGTTCAACGGCTATCGAAAGGCACCTTATGGTGAACCGAGTAGAGTAGGGACCAAGTGGTCCCGAAATGGAGGGCGTCCCACGGGGACGAAGATATAGTCTCACCTGCATGGGAAACCTGCAGCAGCCTGCCCTGTCGTGAGACAGTCTGGGGCGAGTAAGAAGGTAGCGTTTCTTACTGAAGATAGTGCTTGTCAGCGCGTATCCAAATTGTTCTCAGTACCTGAACATTTCACGAGAAACCTGTCAGATGGAATTCTCGATGATGGAAGGCATCTCGGAGCACCATCGTCGGGAAGTCGGGGTCAATCTCACCGGAGGGAAAACCAATGCGGTGGAGATCTGCGAAAAGATTCTCTCGGCTCCATCGCTGGATGACATGTTAGCGGAATTCCAGAAAGAGAAGGGCTTGCCTGTCGATCCTCCTTCCCGTCATGTGGAGGTGTACACAACAGAACGTAAACGAGTTGAGGTCGAAGAAGAGTTACGGGACGATTCCGTGATGGAGGATTAGCTAACCTTTCAGTGGGAGCGCTTTGGTGGCTATGAGGTGAGCACGAAAGGGGATCGGCGTTTCTCAGCCTTCAATGCCTATTTGGACGATGGTTTTAGTATAGAAGACCATTACCAGCTTACGGTAAAGGGTCGGGGCGTATTAGGACGAGATACCTGGCGGGAAGGCAAGGGGAAACCACCTCTGGGAAAATTCACCGGGGATGAACTCTACCTGGCCTATCGGCGTCTGTGGGAGGCGTGGGCTCAAACCCACCCTACCCTCATGATGGAGCTACGCGAGCGTGCATTGGCTCACCAGGGCGTGCTCTCGGACCGCTTTGCGTCCTCACCGGTTAACCAAGCAAGGGCGTTGAGTGATCTACTGAACTTAGGGTTTTAATGTCATGGATATTACGGCATGTCCGTTATGCGGTTGTACAGCCAACGTTACGGATACACCCAATACCCTTACTGATGTTGGGGTATTGGGGATTGTAACCGAATGTGGACTACGGTTAGAGGACGAGTACTTTATTGGGAATTACACCAAGGGAGATCGGGACAAAGTACTTAAACGCCTTATTCACCAATGGGAGAAACGTGTCTCATGAACATTCGTTATCTATTCAAAGGGTACGTATTGTTGATGTTTGCGTTGTTCGCCTTAGCGGTACTGGACCTGATTCTTTCCTATACCCCCTTCATCACCCTGTATGGCTACGTCAATCATGCGGGTGCTGCCCTACTCGTGGTGTGGGCCGTGGTGACCCTCTTCGTTCTCGGTTGGGCGACATGGCGTTACATCTTCCACTATACTTGATCAACGCATAAAATGCCCTCCCCATTGGGGAGGGCCAATCTACCGTAAACGAGCAAAACAAAAGAAGGACACGCCGCTCTTTCGCCATCGCCAATACCGTACCAAGAAGGACAGCCTTGACTATAGTATTAGGGACACTCTGGGTGGGTTATTGAACGAGTTCGAGGACAGGGCGCCAGCATCCGCTTGATGATCTCCATTGCGGTATGTTTGACGACATACCGAGTAAACCGTGATAGCCCCTCATTATGCGGGAATAGGTGGTGTGTGTATGGGTCTCTTTCACAAAACTGTATCGGTTTAGTTTTATGTCTAGAAATTCGTTGGTGTATGTAGGCCAGTCACCGCCAGGAGAGTAATCGGAATGTACACGTTTCAACAATTCGTCCCATTCGGAACCTGGGCCATCGGTAAACACGTTAACGTTACGCTCAGCTCCGCTAGGGTCGTTGACTGAACCATTGAGGAGGCGAACCTTGAAGGTAAGGTTATTTTTAGTTAACAAGGTGTTCTGGTTAACACCGGTTGTCGGTGGGAATGCCCCTACTGTGTCAGTCCCGTATACTAAACCTAAATTGTAAAGCTCGTTTACGGTCACATTACTGCGGACATTTTTGCTGGCAACAAATAAAATTTTTCCGTTAAATCCAAACTTAAGCCAAGAGAAACCGGCATCGCTAAGCTCAACTCCCGAAGACATTCCTGTAATAGTCGATAACTCAGTCCTTGTAAAAAGCTCAGTGTCGGGGACCTCCCCATAAAAATCGACAACTCCATCAGTAGCGATTATCTGACTTCCACTCATTACCGATTGAGTCCCCACCACTTCAAACCCACCCAGGGTTTGGCCATCATGTAAGCGGACTGCCTTTTTCTCTAAGTCAATCGACAATTCCCCTTCCGGGAGCGTCAACCCATTATTCTCCGCGGTCGTCCCGCGTAAAAACCGTGTACGCATTATCTATCTCCTAATATGACTTTCGTTTTACTCAGGTAAACGGGGAAGCGTTACCGTCTTACCCGCTAAGTGGTGGTCACTATCCCCACAGAACTGAATGTTTCCCTGACGGATAAAGTAGTGACACTGGGTACTGCCATCTCGATTATAAACCCGAATCGACGGGTTAAACGTGGGTTGGTCAACATTACCGTCCCAGCACCATAACGCGGTCACCTTGGTATTGCTGTCGGGGTGACGAACATGAATCGGATGGCGTTCTCGACAGCCGGGACACCAGTGCCAGAGGATGCCCGGAATGGGCTGGTGAAGCACAGCTGATAAACGAGTTCCCATTCGTTGACCCCTATTAACAAAAAAAGCCCTTCCCGGAGGAAGGGCGTGTATGCCGTAATCCCTGAGCGGTAGCGAATCACTCAGATAACGGTCCATAAACGCTCTCTATACTATCAAGCGTAGTTCTTGAAATAGTCGGTCAGGCGATCACTCACCGCAGGAGAGTAACCGGAAAGCATGTGGCGGATGTCAATCTGCTTACGCTTAGCGCCGGCATTGCGGTCAGTGATGATCAGGAACAGCTCAATCAGGTTCACATGACGCTGCTGAGCCTTACGGTCCCCTTTGAGGAGGTGGGTAAAGCGGTAGGCATAGCTGGGTGAGAACACCCCCTCACGCTCCTTCACTACCCGGCGCTTGATCATGTCCAGGGCTTCGGGGAGAGCAGGGCCTTCCATGCGCATGACGTAGTTGAACAGGTTGTCCAGATCGCGTTGGGCTTTACCCCCTTCGGCTTCGGTGATCTGCTTACCGGGCGCCACGGCCGCCACGTAACGGTCCAACACGCCTTCAATAAAACTCAGGTTCATTTCGGTTAATGCTCCATTATAGGTCGAGGTCGTCTCAGCCCGCTCCAGGAGGCCTTCCTGTTCCGACACGGGGGTAGCCTCCTCTTCGGGTTGATCGTCGCCGAATTGGCGGTTATAGGCCGCGAGAATCGCGCCTACGGTATCCGCCTCTGCGTTCAGGGTGTGGCGCTTCTTGAGTTCAATCGCCAGCTTGATGTCGGTGGTCTTACCCACCGCTTTGAGCTCCCCTTCGGCCCAGGACATGAGCTCTTCAGTGCTCCAGTCCTGTGCTTGACGCTGGGGACGCGTCCGGTCATAGACCCACGCGCCATAAGAGGTCTGCTCCGGCGTGATACCCTTCTGGAAGTAATCCAGGACCTGCTGGTCACTCCAAGCCTCTTCCAGATCCTCCCGGCGGCGGTATTCATTGATTAGTTCACTGCGGCGTTTATTGGAGACACCAATCAGTGCGCCTTTCAGGTATGCGAGGAGTTCCTTGCTTTCCCAGTCGGCGGGTTTACGCTGTGCGCGAGTCGGATCAAAGCGGAACACGCCGTCTTCGGTGGTCTCTTCCTCTTCGTTCTCCATGGTCTTGATCCACTGTTCGACCTGCGGATCGGTCCACGCTTCCGGGAGGGAGAATGCGTCACGTGCTGCCTCGACCGGAGAGAGTTCTTCTAGAGTTTCACCTTGCGGATCTTGGGTTTCATTACTCATGGTAACACTCCTTTATGGATTAAGCCGCCTTCGCGGCATGAGCACTGTCTAAGGTGGCGTGAAACTGTTCCACGTTCCATTTCGCCGTACACCCACACCGACAGCGAATTTCTAAGCGCGTTCCGACTAAACAGAAGCTTGCCGTCATACGATCACGCCGATACCAATTGTGACACAAGGGACACATCCGATCCCAGGTACGGTTCATGTAACTGTTGAAGTGATATTTTGCCCACTGACGTCGGTTAAGATACCCCCTCACCCGACCGATAATCCCCTGCGCCATGATGTACATTTCCTTCTGGTTCGATGCCGTAATATTCTTTTAGAAAGTGGCAATATAGGTGGTAAAGTTTTGGTTTGTTTTCGACTTCGCGGTTATTGGCTTTCAGTACATCCAACGGTAATGGATTCTCAGGGAAGAACACGCCCGGACTATTTTGATCATTTGCTCGATTACGGAGTAATAACTCCGACACCCCGAGTGTCCGACTTGCATCCTTAACGGAACCGAAATAACGTGGGCCAATGCAGATTTGCTTGGCAAAGGGATTCCCCGCACCGCGACGGTTGGCTCTACGTTCGGGGTCACTCCACATCTCCCGCATCCTCTCACCCATCTGCTTACGGTATTCTGGAGATTCTTGGCGTTTCTTTAGTGACGCTTTACGCTTCGCAATAACCTCTTCAGAAAGCAAAATACTACTAATAGGCGACTTAGCATTCTTGGCGATATTCACGCAGTTCTCGTCACCGCCCATTTCATCAATCATTTTTTGTTCGAGCAAGAAGGCTTCTTCCCGGTCCCTAGTTGGAAACTCCTCAACAACAAACTCATCGCGGTCCCCATTCCATACCTCCTGGAGAAACCGGTTTTGGTGTTTCCCCGTTTCCATTTGGTTGAAATGTGACGTAATGCGCCAAGGAATATCCTTAGTGCTGCCCACGTAGAAACGGCCTGTGGGTTTATGGATCAGTTTGTACGCACCGGGTATCTCGCGTTTCACCCTATTAACCTTCATGTTATTGAGGATCAGTCCCGTGTCCCAGTATTCGTCAAACCACTTTTGGGCGTACTCGCGGGCTTCCTTTCCGTCTTGGGTTCGGATAAACTCAAACGTAAAGTCGTCCGAGCCGTTACTCTCATTAAACACTTGTTGAAATGCCTCGTTGCGATGGTTTCCCGCGCGAAGCATGATCATGTTGTGCTTGTGGAGTTTGACGACATCTACCGAGTGACCCACAAAGAATTTCCCTGAGGGGCGATGGATGATGCGGTACGCACCAGGGACTTTAGGGAAGTCGCTCCCATTGAGTAGTTTCGGGTTAGTGTAATGTTCGATCAGTAACTCATGGCGCTTTGCCCGCGCCTCCTGACGGTCTTCGCATTTGATGAAATCAAACTCAACGGCGTCGATACCTGTCTTAGACACCAGTTCCTGCAATGAGGGATTGTGGTGAGAGCCGATTTGCAGTACGTTGTATGTATGACGCGCCGTATATTGGAGTGAATCCGCCACGGCGTAAAAGAAGTTACCGGTGGGGGTATGGGTTACTTCCAGGATGCCGCAACCTTTCGGGAAATGATCGAAATTCATCTACGAGGTCTCCTTAACAGATGGGTACATATTAAGGAGACGCTCAGTATTTTTATACATCGCTCATGGATGCAAGCATTAAGAAATAAACCTCCTAAGGCATTAGGTTAACCTTTTGGTCCTATCCCATTTATTTGTATTAACAGCGCCAGCTGAGTGCATCTTTTTGAGCATACTGTTCAAGAAAATTCCTCCTACTGCAGCAGCCGCTGCTGGAATACCATCGGGTAACTCCGCTAGGGCCTCACCCACACAACGCCGACACACGTTGCGTCCTTCGGTCTTACAGGTGACCGGACTTCTCAGTAAGAGATCCTTACCAATATACGACTGGACGTTGTCTTTGGTGAGCAACACGGATTGTTTCCCATCAATCACCCAAAAGTCCACCATCCCTTTGGCGTTGTCTTCTTTAATCCGTACTGGGATGCCCAACGAGGTACCGCAGTCGTCTTCCTCAATGCGAATCGTCCCCACCATCCGGTAGATGGTCTTGGTGGATTCCCCACCTAACTGAGTTTGAGACCCGCGACTGTAAGACCCGTAACGAAGACCGTTGATCATCTCTGGGAGTTTCTCGGGGTCAATGCCCTCCTCCAATGACTTGGTAATCAGAGTTACCGCAGAGCCATCCGTAAAGGCGGACTCACTACCGAACAGATAAAAGAGCTTGTTACGAACCGCCCCGAAGCCTTTCTTGCCCTTGGCTTCGTAGAAGTCATACGCGGCATCACCTTCCAACCATTCACGATCAAGGGCTTCCATCTCCTTACCAATCTTGGCTGCCACAATCGGATCAGTGAGTTTGTCCTTATTCTCCTCTAACAGCTCCTGTCGGCGCTTACGGGCCTTGGGATTGGACTGGAGTGCCTTCGGTGTGACAGAGACCACCGACATGGACGCGTAGGCAACCAGGGAGAGGGCATACTCAGAAAACTGCAGGTACTGCCTGACGTAGAGTTTTCCGTCTGGGGCGTGAGAGACTCCATCGTCGTCTTCCGGGTTATCAATGAGACGCCCGAGGATTTCCTCCTCAATCTTCTTGATGGAAAAGTGTCCGGTTTGGAAAGGGAAAAGGTCGCCAAACGGAAGCACCAGAAGTAGGTAATTGACGAAGACATTCCCATACGTGGTCGTGAGCGGCCCATCCCCCTGGTAGTTGGGAAGGTCTCCTGACTGAAGCACAAAGGCTTCACGGAAGTCACACAGCGGCTGATCCGCCTTGCGTTTGGTATTGATAACAAACTCGTCTCCCGTATCGGCATCACGGGCCACGCGTTGTCCCTTCTCATTCCAGTACCAACGCCCTAAAATCCTTTCGTCATTCGGGGGTTCGGTGACGGCGAATATGCTGTTCACCCACGCCCGCTTCTTACCCGCGCCTTGTTTTAGCGCCCATAAGAAATAGTCCCGCTTGTCCATGGTTATACCTCTCCCCAGGTCGCTTCAATCGCTTTCTCGATACGGACCTGTTCTTGGTAATCATCGGTAAATTCCTGAATCGCATCTTTTAAGGCGCCGCCGAGCGCTTCCGGCTCCACGCCACTGAAGAACACCAGACCCAGGAGTTCCAGGGCGGCCTTCTCCGTCGGCATGCCATCGAGGGCCTCAACTGACGTCTCCAACAGAGTGTCGAGAGGTTGTCCTGAAGGGACACCGGATTTCGCCAGTTCCACCACGAGGTGGGGATGCTCACGTTGGGTGAGGTTGAGCAGGGCATTCACCCGCTTGATCGCTCCGGTTTTCGCTTCACGGTGGGGCAGATGCTCGGTGTCTTGTTCCACTGCCTGGCGGGCAATTTCACGTAGTCGTACCACCACCGCGTCGTCGACGTGGACAATAGCCTCGAACGCTTCCGCCCCGGTGATGTCACTGAACATCGGGGTCATTTCCGCCACCAGCTCCTCTGGCGTCCAATCCGCGAGAGTCATGTCGTACAGGGCTTGGGGGATAACGTAGTGTTCCACGTTAGCGACGGCCTGGAGAATCCCCGTCATGACAGGAAGGGTGGTGTTCTCTTCCAGGGTAATGCCATACTGTGTTAATGAGTCGCCCAGTGCATAAATCAATACGTCCTGGATACGGCCGACGAACAGATAGTTATCGGAGATGCCATCTTGCATACCGATGATATTCTGTAACTCGTCTTCAAATGACGACAGGCCAATCGATGAAAGCAGCTGTTGGGCTTCCAAGAAAACCCGAATACGCTCCTCCGGAATGATGTCGTGTAGTGCAATCCGCAGTTCATCCATCATGGGTATATTCTCCTACCGTAGAAGGGGGTCATAACATACCTTTACGTCGACGCGTGAAGTCCCATCGTACATAAGTACGGATTTACGCTATTATTATAGTCAACGCCGTTTCTCCAAACTGAGTCGTTGGTTCTCCCATTGTGTCTCTCTGTAAAAAGGAAGTGTCTCATGACCAATCAATCCCAAACCCCCGATGTCGATATTACTGATGAAGACATTCGCGCCACGGAGGAAGTCGTTGCCTCCACGGTATTGAAGTCCGATAAAGGATGGGAAGTCCTGCGTCAGATGTATCACGAAAGCGCCAAGAAGCTGCTTTCCACTCAGGGCTTTACTTATCCGGTTCTTGCCAACATGGACACCTTGAAAGAGAAACTCTCCGATCCAGAAGGGTTTCAAAAGTCCATGCAGACCCTGATTGGGGATTTGCAGGATTACAAGCAGCAGATCGATGCCATCTACGCCAAGCACAAGGACAAGTCCGGTAAACCCACTGAGGCCGAGTGGCCGATCCTGTTTGCACTCAGTCAAGACTACACCAACCTGATGCACCACTTCGACACCGTGATTTCCCCGCTGGTGTTCTCATTGGTCGATGTAATCCGTGCTGAGCACGGTGATCTTCTTGAAATGCCGACACAGCAGTAAGGACTCCCCATGGACGATTCACAAAAGCCCGATGATAAACCGGTTGAGGACACCACCTCCACCGGGCAATATGGTACTGAGACCCCGACCGAATCCTCAGCGAATTTCGTTGAAGACTTTGCCTCCACCAAGGACCTGGACAAACCGATCATGCTGGGCGATGCCCTGGCGATGTTCCGGGAAGTGTTCAGTACGGTAAGTGGTACCCTGGACAAGGCCGATAACCTGCTGAAAAAGATTGACAAGCAAGAGGAGGCAATCTTTAAGAAGGCCAATGACCAAGGCCGGACGCTGGGTGACGATGAAGGCAATGCCTGGTACCGTACGGTCATGAATGCCCTGACCCACGCTAACATCAATCAGGCGGGAGAAGAGGCTTCCACTCGTGAGGGGAGTGAATGGCGTCAGGTCCTGGAGTATGAAGGACAGTCGCTGCGTCCCGGTCAACCCAAGCAACGCCTGGGCGATGGGCATCACACTGTCGAAGAAAAGCTCACGTATATGTCCCGTCGTGCGGGCGTGGGTACCGTGTTTGACGTACCCCTCTACCACAGCGGGATTTGGGTGCGCATGAAGACCCCGCCGCTGTCGGCCCTGACAAGTCTTCAGTACCAACTGAGTCAGCTAAAGGTGACGCTGGGGTCTGATTCCAAAGGCATGGCTTTTTCCAACACCGGTCAAGTGTTAACCTCGGTGGCGGTGGACTTTGCGCTACAGTACGTGATTGACACCAACATCCACACCAGCACACCCAGTGACCTAAAAGAACGTATACGGGTGTTGGATATCCCGACGTTGCTGTGGGGTCTGGCAGTCACGCTCTACCCCAACGGGTTCCCGTATGTTCACCCCTGTGTGGCCGACCCAGAAAATTGTCAACATGTGGTGAAAGAGACCCTCAACCTGAACCGTCTGTTCTGGACGGACAGTGTCTCTCTGACCAAGACCCAGAAGAAACTCATGGCACGCCGTTTCCAGCACAAGCTCACCGAAGAGGAGTATACCCTCTATCATGCTGAGAAAGTGCGGGGCAATAACCGAGTGGTGTGGTTCGAGGATCTTGGGGTAACCCTGAAAGTCCCCACCGTCCAGGAGTATGAAGACGCGGGGCGAGACTGGATCAACGGCATCATTGAGATGACGCAAGGGGCGTTCAATGAACCACCACATGGAGCCAATCGGGATCGCTATATCCTGAGTCTGGGGGAAGCTACCACAGCCCGTCAATACTCACACTGGGTGGCCGACATTCGGGAACGCGACGATGACGGGGAAGATGTCATTGCCGACAGTGACGACGTGATTAACGAAGCACTCAACCATGTGTTCTCCACCGAGGAGTACGCGGAGAGCTTCCTGGGTAAGATCACCGAGTTTGTGGATGACGCCATGTTAAGCATGGTCGCCATTCCCTCGTTTGATTGTCCGAGTTGTAAGAAAACGATAAGTGAAGGGAAACATGAACGCTTCCCGCATCTGGTACCGCTGGATGTCCTTACCACTTTTTTTACGCTGGTCAACCGGAAGCTCAATTAAGTCCCAGTCAGAACGAGGATGCCCGTTTTAGTCGTTTGAGTCTCACACTGGACGACCCTAACGGGCACGTGGGCTTTTCTCGCTTCGGGTTGGATCAACTCGGTCAAGAAGGACAGTTCGACGCCCTCTTACGTGAGCTCCCTGCGGTACGACCTACCGCAGCGGAGATGATCGGGCTGTCCTGTTACCAAACGGAATATGGGATTTTCAACCACAGTCGTGTGCGTGGTCCTACCGAACAACGTCCCCTGGCGTCGGTGGCCTTGCACGATAAAGAAGACGTGATGGAAGGCGGTCCTTTATTCAGTCACATTCGTCGGTTCTACCAGTATCGACTCCATAAATTGTTTGGTCTATCGCTGAATGAGTTCCTGGAGTTGCCCTTGTATATGGTGGAGCTGTTGTATGACATTGCGATTGCGGATGCCACACAGCAGGACCACACTCACCGTGACGTACAGCGCCAACTGAATATGGATTTCGATGACGAATGACGTCATAACTGCCTTCCCTACGGGGAAGGCTTTTTTTTTACCTTAATCGGAACCGCCCTAAATTATCGAGGGTAAGGAAATCGTAATCATTGAGCAAGGCCCTAATAAAATACTGCGGGTTAGCATGTTGAGCGAAGGCCAACCAACTATTAAGACGTTGTTCAATAACACGGTAAGACAGTCCTTGTTCCAGTAGTGCGGGTGTTTTATGCAAAAGCTTTCGTATTCGTGACTTCTGTCGTCCCAGTAAATAAAGCCGTTCTTGAGTAATGAAAAACCCTAAGGTCGAAACACCATGTTTAACCGGCAACGATTGGGTTTTGCGGGGATGTAACGTAAGACGTAAATTATCTTTAAGGAACCCATCAATCAACTCGTTTATTATATCGGCATTAGTTTTATCCGTCGTTGTCACTACAATATCATCGGCGTAACGGACGTAGTGTTTTATACGCAGTTGGCGCTTACAGAACTGGTCAAGTTCATTAAGAAAGATATTAGCAAATAGTTGGCTGGTTAAATTACCTAACGGTAGCCCTGGGTTGATCGGACTAGAATCAATGATCTCATATAACAATGTCAGAGTTAACGGGCATGTGACTACTTTGGTCAAGATGTGCTTGAGTATGTCATGGGGTATCGAGTAAAAGAACTTCGAGATGTCACTTTTTGCGAGGTGGCCTTGGATATTGTATTCTATCTGAATTGCCCTTAATTGCCGTTGGATGGTGAGCACTGCTCTGATATTACCCCGACCTTCGATACAGGCGTAAGAATCACGTATAAACAAGGGATAATACCGTCGTGACAACACATTATTGAGCATATGTTGAACGATTTTATCGCGATATGACGGTGAGAAGATAACCCGTTGTTTTGGTTCATGTACTAGAAACGACGCATAAGGTCCCGGGCGGTAGGTCCCATTATGAAGTTCACTGACCAACTTGTCCAGTTCATGAAACTGCTGTCGTTTAAACTTAACGGCGGCGGGTTTGTGTTTAGGCGCACCACGTTGTGTCGCGTTGAACGCTTCTGAGATGTTAGCCTCGTGCATGATATCGTTAAACATCGGTTACCCCATTACGGCATAATTGGGCGACTACCCCCACAGCGTGATGGGAGGGGTAGTCATAGTGTGTTCTCGTTATCTAGGTAACGAACGATTTCGCCCCCTTGACGAACTATAACATGCGGAAGGCGGCCTTAGCGACCAAACCATCAGATAAACAGCCGTCAGGGCAAGGCCGCCAACCATTATTCGAATTCGTATTCGACGAAGTATTCGTGTTGAAGTTCGTCAAGGACGAATTCCCTCGGTTGACGTGCATTATAGACCAAACCGTTTACATACTATTGGGTTAATTGGCTTACCACACCACTCAGGATAATTTCTGTGTCGCGACACACATTCTCCAGAAAACCCTCTGTTATATATCCTTCCTTATATGCCAGTTGGTGAACCGTCATTAACGACACCAAGGTGGCTTGAGTTTTCTTTAACGCGTCTTTTCGTGCTGCACCGTGGGTGAATTCAGCAAGGTGTAATTGAAATAACCCCTCAAAGGCTTTCTGTTTGATAATCTGACACATCCCTGTATGTTCGTGACGCGGGTAGTTACGAAATGTAGGCAACATCGTCCCTAGCAGGGTTTCCATACGTGATGAAAGTTCGGTTATTTTCGACATTTTTCTATATAAATTTAGGGGCGGGGTCCCTCGTCGACAGGCTCCTCGAAGGACCCCGCTGTGGTCGTGACGAATACATGGTTCGTCTCTGCGTATTATTACCCTACCCAGTCATTCTTACACGACCAGTTCCAGGCAAGGCCGCCAACCATAAGTCGAAATCGTATTCGACGAAGTATTCGTGTGGAAGCCCGCCAAGGACGAAAGCCCTCGGTAGACGCGGTACCCCGAATTCGATGCTGCCGTCTCTTGGGTCCAGCTGGCGCGTCCGTTACCGGTCCCCACGACGATGTCGGTATCGGTGTAAGAGGCCCAGTTTGTGCCGGTGGGGTCATCGACATGTACCCGGTAAATTAAGTCATTCCACTCCCCACCGGCACTGGAGGCTGGGTCCGCGTCACCACCGGTCAACAGACGGACACGGAAGGTGTCATTAAAGTCCGAGGTAAACTGGGCGTCGGTCTCACCCCCATACACCGCATTCACCGCCGCGATATGATCCCAACTTACGCTGTGACGATACGGTTTCTTCGCGACGAACAGCGTCTTACCGTGATGATTGAATTTCAACCAGGGTTCACTACTGAATTGTGACGTACCCGCTGTAAGGCCCAGAGAGGTCGCCAGAGCGTCGCCATCCACCAGGTCGGTCACTAGGGTCTCCCCATAGAACCCAAGCCTGTGATCGCCCGCTGAGAGCGTCTGAGGGCCAGGACCGGTCAGGATCGGTAGCGCCTTACCGTGAATCAGGTTACTGAAGGCGCTGTCATTCCCCCGGTAGGTCTCGAAGAGGTAGTAATACTCATCGCCCCGCGCCACAAAGGTATCCTCGTACACCTTGGTACCCGCCACGAGTTCATCGTGGGTGGCACCCGGCAGGGTATCTTTATCGAAGGGGGTAGCGCTACGCCACACCCGGATGCCGTCCTCATTGAGGTTACGGTTAGTAAACTTAAACGTAATGCTCATGTCTCTCTCCTTTACGGGGCGTCACTGTAAGACCAGTCGTACACGTACGACGGTTTCACATAGTCGGTTTCATAATAGATGTCTTCCGGCGGGAAGAGGATCTTGGTCACTGTGGTCAACTCCAATACCGGCCGCCACCCCATCGTGGCCGTAACGGTAGTCGCCGCGACACTATCATAGTCGGCGATCGAGGTTTGACCGCGCCCCACCCGGTTGGCCAGCGTCCCAGAGATGGCTTCCTGGACCCAGCTGGTGGCGCCATTGCCTGATCCGACTCCCAACTCGGTGGTCGTTAATGAAGCAAACGTCCCGTTGGTGACTGCCACCATCAACTGGTCCCATTCGCCGCCCGCTCCCGTAGCGGGATCGGTATTACCACCAGTTAACAGTCGGGTTTTAAATCCATCAGTACCGATTAACGTTGGGGAGAACTGGTTAGCGTTTGCTCCCGCTGGGTGAATCCCCACATCGTCCACCCCATAAACCAGACCGGACTGGTAGAGGGTTTCCCAACTCACGCTATGGCGAATCGGTTGTTTTGCCACGTAGAGGATTTTCCCCTGATAGGCAAACTTCAACCATGCAGTGGTGGAATTCATCCCCACCCCTTCTGACACCCCCATCTCATCGGTTAACTGATCACCAGTAATAAACTCCGCGGCACTGATCTCACCAAAGTATCCGAGCTGGTAATCACCAGCCACTAACGTCTTGGGACCCGGGCCTAAGTTAAAGGCCATGTTACTGGGGCATTCAAAGCCCCCTTGCGTCACCCCATCATGGAGACGCAAACTCATGTCATCGAGATTGATCGAAATCTCACCTGCGGGTAACGTAAGGCTATTATTCTCCTCTGTCGTCCCGCGTAAGAAACGCACTTTCATAGTGGACTCCTTTAGCTAAAGGCTCACCAATGTGGCCATAGGATAAGTAAAAAAAAAAAAAAGAGGCCCTAAAAAAAAAAAAA